>Ga0208019_1002054_pt1 | contig 10328 bp, 11 predicted proteins | sample CB_VirMetaG_5_FD_184540 | JGI IMG/M metagenome (GOLD analysis project Ga0208019, IMG submission 184540) | Freshwater to marine saline gradient viral communities from Chesapeake Bay - CB_1508_1D Viral MetaG (SPAdes) (version 4) | ecosystem: Environmental > Aquatic > Marine > Coastal | place: USA... | reverse complement strand
CCTGTGCCGTGTCAAAACAGAATAGCAATACACCCTTGGTCATCAGTCACCCCTCTTGGCAAACGTCTTTGACATCTGGTGATACGCGTTGATGGCCTCTTGGTTGCGGGATATCAGCAGTTCCAGAAATTCCGTAGGATTATCAATCTCAACGGGATTGCTGTTGGAGTCCAACACGAAGAAATGGTCGTTGTGCTCCTTGAGTGTGCTCACCAGACATATAGTCTCAGCGTCGGCACGGAAGATGTGTTCCCGGTACACCATGACCATCCGCGAGCGTGCCCGCTCCAGGGCGTTGCGCTTGGCTATCGCCGTGTCGTATGATAGGTCGGATTGTCTTTTGAGTTCGCTGATGTCCATGCCACAATTATACAATAATTATGGTGGTAGAGCAACCTGGTAAAATTATTATGATGCTGAGTTTGAAACCTGTGCGTTGGAAGTGATCCTGATCGCCGCCGCTAAACCCTCGGTGTTGTTGGGGTAGCCTTCCGTCAGCGCCAACGATATGGCCGGGGCCTCGTTGGGGTTGGCCGGCACACCTGATGTGTTTCCAGAGGTGTATGTCGTGTCGTCCGCTGGGTCCGTGCAGTACAGTCTCACCGTCATCACCGTGGCAGAACTTGGTACCGCGTTGAGTTTGGCGTCTATCTGCATGGTGTTGGTTGTGTAGCCCGAGTTGTTGGAAGTCAGTTTGAGTATGGTTGTGTAACTGGTGCCTAGGTCATGGAAACCGTTGGCCAGACCGTTCGTGGTCAGTGTTTCGCCTGATCCCGATCTGGTGGATGCGTGTGCCTTGATGTCGATGTTGCCGAACGCCGCTTCCAGTTCCTGGAACACAACGTCCTTGTTGCCGGCCACAGTGCCTGATGTGCCTGGGTTGCATCTGATGTAGCCTCCAGCGTTGAAGAACGCCCTCATGGTGTCGTTGTTGGCGAATGTCACGGATCTCTCTATGGTGGAACTGGTGTTCCATGTGTTGCCATTAGTTGATGTGCCCGCCGCCGCTGTTGAAATCGCAGTTGCGTTGGGTGATCCTGCCGCGACAGAAGCCGCAAGTGTGGCCAGGTCTGCGATTAAAGTAGCCTTGATGGCTATGGTGTCTCCCGCTGATACCGCCGCCGTAGAAGTCAGGGTGTCGTTGGTGTGGTTGGCGATGTTGGCCATTCCTGTGAACAGTGAGTTCCATTGAGAAGCGTTGATCGTGCCTCCCGCGGCCACTGTTGAAATCGTTGACTGGTTCAACCCGTACGCACCGGAGCCTGGACCCGCGAAATGGTTGTACCCGTATGGTGAACTTGAACTGTTCACGAAATTATTATATTCATCATCTAGAATTGTGTCACCTGCTACATATGCCATATGTTTTTATTTCACTCCTATCACGCACTCAGTCAGTGCCGTTTCTTCGTTATATTTATGCTTAATCAGCCTGCCCAGGGTGTTGAAAGCGGTGCATTCGTCGATGTTGGCCACCCGGGCCTCACCGTTGCCAGCACTCACTATGCGGTCTCCCGCCTTGCCCTTGCCCTTTAGTTTGACTAAAACACGCCCTTTTAATGCTATCATAGGGTGTGTGTCATTATTTCCGGCCTGTGCGTTCATCAAAAACGCTGGTGATTCTGACACAACGCCAAACACAGCGTCATCTAATTCCTTGTTGCACTTGGTTATCTCCGCGTGTCCACCCAGGATAACAACATCTCCCACTTCAACCGGTATGTCCGTCTCGTATCTCTCGGCCAAGTCAGCGTACTGTGCCGCTGTTGATGTGGCATGCACTATGTTTGCCCTGATGTCAACCAACGTGGGTGCTTCCAGTTCCGTGTCCGTCTGTGATGCTTTGAATGCCGTCCAGGCACCACCCGCATTTCCATATATGGTCGTGCCATCATCCGCGTATGTCTCGTCCCATACCCAGTAGAGATTCTGTTCCGTTGCTGATGACAGTTCTCCCCTGTTGACTTTCAACCCTGTGTAGTTAGGCATTCCCGCGGCGGATGATATGTTCCTGTTCAATTCTATTATGTTGTCTTCAACTGACAGAGTTGAGGTGTTTACGATCGTGCTGGTACCATCAACGGTAAGGTTGCCAACTCTTAGGTCCTCGATTCTGCCAGTGGATCCTGTTATTCTCAATGCTTCTTTTGTGGTCCCACCATCGTTGACCGTGAATATGATGTCCTTGTCCTGTGTGGTCTGTGCAATAGTGAAATTGTCACTTGACAATGTCATTGTGACATCTTGTCCTGCTCCCACTACCAGTCCTGTGTCGCTCTGTATGATCAGTCTTCCTGTCGTCGTGTCATCGCCGTCCGAACGCAGGAAGTTTGATGCGGCCACACCTCCCAGTGCGTCTGCATCTGTCGCCGTCCCCCTGAACTTGACCGAGGCCACCGATGATGAAAGTTGTATTCCCTGTGCCACTGTGGCAAAACCCGCAGTGATCAGTGCTGACCCGTTGGTCTCTGTTGAGCTTGGTGTGAACGCTAATGCGGAAACAACACCTACCACCGTGTCTTCCGCCACCAGTTTCAGTATTCCCCTATTGATGCCTGTGTTGTCCTGTACCGTTTCAGTGATAACCTGTGTTACCCCAGAGCCGGCCACTGTGGTTGGCCCGATCAGGGTCCATGCGGAACCAGTGTAGACGTACAACTGTGTGTTGGCCGTGTCGAACCACATGTCTCCTTGTACAGCGTTGGTAGGCTGTGTTGCGGAGTTCGTAGTTGAACCAACCGGTTTCCATTTGGCACCCGTGTAGACTTTGATCTGATTGTTGGTCCTATCGTACCATAACTGTCCCTGTTGCTTGTTGTTGGGTGCAGTGGTGTTGTTGAAATTCTCTAGAAGTTTGATAAGGTTCTCGTTGAGCTTTTCTCCAAACCCAGCATAACCTTTTCCGATCAGTGTGAGATCCGTGGTGGCAACATCTATAGTGCCATCCGCCAGTGTGACCAGCAAGGTCCCAAATGTGTTGTTTATCTTGTAAGCCATTATACGTTGTTAGATGCGTTGTCCCTGACTTCCGTCAAGAAGCTCACATCGCCCACCAACTTGATCAGTATCGTCGCTAGTTCTGGGTTAAGCATCTGGTCAATCTTGGCCTCTTCCTCTGCTGTCCAAACCGATTCGTAATTTGCGTTGATGTAGTCTGCTACTTCCTGTTTTGTTGCCATTTGAATGTACTCCTTATGCTTATTTATTATGCTTTTCGATCTGCTCGTCGTCGGAAATCCAGGTCAAATCCTTGGAGTATGAGCCGTCTAGATCCCGTAGAAACGTTTTAACATCACTTTCAGCGAGCACCATGCCGTGATATTTGGTGTACCTCTTGTGTAATGCCTGTTCCTTGGTGGCTGTGTAAACAAGTTTGATTCCTTTGTCCTTTGCCAATACCATTATGCTGTCTATACAGAGTTTGAGACAGTTATGCACATCTCTCTGCTCTGCTTGTTTGTCAGTGACTATCCATTCCATGAATCCAAACTGCGTGCCTTCACCTACGTATAACCCACCGGCGCAGACGGGCGTTCCGTCTATCTCCACCATTATTCCGTCTGGTGGTAGGCATTCTTTTGGCACAGTACCGAACTCCCAATCGCTCCACCACTTGACTAGTGTGTCGTAATCCTTCTCCCTGTCCCAAGGTCTAACTAGCATTTTTTTGTAACACCACCTTGTTGACGTTATAGGTTGATTCAAAACAGTACTCCACAGCATCCGCAACGTCCGATGCCCTCAGTTTGGGTAGGGTCGTCCACAGACCCTTGGTCATGTCCGTGTCCACCACATCGGGACAGACATCATGCACAGACAAGGGCTTGGCGAGTAACTCATCCTGTAGCTCTGAAATGTACTCAATCAACTGTTTTTTCTGCTCGCAATATTGTGCGTATTCGAACTTGTCCCACAATTCGAATTCGTTGTAGTCAGCACCATCTTCCAACCCCGATGTGCTGGTGATCACGGCGACTTTCATATTATCGAATACGTGCATTCCATAAATTCTTTTCAAAAGTGTCAACTGTCCATTTCCCGAATGTGCGTTCAGCACCACGAGTCCACAATCTCTTATCTTTTCCATGATCTCTTCGTGATTTTTTTCTAAATCATGCCCGTTGCTCCTGCTCATGCCTATCACATGATATCCCTTTTTTTTGTATAGATCAGCAATGGCCTTGCCTATACCTCTGGTGTGTCCTATTATGGCTATCTTATTTGTGTTTTCTTGACTCATAGGTGTCCACTAGATTCTCCAAGCCCTCGAAACATTCCGAATAGTGTTGGTAATATCTCTCAAACTTCTCTTTAGTGTACTCTGATTCTTTCCAAAAGTCAATCAGTAATGTGGTTCGTTCACCGGGATTGCGATTGAATCCATTGTGTAGTTGTAAGTCTGGCCGGAACACGAACGCCTCGCCGGATTTCCAAGTCATCAGTTCCTGTTTCTTTGTTTCGAGATCCATCACCCACATGCCGCTCTGGTCTCCACCCCCGTCATCAAGGCACATCTGGTATCGCCATCCTCCCTCGTTGTCGGTGTGATTGCCTATCTCTGTGTTCGGACCCACCGTCATTATGGCAACATTAGTCTTATAGGGGAATCTCCTCAGGATCGAATACAGCATGGGATAGTCATGGAAGCTCTGTCCCTCGTGATCCCCGGACTGTACGCCCAGTGCTCGCCATTCACCGTGTACGTAATCACCTGAACGATCGTCGAAGTCTTCTGGAAGTCCCCTGACGCTGTCAGAGAAGTCCTCTGGGTCTAGGAAAACCTTGTTTGGTTGTGAATCGAACTCGTGTTTGATGTCCTGCCAGTGCTTGTCCAACTGTCTGAAACACTCGCCCTGTTCGCCTTGGTAGAAACTTTTATCAAGCATTCAGTATATTAACATTTTTATCATGAATCTGTCTATCATGATCCTGCCAATTACTGAAAAATTGTTCGCCGTGGTTGGCCAGTTCCTGTTGTTCGCTCAGTTCGAAGTAGTCCGTGAACTCTGTGTCGTTGATGATTATTCTTCTGTTTTCGTTACCAAACACGTAGACTATGACCTCGTCATCACCCAATGATCTACCTAGCCTGCTGTCTTCCACCCTGGTCCACTTGCCATCTTCTTTGACCATGTGTGTTCCAGATACTTTTATGCCGTTGTAGTCGTATAGGTTGTCTATCAAGAACTTACCTGTCGCGAACACTTTGCCACCTACTGAAACTGTGTCTCCTATGTCCACCTGCTCCACGGGTTTCTGTGTGCCGTCCGCCATGGTTATCATCGTGCCCGCTATGAAACAGCCTCCACCGCCTGAACCACCCGATCCCGAACTGGAACTGCCAGATGAATCACCAAAGCCGGCCGCCGTCTCTGTGAATGTTTGCAGGGCAAATATTGCTTTCCATGTACCACCCACCTTTGTAAACGCTGATGTTATCCTTTTCCACGCACCACTCACTTTATAATACAACGCATTGCCGATCTTCCACTCACCGCCTACTTTAACATATCCTCGTGCATTCGTGTTGAATATGACCACTGCTTTGCCGTCTGCTCCCGAACCAGCTGGTCCACCCCCCACAGCAACTCCTGAAGTGTAGTACTGTGATCCTGTTCCACCTGGTGTCACACCAGATCCGTTTGATTCCGTTCCTCCCGCGGCATTGTTGGAACCTGCATAACCACCTGTTCCCCCGTTGTCTCCTGATCCTCCGTTACCTGATCTACCACCGTCGACTCCACCACCGCCGGCTCCACCACCACCACCGTCTCCGGTGTGGTCCTTGCCGTCCTCTCCCAGTGTTCCTGGTGAGTTTGCTGTGGCTGAATTGGTGTTTATTCCCGCTGTTCCGTTCGAGGCTATGCCGGCTCCACCGCCGCCGCCTCCGCCGCCGGCCACTGCTATGTCCGTGCCGCCGATCTGCACCACCGTGGCTCCACCGCCACCACCACCTGCTCCTGATGATCCCGATGGTCCTGAATTACCTCCAATACCTCCAGAGTAACCCGTGATACTCTTGCCATTGGCTCCGCCTGGTGCGTTACCACCGCCTGATCCACCTCCGCCACCACCGCCTACTGCGATCGTCATGGTCTGTCCTATCTGCGCGGCTGAAATTGATATAGAAGTTGCTGTCACGTAATGGCCTGCCGATCCAGATGCTCCTGGACCTGCTCGGTCTCCACCGCCTCCACCACCGGCTCCTCCCCATAGGTGCACGTCTATGGACTCCGTCCCTGGTGGTATTACGGTTTGATTTAAAGTGCCTGTGTAGTTGAATGTCTTGACGACTGTGGCCATGGGATTAAGCCTCCCTTACGAACCAGAAGTCCCCGTCATTGCCATCTCCGCTTGTCGGGAGAGAAGTAGAAACTGTCTTTTGCGAACCACCCCATTGATCGCCAAAGGTGGCAACCTGCCCGATTGTCGGAACAGCCACGCTCGCAGTGTCTGATGTTGTTATCGCTGACCCAACCGCCGCTAAATTTATGTTCGTTACCGTAAGCAGTCCGGCCGCTGTGGTTCTCAAGAATCCTGTGTCTTTGTTTGCATTACCATCTGATACGGCATCAGAATCTCTTATGATAGTTGAATAAGTGGCATTTTCACCTGCCTGCCATTTGTTGGCTGTAACATTGTAAAAAATTCTAGCATCGTCTGTGTCTGATGTCTCAACGATGAGACCTGCGTCCACCTCGCTGTTGCCAGAATTTACCTTGATGAAAGCGTCATCATAGGTTGAAATGTTTGAAACCGTGCTGTTGTACTCGCCTGAAATATTAAGGTTACCTGTAATCGTTACATCTCCTGTAAGTGCTATGTTGCCAGAGGCACCTGTGAATGCCAACGGAGTTTTAGTCACACCACCGTCGTTGATTGTGAAACTTAGATCCTTGTCCTGTGAAGTCTGTGCTATGATCACGTTGTTGCTAGAAACTGATATGGTCAATTCCTGCGCATCACCAACAATGACACCGGTATCGTTGTCTATGGTCAGTGCACCAGTCGTTGTGTCCGCCGCGTCCGCCCTTAGGAAGTTGCCACCAGCAATAACTGTCGCTGAAGTGTTTGAAGTGCTTGAAACGTCAACCGCTGTAGCAGAAGTTGTTGATCCTTCGAAAACCGCTCCCAGTGTTGAGTTCAGTGTTAATCCTGCCTTAATCTCTGCGAATCCTGTCTGTGTCACACTTGGAGTGAATGTTTCTTTTGAAAGGATGGCCACTCGTGTATTTCCTGCATACATCGAAGAAACAACTTTATTGCCTCCTGAACTGGCCAGCGTCTCAATCAACCATCCTGATCGTGTCTGCCCTGCTGTGTAGACTGGTCCAACTAACAACCATGCTGATCCTGTGTAAACATAGATCTGGTCGTTGGTTGAATCATGCCATAGGTCACCCGCTGACGGTGATGTTGGTTGTGTTGCGCTTGATTTCGCACCACCTGTAGGCTTGAAACTGGTTCCGTCGTACACCTTGATCTGGTTGGTTGTCGTGTCGAACCACAACTCACCCCTCAGAGGTGCTGTGGGAGCCGCGGATGATGCCGCGTTCTCTAATAGTTTGACAAGGTTTTCGTTTAGACCCTCACCAAATCCTGAATATGATTTTCCAAACAACTGCAACGAAGTGGTGTTGTCCACCGTTCCGTCTGTGATCGTTGTTACTACTGTGCCGTCTGTTTTGTTAATTGTGTACGCCATTTGTGTATATTTAGCACCTTCCCACTACAATATTAATTGTGCCTATTTCCTCCGAATCGTAATCTTCTAATGCTTTTCCTATCACTTCTCCAACTTGTGGATCGTGTGTCTTCTTGGCCACACCATTGTGTAATGGATGTGAACTTAGCATGTCTCCCTTGTTGATGTGCCCAACTACCTTACACTTAACTTTTCCCATTAAAGCAACAGGTAGACCTGTCGCATTGGAATTCATAAGATAGGCTGGATTTTCACTTATCACACCTGCCACCCTTATGTCATTTCCCTCTTTTGAAATCGTTATCTCTTTCTTGCCTCCAAAGATCACCACCGTTCCCACTTCGTACTCCGCATCTGATTCGTAGATCTCCGCCAAGTCAGCGTACTGCGCCGATGTGGCCTTGGCATACACCGTGTTGTATTTCTTACTGCTAGATCCTATGTCATAGGTCAGTGTAGTGTCTGGTAGTATGTTCTTGGAAGTCAGTGTGCCACCCATTGCCAGTGTGCCCATTGAGTTGGCACCTGTGCTGGTTATGTCACCCGTCACTGCTCCTGTGAGAGGTCCTGAGAATGCTGTCGCTGTCGCTGTACCTAAAACTTGTAGTTTACTACTTGGTGTTGTTGTTCCTATTCCGATCCTGGACTCTGATCCGTCTATGGTCATCACAGTTGTGGTTGTTCCACCATCGTTCACTTTGAATGTTATGTCTGTGTCTTGTGTAGTGTTGGAGATCACGGCACCTGAACTGTCGACTGCTAACGACACATCACTATCAACACCAACTATCAATCCACCGTCGTTGGCTATTGATATGGTTCCTGTTGCGGTGTCATTGGCATTGGACCTTAGATAGTTGGCCGCGTCCACACCACCCAGTTTGTCAGCATCGTCCGCCGTTCCTTGGAATTTTACATCTGCTATCGCCGTGGTCAACGTGATACCTTTCTTCACCGTGGCGAAGCCGGTCAGTGTGCTCTTTGGCGTGAACGTGTCCTCGGAGATCACCGCTATGAGGTTCCCATCATTGTACCATTTGGTTATGTTCTGTGAGACATCCGTGGAATCTAATATCGTGTCGAAGGTGAAACCATTTGTTGTACCAGTTGAACTAGGAGGCCCAACCAACACAGACGAAGAACCGTTATAGAAAAAAAGTTGTCCGGTGTCAGAATCTATCCAGAGATCTCCCTGCGTCAATGAAACAGGCGCCGCCGCTTGATACGGAACGTTTCCTCCGGCCGGAGTGAACGCTGATCCTGTGTACACCTTAAGCCTACCAGCATCATTGTCATACCACAACTGACCTTGTATGGGTTTCGTTGGCGCTGTGCTATTGTTGAAATTTTCTAATAGGTGTAGAAAGTTCTCCGCGATCAGTTCGCCATAGCCAGCATAACCCTTGCCTATCAGTGATAGATCGGTCTGTGTGTTTACCACACCGTCCTGTACCGTGTACTGGTTCGGTGATTGTGTGTTATCAGTCTTGTTTACGGTGTATGCCATCCGTTAGTATCCTGTGTTGCCACCTGACGTCGTTCCACTGACAATGTTTGAAGTAGACAGTGCAGTTGAACTGGTCTCTGTGAATGTTGTTAAACTCTGAATTCTCAATGTGTAATCGATCTGGATCAGTCTGTTCAGTGACTTCTGCACCGGGTGGAATATCACGTGTGTCAACAGTTTGTTGGTCGAACCGTTCTCTGTTCCTTCCCAACTCTTCAATCCCAGCTCGTCGAAAACGTAGTCACCATTGAAGTTCGTGGTGTTATCGAAAGCGGCCTGTCCCGTTGGCTCACCGTAGTCTAGTGTGCAAGTCACGACTATGTCTGTGTACTTGTTGCCGGCCGTGTGTCTCACTTCCATCTTGTTACGTGTGGTGTCCTTGTTTGTGGCCGAGTTGTCGTCGATCACTTTGTAATAGGTTTGGTTGTAAAGTGATGCATTGGTTCCTGTTGAGTTTGGGGTCAGGTAAGTTATCACACCTGTCGGGTCCACGCTGGTACCACCGTTGCCGAATGCCATCTCATGCACGAACCCTGTGGTCTTATTGGCCAGTGAGTTGGCAAGCGCCTGAGACATGTTCTCGTAGTGTATCGCATTCCTCTTGTCAACAATCACTTCGCCCGTCTCTGGGTCGAAAATCTTAATGTGCCCCGTCATCATAACACCCGTGTTATCCTGAGGCTTGTTGTTCTCTTCTTTTGTTTCTGTTGGTTTGTTATCTTGCTGTGTCATCTAGTGTATTTATTCAGGTGCATTTGTTGGCTCTTGCGCTATGAATCTAGCCTGTTGAGTCGTAGAAGCCTGTAATCCTTTGCCGTCCGATGGATTACCATCTGCTCCTGTGTACCAGACCTGTCCTTTCTTGTGTAATATCTTGATCTGTGTGCCTGAAGCGGGTGCTGTGCTCAATGTGACAGCGGTCGTGCTTCCGTCCACAGAATAGTTGATAGTTGATCCATCCTCGCTAGTGAGCAACAATCGTTGGCCACCAATGAATATGTCTAACTCACTAGCGCTGGATGGAGTTTGTGATAGTGCGAACGTTATAGTGCTACCGTCTCCCGTGAAGGTGTTGGTGTACACTGTGTCCGCATAAGGGATGGTTTGAGTACCAGA
>Ga0208019_1002053_pt1 | contig 10339 bp, 8 predicted proteins | sample CB_VirMetaG_5_FD_184540 | JGI IMG/M metagenome (GOLD analysis project Ga0208019, IMG submission 184540) | Freshwater to marine saline gradient viral communities from Chesapeake Bay - CB_1508_1D Viral MetaG (SPAdes) (version 4) | ecosystem: Environmental > Aquatic > Marine > Coastal | place: USA... | reverse complement strand
ATGCAACAACAGACTGCGCTTCTTCACCAACTAGTCCATTTGAAATTGGATATCCAGTTCCATCGAAGTATTGAAGTACAAACTCTCTTGCATAATTGTTACCACCAGTAAATACGTCAGTAGAAACTGCATCTACAAGGAATCCAATATCTCTTGCGCACTTGAATCCACCAGGTGAACTTGTAGTTCCAATACCAGATTGTGCAAAGTATCCAAGGTTGATTTCTGAAGTTACATCAGAAGCAGTTGCAGTAGTACCAAGACCAACAACTGCGGTTACGATGCCGACAAGAGTATCAATATTGTCCTGAACATCAGCACATGCATTATAATTTCCTGAAGGAAGAACAGGAAGATCGCCACCAACTCCGCCATACAAAGCAGGACCAGAAGAAATTCCTAGATTCTTAACGTAGAGTTGGTTAGTAATTGCATCCTTCATCAATTCTCCACTAGCAACAAATGCGGAGAATGAAGGGCCTTCTTCTTCATATAAACCATCAGATATTGGATTACCGCTCTGATCGAAATATTGAAGAATGAATTCTCTTGAATAACTGTTTCCGCCAGTAAATACGTCAGTAGAAACTGCATCTACAAGGAATCCAACGTCTCTAGCACACTTAATTCCACCAGGAGAATATGTGCTAATTCCAAGTGCAAGGTTAAATTCACCAACATCTAAAGTGTTTGTAGTAGATGGTAGGAAGTTTACTGTTCCTAGACCAACTGCAACGGTAACAATACCGACCAAACTATCAATACTATCTTGAACATCTAAACATGCATCTGCATTTCCAGATCTAAGAACCGGAATTGAACTACCAGCGCCAGCATAGTATGCCTTACCAGAAGAAATACCTACATCTTTATTAAAGAGTTGATTTGTAATAGCATCCTTCATGTATTCACCAGCAGCATTAAATGCTGCAATTGAAGGTCCTTCTTCTCCAAGAAGACCATTAATGATTGGTGCTGCATTTTCGAAATACTGTAATGCAAATCCATCAGAATAGTAATTACCCGCAGTAAACAAGTCTGTTGAAATTGCATCAATAAAGAATCCAAGGTCTCTTGCGCACTTGAATCCACCAGGAGATGAAGTTGTTCCAAATCCAGCAACAGGAGTACCTGCAGGCGAAGATAAAAAGTATCCTTGGTTAACAATTTGAGTTACATCGGAAGCAGTTGCAGTGGTTCCGAGACCAACAACTGATGTTACAATACCAACAAGAGTATCAATGCTATCTTGAACATCAATACATGATGCTTCGTTTCCTGAAGGAAGAACAGCAATATCTCCACCACCTCCACCATATGATGCAGGACCAGAAGAAATTCCTAGGTTCTTAGCATTAAGTTGGTTGGTGATTGCATCTTTCATCAATTCACCAGCAGCAATAAATCCATATAGTGATTGGATTTCTTCTTCGTATAGACCTTCAAGAATTGGTTGACCAGTACCGTCATCAAAATATTCTAAAATAAATTCTCTAGAATATACATTTCCTCCAGTAAATACATCAGTGGAAACTGAATCAATAAAGAATCCAATGTCTCTTGCGCACTTGAATCCACCAGGTGTGCTTGTAGTACCAATACCTGCTTGAGTAAAGAATCCTTCGTTTCTAGTAGAAGCGAAAGTCGCAGTAGTTTCATTTGTAATCGCATCAGTTACGATAGCAACTAAGTTATCAATGTTTGTTCTAACATCAGAACAAGCAGCTGGATCAGTATTAGATGAAGCACCTGGTGAAGTTGTAATACCAGTATCAGTATAAGTAAGACCATTAGTAATGGCCGTCTTCATTCTATTGCGTGCTTGATTGAATGCAAAAACAGATTCTGCTTCTTCCCCTTCAATAGAAGTTGAAGTAATTGCTCCATTTTCAAAATATTGAAGGATAAAATCTTGAGAATATGAATTTCCACCAGTAAGAATATCGGTAGAAATAGCATCGATAAAGAATCCAAGATCTCTCTTACATTTTACTTCTGCAAAGTTTAAAGCAGATCCAAAGTTATTTCTGGTAGCAGTCCAAGACTCATCTACAATTTGCGTCTTGTTCTTTTGGATTAAACGATATGCATCATAATATCTAGAGCGAGCATTTGTTACTTCATCTCCAGGAAATACCCAATCAGTTGGATATTGATCATAATTTACAACAATTCCACCAATAGACTTATCAACAATTTCTCTTCTATTAATTTGAATCAGACGATAAGAATCAAAGAATCTTGATCTTTCGTTAGTATACTCATCGCCAGGGAAGGCAAAAGTTTTAGCAACACCCGCACTTACATGATAATCTAAAGAAATAGCAGCAAGGGACTTATCGACAATTTCTTGTCTGTTTTGCTGAATTAGACGATAAGAATCGTAGAATCTTGATCTAGCAGTTGTTTGATCATCTCCAGGGAAATAGAAATCTGGATTATCAATAGAAATAGCAGCAAGGGATTTATCGACAATTTCTTGCTTATTCTTTTGAATTAAACGATAGGAATCAAAGAATCTTGATCTTTCATTGGTGTACTCGTCTCCAGGGAAAGCAAATGTCTTTCCAGCACCTGCGCTTACATGATAATCAAGTGCAATAGAAGCAAGGGACTTATCAATAACTTCCTGCTTATTTTCGTTAATTAAACGATATGCATCATAGAATCTTGACCTTGGATTGGTCTCCTCATCTCCAGGGAAGAAGAAACCATCATACTCAGTATAATTTAAAGAAATTCCCGCAAGAGACTTATCGACGATTTCTTGCTTGTTATCAATGATCAGGCGATAAGAATCAAAGAATCTAGATCTTTCGTTTGTTTGATCATCTGCTGGGAAATAGAAATCTGGATGATAGATTGAAATAGTTGCAAGGGACTTATCAATAAGTTCGTCCTTATTTGCATTAATAAGATTATAAGAATCTTTGAATCTATTTCTGCTAGAATCTGGGAAGTAGAAATCTGGATGCTCGATAGAAATCTGAGCAAGTGATCTATCAATAACTTCCTGTCTATTTTGTTGAATTAGACGATAAGAATCAAAGAATCTTGATCTCTCATTAGTTACTGAATCATTTGGAAAATAGAAATCTGGATGATCTACTGCTATTTGAGCAAGGGATCTATCTACAATTTCCTGCTTGTTTTCTTGAATTAGGCGATAAGAATCGTAGAATCTTGAAGAAGAATTTGTTTGATCTTCGCCTGGGAAATAAAAATCTGGATGTCTTAGAGCAATAGAAGCAAGTGACTTATCTAAAATTTCTGTTCTATTTGCTTGAATTGATTCACTTCCATCAACATATCTTCCGGGAGCAACAGTTCTAGTTTCAAAGATATAACCATAATTTCCAGTTGGATATATTAAGGTTTGCTGGCCTCCATCAGAATCGCAAGTAAATCCAAGACCTGCAATAGTAACACCCATACCAACAGAAAGTTTATGCTCTCTGTCAAGAACGAATGTTGCGATACCACTTACATGGTCATATTCTGCATCAACAACATTCATTATAGGTGCATTTGCATCTATCTTAATTTCGAATTGGGAATTATCTATTCCACCATAAGATGTTACAATTCCAACATATTTAAGAGGTCCGACGCCATCAGCGACAAGACCGAAATTACCGAATGAAGAGTTAGAGTTTGTTAGGTCACAAGCACCACCAGACTGACATAGAATTGCAGTGTCAGAACAAATGGTAAACATGGACACCAACTGAGCAAATGCTTCGTTGAAGATTTTTGCTCCGAGTCCACCTGGGTTAATTTGAGTATAGGAGTCAAGAACCATGGACTTAATTGGTCCAATAGCATACTCACCATCAATGTTTAGACCTACAGTTCCTGGAATAAAGTTGGTGCAGTTTTGGATATATGGCGATTGATCAATATATGGTACTACTTCTGGGTTAAATGTAACAATAGCACCACCTGGATTGTTTGGTCCAATAAAGGACATTTCGGCAATATATGTTCCGTTATCTAACCAGAACAAATCTCCTTGATTTTTTGGCGTTACTGTTACTTCTCTAAGGCTATCTCCAACTACCGAAACGTTATTAGGAAGTACAATAGGGTTATCTTCTAGATAAATTCCAGCACTAATTTTAATAACAGTTCCTGGGACAGATTCTGCGACGGCAGCTTTAATGGTTCTTTTTGCGTCTCCGAGTTTCTTACCTGTGTTGTTGTCGTTACCATCTTGCGTTACATAAAGGACGTTTATTACTGTCGCACCAGCACCAACTCTTACAATATCAGTTCCAATTCCTGGCCTATTTCTGGCCATATATACTTCACCATCAAAGGTATTGATGGCTATCTCACCTAGTGGGAGATCCGATACTGTTGGTTTTTTGTTTGGTACAGATGACCTTTTAAATCTAATCTTAGGATTTGCCATTAACCCAATTTAGTAATTTTTCTTTATTGTATTTATTAAATAGAAATTATATCTAAACGTAAGCGCCACAATCAATTGTAATATTTTCTAATATTCTTTCATCACCTGTACAGTTAATCACTTGTGACTGACCAGCACAATCATTCAACCACAAAGAACCAATTTCGAGTGCTGCGTAAGCACTAGCAACTACACTATTGCCAACCAACGATGCTTGATTGACAAACTTCATTCTATCTTCATCATTATCATAATACATTGCTGCTTTTTGAGCAGAATTAAGAGCGGTATCAAAATAGTTTAATACAACACCAACATCATTTCCCAAATCTTGAGTTGGTGGGACAAGATCGCCAGTATTAGGATCTTTTACCAATCCAAGTTCGATCAGAGGATCACGAAGAGTAAAAGTCTCAGAGTCAACTAAAAACTGTCCACCATCAATAAACAAATCACCACGAATATTTGCATTACCAATAACAGTAAGAACTGTTTCAAAGTCGGTATAATCCTTTACACCTACCGTTAAATTTCTTTGAGTACTACTTAAAAATTTTGCCATCTTGATGGTTTATATTTTAATTTTATTTATAAGATAATAAGGTTAAGAATATATTATTCTAATTTTCTAATATAATCCACCATCATAATCAGTTATTGCTCCAGTAGTTCCAGTATATACCCATCCCTTTAAATAAACATCAGCACCTCCAGAAATTAAAGAAGGTACATTAGTTCCTGGAAAATTTAAAACACCGGAAGAATAATCAAAAAACCATTCATCATCGTTGCCACTTCCACCAGCGGATAATTTAGTTCCTCCAGTTGCAGGATTGCCCGCATAAACTTCTACAATATATTCAGATCCAAACTGAGTATCTATCCAATTACTTATATTAGTTGATGTATTATCTCCATATATTTCTCTTGCAATAAAAGTTCTTCTTCCAGCAATAGTGTTATCTTCGGTCATTCTAAATGCGTTAGATGTTGCATATGTTTTGATTAATGTGTAAGATGGATATCCCTCTCCAGGGTATATAATTAAATCACTAGTTGGTGGTGTAAGGGGTATCTTGTCAGATTCAAACCAAAGACCACTATTAGATACTACTAAAGGGGATGGTATGGGTTCAGCGAAAAGAGCTTTTTTAGTTCCAGATATAGTGGAATCTTCGGCAATACCCGTCTTTGATGAAGAAAAACCTAATTTTTTAAGTAGATAATCTACTTTTTGTTGCAGAGAAATTGCCATTTCTATTAAGTATTTCTGAATGATAGTGTATTAATTTGATTACCAGAGTTTAATTTAAATCTAACAAGAATCCTATTATTTACATCATTAGATGAAGATTCTGTTCCAAATACACATCTAAATGTTCCAGTTCCACCAGTCATGTTTCCAGCTTGAGCGCATCCAGGTTGAGCAGTTGTTGGAATACCAGAACCTTTATATGCTTGGAACATGTTTGCCCATCCATTCACACCAGATAGTGAAGTAGTCCATGCAGAATTGTCAGGCATACAAACCCAACAACCAGAGTATGATCCATTAACTACTATAAAAAATTCCGATACATTAGATCGTATTATTTCCAATTGGAAATATTGAGATCCACTTCTACCCGAAGAATAATCAGGTCCAACAGGCAAATATCCAGTCGAATAATTTGTTTGATCATGCTTCAAATCGCCACCAATCACAGTTGCCTCATAAGTGGAAACTGGACTAGAAGCAGACCATGAAGTATAAACTGGAGTTGGATTATCACCAGTTGCTCCAGCATTCACTCTTCTAGCGTTCCCAGATCCAGAACCTAAAGTTTGAATAAGGATATTATCCTCATCAATCACATCAGTTCTAGCAGTAGTTCCCATAATATTTACTATTTGAGGAATTGTCGCTCTTACAGTATCAGATCCATAAGGAGTTGACGCAGTATATAATGAAAACTTTTGCGCATCTGTTGTAACTCTAATATGAAGATCTCTTGGAATTTGAGATACTGTGGCATTAACCCCAGAACCAACTCCAAAATTTCTTACTGGTGGATTAGATCCACCAAAATTGCCATAATTTTTACTTCCACCATTTTGGAATCCAGTTGTTTGACCAGATGATGTTAGGAATGTGTAATTTGAATACATATCACCTGTAGCATTCAAACAAGTAATATCATATACAAAAGCATTACTTGTAGATTGTGTGTAATGAGGGATTCCAGAAGAATAATTTAATACGGGAGATGCTGGTGTTACTGGAATAGAAGAAGTTAAAATTGGAGCAGATACTGTACTTGGATCCTCATAGTAAAAATATTTCTGCGACTCATAAGTAGTTCCTCCGACCTCATGCCTAATATATGACATATTAAATCCATCTGGACTATTAGCATTTACTATTCTAGAATCATAAACTTCATAAAAATCAGATGCTATACCAGTATTTCTAGAAGAAAAGAAAGCATCCTTATCATTTGCTATCTCTAGAGCACCATAAACACCATCATCACTTGTAGCATCATTGGTAATACTATTGTCAGGATTAATTAAATCATTTGATGTTAAAATTTTACTACCTTCCGCAGTAAAATTAATCATGGCAGATACAGTACCCTGATCACCAGGTCCATATTCAGTCAACCAAGTTGAAGTAACTGTATTATCAGTATTTCTTGGATAAGAAGTTCCTGGAGTAACAGAATACACACCGCCAGTATTATTAGTTGGAGAAAAACCAGCACATAATATACCACTACCTAAACTAACAATTGAAAATGAAGAATTCAAGATTGTAGTTGGTGGTTTGGGAACTAACTTTCCTAATATAAAATTAATATCATTGATAGAATTTTTAGTATAATGATCTTCTTCAATTTCAACAGCTCCTGGTTTAAATCCCCCTTCAGGTTGTCCGAATCTTAAAGGACCATAGTATTCTTGAGCAGAAACAAAACTACTAACACCAACAGCACTAAGAAACGTTGAAACTCCCGATACTCTAAGATCATCTAATTCAGTGTGCCCATCTACATCAATAGAAGCATCAACATCTATATCAGAATAAAATGTAGAAATTCCAGATACATCTAAAAAATTTAATGAACTTCTACCAGTTACTGATATATTTGTAGCAGTAAGTTCATCAAATGTAGCGAAACCATCGACAACTAAATTTCCTTCAAAAGTAGTTATTCCAACTACATATAAATTTTCATTAAATAATGCATCACCATCAAATATACTTTTTCCATTGATGTATAAATCTTGAAAATTTACATCGTCATCGAAAAAGACTTGATTTGTAAATGTTGCAATTCCAGTTGCGGATAAATTATTAAATGTCAGACTTTCTGCAGAACTGATCGTCAGGTCTTCAATGAAAACAGGACCTTTAAAAGTAGATACGCCAGTTACATATAAGTTTCTTACTAAAGCATCACCACCGATTAAATTTTCGGCAGCAACTGCTATTCCTCCAGATGATCCAGAAACACTCGAAACTACTTTAACATAATCAGAATCTTGTTGTCCTAGTCTTACTCTTATATCTGCCATTACTTAGTAACCCCTCCGCTTACAATAGCCATACCTTCTACGACTCTAGAAGTTACTAAAAATGGATCTGTTATTAAAATATCATATAAGTATCTGCCAGGTTCAATATTTTTAGTTTGTTCTGAAGTTAGTGATATTATTATTCTTCCTCCCGAAAAAATAGAAGCGGTAAATTCCACAAAAGAAGAACTACCATACCATTTTCTTAATTGACATTTAACTTGATAATTTGATAAGTCCAAAAGAGAACTATCAAATTGCTCTAATATAAACGTCTGGCTAAAATCAGCGCCAGCATTAATTGCTAAATTATTAACGTATACTGCTGACATCTATTTTGGGAATATAATCTACAAAATTATTTATTATTGCAAATAATCCATAGATTAAGAATAAGACTTATTACTCTTGTCTATCAAATTCGAACATTCCATGCTCAGATCCCCAAATCATTTTTTTAGTTTCCGGACAATATCCCCTATCAATTACTCTATACTTATCTTTTGAAAGTTCTGAGGCTGTGAATAAAAATGAAGTCTTCCCATTTCTTTCTACAATACAGTCGCAACCAACAATTTTTCCATAGTAAGTATCTTCGCGTTTAATAAAAATACAATCACACCTATCATTCTTTTCTAAATCGTCTTCTTTGATATTTTCCAAATCTTTGAAATATAAAAATTTTCCACCATCTTTTACTTTATAACTTGAAACTACAATTAAGTTATCTTGAACTTGTTTAATGTCTAAAACAAATTGACGATATGGTGGTTGCTTTCTAACAGTATACCACTGTTCTCCATATACCATACCAAAATCAAGTAGTACATGCTTGAGTGATATTTGAGAATATTGAGAAGGAAAAGAAAAAGCTTGGGTTCTATTATTCCAAGAACCCAAAAGATATTCTTTAAATTCTTCAACCATCTTCAGTACTACCTCTCTTTTGACGACGAGTTAATGTTGAAAATAATACTTTTCCAATTGTTGATATTAAATTACCTTCTATTTCTTTAAATACTTTCATATTATATTTGAATGCATTATTTGCTTCAGAAACAATTAAATCAATTTGAGATTGAGATAAAGGTAAAGAATCTAATGTCTTTCTATAATTATTTTTAAATTCTTTTTCATCTTGAATATCCTTAAAAATATAGAAATTCATTCCATCATCATCAACATCTAATGCTGTCTGAGCAATTCCCTTTAAAACTTTACCACCAGAGAGATCACCAATATATCTTGTATAGTGATGAGCAATTAGAAGCATTGGACAAAAGTCAGATACCTCTTTAATTCTTGCAACATATTCTTTACAAGAATTAGTTTGAGTGACTTTGCTTTTCCAATCTTCACCCAAATAATATTTTAAATCTTCTTCTATGGAAGATTTTCTAAAGAGTTCTGTATAGTAAATCTTACTTACTATCGAATCATTTTTATTTTTTTCGATTTCCTCTTCCATCGAAGAATACACATAATATAAATCCGACATCAATTTAACATAAGATTTTTTTTCCACAACACCCTTAAGAAAACACGATATAAAACCGGTGTTTTCTGCCATAGTATGGGATTTTTTTGTCCCTTCTCGAATTTGCTTTGATAATTTTTCCATTTTTTTAATAATAAGTATTCAAACTACAAAATAAATTTATTCTACTTCGACTAACTCATGTAGATCGTAATAAGTTCCGTATTGATTGTTTTTTAAAAATTTTATTTGAACCCCAAGTGGAACAGCAGTTTCTATATTGTCAGTACTTCTATAGACAAAGGATAAAACTTCAAAAACTGATCCACTAATTCTTTTAGTATCAGAAACAACTTTATATTTTTTACCTAAGTCTATAGTAAAATATTGAATCAATCCTGGTTTATACTCATGCTTAAACCTAAAACTTTTTTTGTCTTGAGAGACTTTTCTTCTTTCTATAATATAATCTGGAAGATTAGTTTCTGACATACTAAAAACCCTTTGTTTTAAAATTATTTATCTTATTATTAAGATTATTATTTTGGTCTTTTGATTTTTTATACAAGTTTGGCCAAGTGTCCCTGATAATTTCGGCAAGTTTGTAAGGTGTTTCAGAAGTAATCATTTCAAAATCTTGATGGAGTGTAGTCAAGGTCTCCAAGGATATCTTCTAACATTGTACCATATTCTTTAAATCTTTTGTCACCTGCGATAAAACATCTTTGCCTCATCCATACAGCATCTGCAAGAAGTTTTACTTGATCTTCGGTGAGTGTTATGGTTTTCATAGTGATAGTGCAACCTTATTATGTATTAGATATTGAAAAAAGTTTTGTTATGGTTTCTACAAATAATTAATAATGATAATGGTCTGTGAGTGATAGAAA
>Ga0208019_1002050_pt1 | contig 10348 bp, 16 predicted proteins | sample CB_VirMetaG_5_FD_184540 | JGI IMG/M metagenome (GOLD analysis project Ga0208019, IMG submission 184540) | Freshwater to marine saline gradient viral communities from Chesapeake Bay - CB_1508_1D Viral MetaG (SPAdes) (version 4) | ecosystem: Environmental > Aquatic > Marine > Coastal | place: USA... | reverse complement strand
CTCGAATTTCTCATTATAATGAAGGACGGTAAGAAATTCGAGTTGATAAGAAGATACCTCCCCCGTCCCCCAGAGAGGTGGAGGGGACGGAGGAGGTTAGGACTAACTACTCCGCAGAGATTTCTTTCTGGCGTATCTCTTCAAGGGCGGTTTGCAGACTAGTGACCCACCGCTCTAGCGTCTCGAACGAACCGGATACATGTATATCCGTGTAGGTGCGGACGTTGTCAGCTGAATGGGACACTTCGAACATCCTGACCGACGCTGCACTCAAGTCTGCCGTAGTGACAGACAGGTTGAAACGACCATCGGCATTTTTCCAACCCGATCCCCATCCGTTGAAGTAAACCATCGTATCTCCTAACCTCTCTAAGTCTTAGCAGTACCTTACTGCTCTACTAACAGTATCTCATAATTTAGGGTTTGTGTCAATTTTTTATGTTTTAAATTTTAATTTTTGGAAAGATTTGACAGGAAGGTTGGGATATGTTATTATCTCGAATTCTTCCGTGATTTTATAGTAGAATAGAATTCGAGTTGATAAAAGGAATAAGAAATTTCCGTAGAAAATAACTGGTTTCTTTATAGGACAAAAAAGCCCCCGCCCCTTTCGGGGCGGAGGCCTGAGAGTCGCTACTCTCGCTCGACTGGCTTCAGCGTGTTACTGAAGCGGGCGACTTGGCCGCAGTAGCGGCACCGACCGAGAGGGTAAGACCCCCGGATGGATGGCTCTGGGGACTCGATGACCCAGTGGTGGGGGAAGTTGGGGACGTAGTCGTCACAAACCCTAGCGTTGCGCGCCTCAGTCACCCGGAGTCGCAGCCGATGCGACAAGAGTGCTTCCTTGTAGTAACCCATATGACTATCTCCTATAGTCGACTGTTTATGTAGTCAATTGACTACAACTACAGTATTTCAGCTTTTATGGTTTATGTCAAGTTTTTTGGAATTAATTTTTAATTTAATTTATTTTTTGACAAAGAGAGTTGATAATTGTATACACCATTTTTCTTACACAATTATCAAAACTAGTTTTAGATACCTCCCCTCCGGAGGAGATGGCCGAAGGGGAGGTGTAGAATGGGACGCAGTAACGGCTTAATGCATCCCCGCTAGATCATTGTATCGGTTTAGCCAGACGGCTACTTGTTCGGCATCGACTTCCCCGAAGTCCACATCGTTGTACATAACGCTAGCGTCGGAGTTAGGGCCTCCCTGAATAACCAGTGCTTGTACCGTGTATATGAACGAGAGACCAGCAACTGCGTCGAGTGGACCACGGTTGGCAACCCAACCCCTAGCGGTCTTCTCTGCGATGTATGACATGCCCTCGTTAGAGTCTACCCAATTTATGAAATCTGTGCTGGCGGTCATGGTAATCTCCCTGTATCGCTATGATAATTGGTGAGCCTTTTTGAGTCATGCTCAGGACTAGGTGTTAGGCCTTGTGCTTAGCGTTCCGGTGTGCCGCTATCGCCACAGATGTTGTGTACATCGGTTGTATCCTTTCGGTACAGGTAATGATTCTCACAAACCTCAGTCTCAACGCAGCATGGACAATCGCACATCCATGCGGAGCGATCGTGGTTTGGGTGGACACATCCTGTAGTCATATTGAGAATCTCCTCACTAGGTCAGTTGCCGTAACTGACTATGCGTCTATTGTAGCAGATTGGTTGGATGAGTCAATAGAAAATTAAATCAATTTGAAATATTCTCTCTTGTTGACAAGTTGTTGGGAATCGTGTATCATCTCTAATTAGCACATCTGTTCTAATCATCTCTAGCACATATGTTCTATCATGACTAGAACATCCGTTCTTATCATAGTTAGAACATCTGTTCTAATCATCTCGAAAAAGTTATCCCTCCCATTGCTGAGAGGGATTTCCTTTCTATCCTATCTGCATTGTCTTATGCAGCATTGACAATCTCCGCACGACGCTTTAGGGTGTTGAGGATATCCAATCGACCCGTAGCAGCGTGAATGGTTTCCGCTAGGTCGGAGAGGATAACTCCGCGCGCCAATTTCACGGTATCCTTACTCCCCAGAGTCTGGTCTACCAGCCGGTATGCGTGAGTGATGATTGCCAGCTCTGCTACGATTTCAGCGTTAATCTTGTCGAGGTTGGTCATTTCCGTATCTCCTATATCGTAGGCGGTACCGTACCGCCTGATAGGTATATTATAGGCTATGGCAAGGTGGGTGTCAAGGGATTTGCAATCCCAAAATAGAAATTGGTTCAACCTACCAACCGAGATTTGAGAATTAGAACATCTGTTCTAATCAACTCTAATTATAGGGTAGGTGGGGTATAGGCCTTCTATTATAGGAGGTACCCCCCCCTATTAAGCATCCCTACGCTGCAGGAACGTGGCAGAGAGCCACGACGAACGAGGAGACTACTAGAGCCAGCAATGCCAAGCCGTCCAGCGACTTGTGACCCCTACCCATCTCGTCACGCCAGAGCTTCAACCCATACCCCGGTTGTAGTCCATCCCAGCAGATACCCCCACGTAGATATAAATATCGGCTAGCTTATTTTTTCGATTTTCCAAGTTTGGGTTTTTTATAATGTATATTTAGGAAAATTTTGAAAAATTGGGGGGTAGTAGGTAAAAATTTTTTGAAAAATTTTTTTGAGAATTTGGCTATTGGTTTAAGTAGAAATTTTATTTAGGGGTAGGTCTAGGATGATTGGGGTGTTATCGCCTAGGTATGCTCCTTGGATATTGAAGTTGAAGTATTCTACGGCTTCTTCGTCTGTCATACCTTGATTTACTAACAGGTTCATAATTTTCTGGTAGTCGTATATAGCTACGGGGTTATAGTATTGGTGTCCGTATCCTATTATGGCTTCTTCTAGCCCGTCGAAAGTTATGGCTTCTGAGTAGAGATCGGCTAGATGTTCGTTTAGCTCAAAATTTGTTAGTGGTTGAATGGGCATTTAGCTTGTTCCTTTTCTTCGGCGGGTACTTTATAGTTTTTCTTAGACCAAAATAATTTTTTGTAGCCGTTACTTAGTAGAGTTGTTACTTGGTTCATTTTTACATCGAACTTATGGTATTGAGCGGAGTTGAGGTATGTGGTTGAGTAACTCCAATCTTCTCTTTTAAAAGGTATTACTTGTACTAGGGGTGTACCTTTCTTGATTACGAATTCTCCGTCGCCGCCAATCCATTCAAAAGGGAAGTTGGTGTTATGCCATTGGTCGGTATCTACTATACCGGGCATAATTCGTAGGCTAGGAGCATGAAAATATGGAGAAGTGTAAAGAACAGAATATCCTTTGGGAGTTGTTATCTTCCAGTTATTAGTTAGTTTGTAAGCGGTATTGCCGATTATAGTATTAGGCCCAAAAAATTTTCTATCTAATTGTTGAGCATCGTGTGTTGATATTACGGGGGTAGAAGTTTCACCTTCCCATGTAAAGTTTACTATAGGTCCAGTTAATTCATTTCTAGCATATTTTATAGCCAGATCTACCGGGCATGTAATAAGGTAGCCCGCTGTAAGCACATCAAACACGGGCATACACTGCTTTATAGTAGTAGTTCTTTCAAATTTATCCTCTACGCCTTCTCTATTATTCAGGAAGACATGAGATTTAGATTGAGCTTCTCCATTTACCCTAAAGGATGGAAGCTGTGTGTACCACGTAGGAAGCATCTCTATGGCTGGTATAGGAGGGGCGTAGAGTCCTTCATACTCTTTCTTTAAAGCAAACTCTATCGTGGGATTATTTTTGCGAAATTTTTTAAATTTTAAGTTGAGGTCTAAATTAAAAGCGAGGCGCATGTTATGATCCTATATAATTAGAGGTTGTAAATGTTAGTCTCATTTTATCCTGCTCTACTAAGGATAACATAGCTTTGTGGTCATTGGGAGAGAGTATAAAACCGTTAGTATTTTCTGACACAAGACATTTTTCAGCGGCGGGAAATTTTTCAAGCAGCCATTCTTCAGCTTGATAGTTAGTGGGAATTATGGCTTGTGTTTCCGTGATGAAAAAGTCCATGTTAGCCTCCTGTGGATTTCTTAGCTTTCTTTTTAAGAGGTGTTGTTTTAGTTTTTGATTTACGGGTTACCATAAATAAAGCTACACAACTAGCTAGACCTAAAGCAACCAAACTTAGTTTCATTACTCTCTCCTTAATTTTACGTTAATTTGGCTAAAATATTTGACTCAGCGATAAGTTTGTAGGTCTCTCCATCACCTGATTCAACCGGAATACCGTTAGCGTCGAACGGGATAAGCACGAGATCGTCAGGAGCGATAGGAAGCTCAATCTTGGTACCAATAGCTAGCACCTCAGCAAGCTTAACCTTCTTAGCATCTACAGTGTCGGGAATGACAATTCCACTTGCTGTGGTCTTCTGCATTTCCTTTTCACGAACTAAAACGACTGAACCCATAGGCTTTAACTTTAGCATTTTATACTCCTAGCTTAGGCGGACCGGATATGAACCGGCAATCGTAGTTGTTAATAAAGTTATTCGCATTACCCTTATCTTCAACTTGGTTTATTTTTGTTAGGCTGCTCTCTATAACCTCTGCGATGAAGTGTTCCGTTGAAACAGTAGTCCTAACAGGTCTTAACTCTACCGCCTTTAATGTGGATGGTTATTCTACAGACACCGGAATTTTTTTCATCTGAACCTCTGCCGTCTTGGGTAGAGTGATTGTAAGAATACCGTTCTTGTAGATTGACTTAATGTTGGTAAGGTCAATTTTTCCGTTTTCTAACGAAACCCTACGCTTAAAACAGAAGTCTTTAATACCTCGCATAAGCATAGTATCGCTACCGGGAGTTTCCGTTTCCCGACAGACTTCAATGTTAAGATAGGTTCCCTCAACATTTACATCAATGTCTTTTGTAGCTCCCGGAGCAGCCACACGGATTTCGTACTCTTTTTCACGCTCAATAATGTCCATAGCAGCACTTGTATCACCAGTAGCTACTGAAAACAAGGGGGAGTCGAAAAATCTATCCCAAAGCGATGTAGTCATTGATTCCTCCTCATCAGAAGTTTTAGTGGTCGATTGTGATTTCCAAAGTTTCACTTGACCGTTCTCCTTCAGAATACTCCTCAGTTTTTGCTTTGTCGATAAGCATCTGAATGTAAGTTGCAGCCTTATTCAGATCTTCTATTCCATTCTTTTCTCGCCAGCGACAAACATACTTAATGATGTTACCTTCGGCAAACCCAAGATTATTTTCGTAAATAAAGTCCCAAGGTTCAATTTTATACTTTGAATAGTGGGCAGGATTAATCTGGGTCATACCGGTACCTCATGCTTTTGCTGTCTTCAATCTGTTCATCACCAGCATATCTAACAGCCTGATTAAAAACCTTACTAATCGCCTTTACCCAACGCTTCTTTTGGGCAGCAGATGAAGGCGGTAGGCTGTAAAACCACTCCTGAATCCTCTCAGGAGATGTTTCATTTAGAGTGTCAGCTATAAAATGCCAGACAACTGATTCCATCTCTCGTTGATTACCCAATTTCTTGACCTTCCTTTACCAAGTACTTCCAACTCACTGGATAGATATTAGCACAGATTTCACTGATATGCAATGCCACATCTCGTGTTTCTTTTTGTGCATCTGGTTTTAGTCTGAGATTACAGACTCGTGAGAATGCGAATAGACTTCCGCTCCAATACCACTCAGTGTAAGTACTTTGGGGTAAGACCATACGAGCTTGTTCAGGAGCAACATTCTGCTCCAAAAGATCTTCGTATAGTTTTTCAGAGTCTTGTCTATGAGCATTGATTCTATTCTCAAGGTCTGTACCTAGAACTACCTTTCCATCGCTTCCCTGCTTACTGTTTTTTGGCCTACCACGCCATTCCGAAACCTCGAAGAAATCAGGCGGGCTATCCACGTACCGCCTAGACACTTCATTCCAAACTAATCCAACCTGATGCTTAACTAACTGTCTTGCTACGAAAATCGGAGCAGATATCCTAAAAGTGATAAAAGCATGACCGAACGGAGTCCAGTGATTATGCCTAGCTAAGAACGCTATCAGTCGTTCGTCACTATCCTCAAACACTGTTTTATTTTTATTATACGAGACTCTGGCTGCATTAACAACACTTAAGTCAGACCCCATCGAATCAACTAGTTCAACTTTCAAGACTTGCTCCAATACTAACTAACAGTACTCTTATTTACGAGTATAGCAGGTCTGAAAAGCGTTGTCAAGCACTATCTAGGATTGATTATTGAGATGTACTCGTTCCTGTGCTTTAGGTACTCTTCTCTAACAAACCACCTCTTGACATGGGTGAAACGGGTGGTAAGATGTGGTAGACGCATAGTAGTCATCTCCTTATGAGTAGCTAGTAAAGAAGCTTAAGGACTTCTTTCTATGAATATTATACTTACGAAACTCGTAAGTCATCACTAACTAACATAAGTCTAAAATAACTTATCTCTAGTATAATAATATATATTATATAGGAGATTTTTTATGTATAGATACAGAGCAAAAATATTAAAAATCATAGATGGAGATACTCTAGATGTTGATATTGACTTAGGGTTTAATGTAATTTTATCTAAACAAAGAATTCGTTTGTATGGAATTGATACTCCAGAATCTAGAACAACTGATAAAATTGAAAAATCTTGTGGTTTACTATCTAAACATTTTCTAGAACAACTCTGTCCTATAGGTTCTTTTATAGAACTTAAGAGTTATGATACTGGAAAATTTGGTAGAATACTTGGAGAAATTTTTGAGTATAATAAAAGTGATATAAGTATAAATCAGCGGATGTGTGATGAGAATTTAGCTGTTCCGTATTTTGGTCAGAGTAAAGAAGAAATTAAAGAAGCTCATCTGGTTAATAGAGAAATTTTAATCCAAAAAGGAATGCTTTAATGAAATTCTTACTAAAAAATAAATCTTTACCTTCTTTAAAGTTATCTGCTCCAAAGATATCAGCTACTCTTCCAAATTTACCATTTGCTAATGGAATCTCTAAAAAAGTTCAGGTTCCGGGAAAAATTCCTTCTTTTGGAGGTTTTCATATTAGTGGGGCTGGTTGGAAAATTGGGGTAATGGGTCTTGCTCTAGGTATCGGGATTGTTGCTTTTTCTTCATACTTTGCTATTAAGGGTGTTAAAGCTGCACCGCTTTATCCTGATCCTGCTATTTATGATGTTGCTAGAGCCTATAACGCTGGAAATAAAACTTTACAGGTTGGAGATGAACCTAAGTTTACCGAAACTACAACTCAAGTTGAACGACAAGAAGCTACAATGACTTTAAGATTAAACACGGGCGGTGCTAGAATTGGAGATATGTATTTTGAGAATCTTTCAATCGGTGCTGCTTCAGGGCTAACGGACTCTCTCCAAATCTTAGGTCAAACTGCGAATGCTGGAAACAATATCACAGCTAACTGGTTTACTTGTGAGACTATTATTATTGATGGTTTAGAAACACCTTCATTAAATATTGCAAATAGTGAGATTTATGCCCTTATTGTTCAGGATAATGTAGCTGACGGACTATCTATTAGCTCGACGTTATCTAACGGGGTATATCAGATTAATGTCGGTTCAAACCGTGGTTCTATTACAGTTCCAGACGTATCTAATTCCACATATGACCGAATTATTCTTGATGCCGGTACCTCATCCGAATCTATATGCCAGACATTAACATTAAAAGATGTTAAGGCTTATGGAGCAGGGGTTAATTTAGATAACATTAAAGCAGGTTCATTAATTATTAAAAATAGTGTTGTTGGTGATGGAGATGGTATCGACATTGCTGATTTTGTAATTGAGGATTCGGTTAAAGTTACTAGTACTACATTAACAAACAACATTGAAAAGGCTTTGACAGTTAAGTAATAAGAATGGCTGAAGAAAATGTTACGGAAGTAAATACGCCTGTATCTGTACCCGTTGCGCCACCGCCTCCGGGTACAGTTATTACTGGAGGGCAACTTCTAGTCGGGTTGATATTTTTTCCAGTAGTCGTTACTTGGTTAGTGTTGGCTGCTCGTATTGTATGGTCTGCTTCATCTAACCCTGAGACCCTTGATAATATTGAGGGTCTGTTAACGGCATTAGCAGTTTTAACAATCCCTGTATCGGGAGGACTAGCGGAGATGTTCAGAGCATATGCTAACGAAGGTGCTGGGTCAGACAAGAAGAAATAAAAACTTAATAAAATATATTCTGTGGATTTTATTAGCAATAGCAGGAATGTATTTAACACTTAATTATTGGTAAAGGATAATCTATGCCGATTCGTGAAAAAGACGGAAAGTGGTATTGGGGTAGTAAAGGTCCGTTTACGTCTAGGAAAAAGGCAGAAGAGGTAGCACAAGCTGCCTATGCTTCTGGTTATCAGAAATCCAAAGATGTAGAAAAACAATCGTACAAAGGTCGGCCTATCAAAGATCCTAAAGGTGGATTAACTGCAGCAGGGAGAGCCTACTTTAATCGTAAAGAAGGTTCTAATTTAAAACCCGGTGTTAGAGGTAAAGCTAACACACCTCAGAAGTTACGTCGTAAAGGGAGTTTCTTAACTAGACATTATGGTGGACCCGCTAAGCCCCTTAAAGATGACAAGGGTCGCCCGACTCGTCATGCTTTACAAGCTCGTGCATGGGGAGAACCGGCCCCAACAACCCAAGCTGCCGCACGCAGGTTGGCGGAAAAAGGCCGCAACTTGTTGGAGCGTTATCAAGCGTCTAAGAAAGTAAAAAAATCTTTTATGGTTAAAGCTGAGCGTAAACCTAAGTATAATATATATGCAGTAGCTACAGCTACCGCTAAGGATGCTATGGGGAAAAAAGCAACAGCTTTTACTGAGGGGTCTAAGGCTAGTAAAATTAGAGATAAGATTGCTGAAAGCCTAAAGGGGCGTAAGCAAATGACATTAAAACCTGTAGACCCCGAAACTGGAAAAATTATTAAGAAAACTTCTACATTATCAACATTTTTAACTTTTCTTAAGGAACTTTAAATGACAACTGCTAAGGATCATTTATATCAGAAGTATATGAACGATCCCGACTTGATTCCGCCTGAAGGTAAAACTAAAGAAGAGTTAGCTAATGAATTAGTTGACCAGAAATTGCGGCAGTCAAGAAATAATTCCAGAGCTTTTGAACTTCTATCAAAAGATTTTGAAGAAGCGACATATGCTTGGGATAAAACACCAAAGCAGGTTCAGCAACCTATAGAAAAAGCATCTCCGGATAAGTTTGGAGAACCTCCAATTGGGCATCTTAAGATGATGCACCGTCCCTTTAAAATTCTTACGGGAGAACCAGAAGATTTTACTCTTCCTGAACCACCAAGTCCAAACTCAGAAAAAACTAAAAATGAGTTAAAGTTTGTTCAAACTGCTTCTAAATATGCTGATGAAAATCCAAGTCAGTTTCCCGGAATTGACGAACAAGATAAAAATCTACTAAAACCCTTTTTAGCTTTTATTAAGGAAAAAAAGCTATTAATTGATGCACGGTACTTAAAGGATGTTTTAGATGATGTAGCTACTTTAGCTATGTATTGGAAGTATGAGTACAATCGGCCACGACCTTTTCAGTATGAGGGAATGAACGAAAGAGATAACATTTCAGCCGATACACCTTCGTATCCTTCCGGTCATTCTTTACAGGCAAAAGTTTTGGCGGGTATTTTAGCTAAAGCATATCCTGAATATACAGATGATTTTGAACGTATTGGCAAGGATGTAGGGCGTAACCGAATTATGGGTGGTTGGCATTTCCCATCAGACCACTTAGCTGGTAGGGACTTAGCCGATCAAGTCCTAGAAAAACTTCCTGACAACGTAGATATGTTTTTGAAAAAATCACCGCTTGGTGAAGATGATTACATGGCTGCTATACGAAGCAGTATGCAGAAACATGCTGAAGATTTTAATATTCCTGTAGAAAAAGCTAAGAGTGCTGCTGATAAAGAATGGAAGAATATACAAGATGACCTAAAGGTTAGAGATGCGCAACGAAGACAGGCCATTATAACAGCTAAGGTAGACAGAAATTCTGAAAAAGAACAAAAAAAATACATCTTTAGAGAATTTATGGGTAAGTTATTACCAGACTTAACGGAAGAGCAAAAAAAACAGGTAGAAGAAGCAGCCAATAGGCGAGTCGTTGGAAACGTTATATATAGTGATTCTGACTTTATGGATCTTTTAACAACGATTCAACACGAGAAAAAATTTGATGAGTTAACCAAAGAACAAAGACAGAAAACTTTTGACGTTATTACTTCTATACAAAACAAAGATTCTGATACACCCGACTTTAAAACGTATGTAAACAGACTATCAGAGGCTATGAATTC
>Ga0208019_1002049_pt1 | contig 10350 bp, 12 predicted proteins | sample CB_VirMetaG_5_FD_184540 | JGI IMG/M metagenome (GOLD analysis project Ga0208019, IMG submission 184540) | Freshwater to marine saline gradient viral communities from Chesapeake Bay - CB_1508_1D Viral MetaG (SPAdes) (version 4) | ecosystem: Environmental > Aquatic > Marine > Coastal | place: USA... | reverse complement strand
TACTAACTGCTCTTCGTAATGGTGAAGAGCTGACTGCTAAGCAGATCCGCGCTCGTTTTTCGGTGGGTAATCCCCACGAGATCGTTCGTCAGCTTCGTATGAAGGGTTTTGCTATTTACAGCAATCCCTCTGTCAACAGCAAGGGTGTTACCCGGAACTTCTATCGCCTCGGCACTCCTTCGCGGGCTGTCGTTGCTGCTGGCTATCGCGCCCTAGCGGCTGCTTAATAATATTGGGGCGAGGGATTCATCATTCTCCTTACATCTCCTTACCCTCGCCCCAATATTTTTCTTAAAAGGAGATAAACGATTATAAATAATTTTGAGAATGCCATAATGGGTTCTCAAAATTTTAACTTTGCTTTAATAGGAGGTTACTACTATGGTTAGTTTCACAAACGCTGATATCCGTAAATTTGATCCATTCTTTGTGGGTGTTGACCGTCTCTGGCGTCATATGGACGACTTGAATCGCATGGCAGCAACACCAGTATCTAATTTTCCACCATACAATATCCGTAAGGAAAGCGACGACGATTATTCAATCGAGATGGCAGTCGCTGGTTTTACTGAGAAAGATATTGATGTGACACTTGAAGATCGTAAACTCACAGTCACAGGAAAGGTCGAGAATGAAGAAGAAGGAGAAAGACTTCTCCATAGAGGTATCGCAAACCGAGCATTCAAACGAGAGTTCACACTCGCCGACACTATCGAAGTGGAGGGAGCAGATCTCCAACACGGAATGCTCAAGATCACTCTCAAGAACATCGTCCCAGATAGTAAGAAGCCTAAGCAAATTCCGATCACGAGCGGAAGCAAGTTACTTGAAGGGAAGAGTGAAAAACAACTCCTAGTTGAATAATTTTAGGGGGACTTCGGTCCCCCTTTCTATTTACTTTTGATGAATTTGATAGTAATATATAGAGCATGAGTGACTTTTATACAAACGTAACACGATATGGTAACCAAATCTTATACGTTGGTTATGAAAATGGTCATCGGGTAAAACACGCAATAAAGTTTACCCCAACTCTTTTCATACCAACTAGAAACGAAACCAAATATCGTACACTGGATGGAGTTTCTGTTGCTCCATACAAACCTGGTACAATGCGAGAGTGTAAAGATTTCATTGAACGAAACTCCGCAGACAACTTTCAAATCTATGGTAATCTAGATTATGTTTCACAATTCATCAACAAGAAATTTCCGGATGGTTGTGAATTTGATCGTAATGAACTGAATGTCACTTTCATCGACATCGAGGTTGAGTCTGATCAGGGATTCCCTCACCCAAAAGACGCAGCGTTTCCAATTACCGCAATCACTCTGAAGAACAACGTCGATCATGTGTATCACACATGGGGAGTGGGTGAATATGATACTTCAAAATGTATCGTTGATGTCAAAGTAGATTATGTTCAATGCAAGGATGAATATAACCTTCTACAAAAATTTCTAAAGTTTTGGCAACTCAATTGTCCAGATATTCTCAGTGGTTGGAATTCAGAGTTCTTTGATTTGCCATATCTTATTAATCGAGTATCCAAGCTATTTGGTGAAGAGGAGACAACCAAATTCTCTATTCATCGCATTGCTCCATCCAGTAGAGAGGATAGGTATACTAAAGAAATCTTTTATGATGTATCTGGTCTTTCTCATCTTGATTATATCAGACTGTTTAAAAAGTTTGGATACACCTATGGAACGCAAGAGTCATATTCTTTAAACAATATTGCCAGCGTAGTCCTCGATGAGAAAAAAATCGACTACTCTGAGTTTACGACTTTAAATGAATTATATTTAAAAGATTATCAAAAGTTCATTGACTATAATATCAAAGACGTTCAGTTAGTTGAGCGACTTGATGATAAGATGGGGTTGATTTCTCTTTGTATGACTCTGGCGCATAAAGCTAACGTCAACTATGAGGTTGCGTTTGGTTCAACTAAGATTTGGGATACCTTCATCTATAATATTCTTGTCAAACAGAATATCGTTCTTTCCCCGCAAAAACCAGTCGTCAATGATCGTCGCATTGAAGGCGCGTTTGTAAAAGAACCAAAGAAGGGGATGCATAATTGGGTCGTGTCATTTGATTTGAATTCGCTGTATCCTCACTTAATCATGCAGTATAACATGTCGCCTGAAACAATTATGCCTGGTGTCGTTCATGGCGCAAATGTTGACTCCATGCTTGCTCAGCAAAAATTGGACATTCCGGATGGAGCTTGTGTTGCTGCTACAGGTCAAATCTTTTCAAATCAGAAACAAGGTATCTTTCCTCGTATTGTTGATGAAATGTATGCTGAACGAGCAGATATAAAGAAACGTGCTCTTGATGCAAAACAACAACTCGAAAATCTAGACAAATCCAATAAGTTGAAGAAGTTTGAACTTGAAAAACGCATCACTCAATATGATAATGAGCAGATGGCGATTAAGATCCTTATGAACTCACTCTATGGTGCACTTAGCAACACTTACTTTCGCTACTATGATATTCGTATGGCTGAAGCGATTACCATCTCAGGTCAGCTCTCTATTCGTTGGGCTGAGAGAACAGTCAATGAATATCTGAGAAAAATTCTTGGCACCAAGAAAGATTATGTTCTTGCGATTGACACTGATAGTCTTTATGTAAACATGGGAGACTTCGTAAAGAAAACGATTGGTGAATCTAATAACAACGAAAAAATATCTGAATTCATTGATAAGGTTGCTGAACAAAAATTTGAACCACTGCTTGAAAAATCATATGAAGAACTTCGTAAGTATACTCATGCGTTTGAGCAGCGTATGTTTATGAAGCGCGAGATTATTGCCAGTAAAATGATTATCACTGGCAAGAAAAGATATATTGCTAACGTGCTGAACAGCGAGGGTGTACAGTATGCGAAACCTAAGATTAAGATTACAGGTATCGAATCCGTTCGTTCATCTACTCCGCTAGTTTGCCGTAAACTAATTGAAAAAACATTGTTCATCATTATCAATGATGATGAGGAATCAGTTCAGAAATTTATTGAAGATGCCAGGGTTGCGTTTCAAAAACTAGCAGTTGAAGACGTTGCCTTTCCTCGTGGTGTCTCTGATATTGAAAAATATATAGATAAAAAAAACCTAGATGGATATAAAAAAGGAACACCGATTCACGTTCGCGCAGCGATTCTGTACAACAAAGCAATAATAAATAATAAACTAGAAAAAAAGTATCGGTCTATACAAAACGGTGATAAGATTAAATTTTCATATTTGAAAACACCAAACCCTGTAATGGAAAATGTGTTTGCGTTTCCTGATGTTTTGCCAATTGAGTTTGATTTGAAAAAATATATTGACTACAATATGCAGTTTGATAAATCTTATGTTGAACCTATCAAACACATACTTGATGCTATCGGCTGGTCTGTAGAAAAACAAAATACGTTAGAGGACTTCTTTTCATGACAGAGATTCCTGCAGAATATGCAAACTTAGACTTTGGTTTTAGTGCAGTTGATGAAGCTACGTTTCAAGCAAATCAAGATACAGCTGAATCAACCCCACCATCTATTGATGAGAATGATTTAACCAGAGTTGTACTCAATGCTTTGGCACCACTCGAAGATAAGCTCGATGTTCTTTTGACAAGAAGAAATATCGAAGAGTCTGACGATGTGCAAGTTGCCATCGCACAAGCACAGGAAGAAATAAAAGGTAAAGTAACAGAGCTTGAAAAATTAGTAATGCCTCTGCTCGTTAACCTACTTAAAACTTCCGATAAAGAATACATCTATTGGCCAGACAGGGCATCAAAGGTACAAGCTACAATCGATAAGGTTCTAGCAATTACCAGAGGCTAAAATGTTTTTTGCAATTTTAACTCTTATTACAGCCATTGGCATATCAGTCGTTGCCGCATGGTACTCAATAGTTGGTCTGATGGCAATTTTCGCTGCCGCAGCCATTCCCATTGCTATCATGGGTGGAGTGCTTGAGGTTGGTAAACTCGTTACAGCTTCTTGGTTGTATCGAAACTGGAAAACATCAAATAAAGTTTTAAGAACATATTTGACTACGGCAGTGGTAGTGTTAATGTTTGTTACATCAATGGGAATTTTTGGTTACTTATCCAAAGCTCATATTGATCAGACGTTGGTTGGGGGAGATAATACTTTAGAAATTCAATCACTTGATCAACAGATCGAACAAGAGCAGAGGGTAATAGATGATACGAAAAAAGTTATTGCGCAACTCGATTCAGCGGTCGAGACGCTCACTAAGTTCAGTAGGATTAGTGGACCAAACGGCGCAATCGCCGTGCGCCAGAAACAGACTATGGAAAGAGAGTCACTCAATAACATCATTTCTGAATCTAGCAAAAAAATTAAATCAATTAGAGACTCAAAGAAAGAGCTAACGAAACAGCAGTTAAAAGTTGAAGCTGAAGTAGGTCCTATCAAATACATTGCAGCTCTATTCGTAAAAGATCCAAAGAACATTTTAGAGGATGCTGTTCGTTGGGTTATCATTACGATTATCTTTGTATTTGATCCATTAGCGATTGGATTACTCATTGCCGCAAATTCTTCTTTGAATAAACCAAAACCTATACAGAAAGCAGTCAATGTATCAGATGATTGGAAAGAAGTAGATGTCGAGACGGAGGATGAGTTTACTTTTAAAATTCCAGATGAGATAGTTCAATCTCCAGAAAATACAGTAGAGATTGCTGAAAACTATATGTACGGTGACCTAGAAACTCCGGTTGTTCGAACAGACCAAAATCCATTGATGAGCGAATGGAAAGAACCACTTTACAATGATAGAGATTTCAAAAAAAGAGAAGAACAAAATCAAGATGCGTTTAAACAAAGTGGTGCATACGGTCCAACAAAATTATAATATCTATTTACTTTTATATAATTTTATTATATAATGCTTTAACACTTGGTTTAACAATAGAGGAATGCGATGACTGATTTTTTTCGTAATATCGTAAAAGAGTTAAATGACGACAATACACATATCGCAGCTGATGGATTGGGTTCAAGTGAGTTTAGCGGTACTATTGATACCGGTTCTTACATTTTTAATGCCCTGCTTTCTGGGTCTATTCATGGCGGTGCCCCAAATAATAAAGTACTTGCTCTCGCTGGTGAGAGTGCTACAGGAAAGACGTTCTTTGCTTTGGGTATTGTTAAGCGTTTCCTTGACGATAATCCCAATGGTGCTGTTTTCTATTTTGATACTGAAGCAGCTGTTACAAAGTCCATGATGGAGGAACGAGGCATCGACTCTAATCGAGTGATCGTCTCTGAACCAGATACAATTCAAAAGTTTCGCCATACATCTATTCAGATTCTGGATAACTATGCAAAGACTCCAGAAGATAGTCGCCCTCCAATGATGATGGTACTCGACTCTCTTGGTCAGTTATCAACAACAAAAGAAGTTGAAGATACCACAGAAGGTAAAGAGACTCGTGATATGACAAAGGCTCAGTTAATTAAAGCCACATTCAGAGTTCTCAATCTAAAACTTGCTAAGGTCAACGTACCGCTTTTAATCACGAACCATGTTTATGACGTTATCGGCGCTTATATTCCAACAAAAGAGATGGGTGGTGGTTCTGGTCTCAAGTATACTGCATCTCAGATCGTTTTCTTATCAAAAAAGAAAGATAAAGATGGTAAGCATGTTGTAGGTAATATCATTCGTTGCCGACTGATTAAGTCTCGGTTTACAAAAGAGAACAAAGACGTTGAAGTCAAGTTGAGTTATGATAGTGGGTTAGACCGATACTATGGTCTACTTGAACTTGCTGAAAAGTATGACATCATTAAAAAGGTATCTACTCGCTACGAGTTACCAGATGGCTCAAAGGTATTTGGTAAAGCTATCAATGAAGATCCTGAAAAGTATTTTACTGATGACTTATTGCAACAGCTAGAAGTTGCTGCCGCTAGAGAGTTTAAGTATGGTCAATCAGGCGAATATTCTGATTATGAAGAGGCTGAAGATGAACTTGAAGAAGTATGAAGTACTCTGGGATGAGTATAAAGGTGAAGAGTTAGCTAGAATTAGATTGACTCATGACAAGTTTAATGGTATAATTTATAATTACAATACTGTAAGCGTCATTGAAGAAGGGGATGATGATGGGGGAGCAGTATTAAAATTTGATTATGATATTGTTTCTTCACCTGAAGATATAAACGTAGAATCTTTGACTGAAGAAGATCATAAAGAGTTTGAACAATTGATTGGCGATATTTTAGTTGAAATCATAACGGAGGCGATGGAGAGTGAGGATAGAACAAACAATACTGGCGAGTCTAATTTATGATGAACCTTATACAAGAAAAGTATTGCCTTTTCTAAAGAAGGAATATTTCCAAGATCAAACGGAGAAGGTTCTGTTTGTTTCTATTGAAAACTTTATTCAAAAGTACAATAATCTCCCTACAAAAGAAACATTGCAGATTGAAATTGACAAGCAATCTTCAATTCCAGAACAAGTTTATAATAATGTTGTTGAATATCTAAACAACATCTCATACGACAAAAAAGATCTACAATGGATTGTTGATAATACAGAAACCTTCTGCCAAGAGAAGGCAGTGTATAATGCTATTATGGAGAGCATATCAATTATTGATGGCAACTCCAAAGATAACAAAGGGTCTATACCAACAATTCTATCTGATGCTCTAGGCGTCTCGTTTGATAATCATATTGGTCATGACTTTTTAGAAAATGCTGATGAGCGATATGAATTCTATAATCGTAAGGAAGACAGGATTCCTTTCGACTTAGATTATTTTAATAAGATAACAAAAGGTGGTCTGCCAAACAAAACACTCAATGTGTTCTTGGCAGGAACTGGTGTTGGTAAGACTCTTGCTATGTGTCACATGGCAGCGGCTAATCTTCTATCTGGTAAAAATGTGTTGTATGTGACACTTGAAATGGCAGAGGAACGTATTGCCGAGCGTATCGATTCAAATCTACTGAATATCCCTCTTGAAGAAATTGAAGGATTCCCCAAGAAGATTTATGATGATAAAATCAATCGTTTGAGATTGAAAACCTCTGGTAAGCTAATTATTAAAGAGTATCCTACTGCTACAGTTGGCTCAGGTCATTTTCGTCACCTACTCAATGATCTGAAACAAAAAAAGAATTTTGTTCCAAACATTCTGTATGTTGATTATCTGAATATATGTACATCAACGAGATTGAAGTATGGTGCAAACGTAAACAGCTATACATATGTCAAATCCATTGCCGAAGAACTCAGAGGATTGGCTGTTGAACGAAACATTCCTATCGTCAGCGCAACACAGACAACAAGATCTGGTTTCACTAACAGTGATCCTGGTCTTGAAGATACTTCTGAGTCGTTTGCGTTACCTGCAACTGTTGACTTTATGTGCGCTTTAATTTCAAGCGATGAACTTGAACAGCTTGGTCAGATAATGGTAAAACAGTTGAAAAATAGATATAATGATCCTACAGCCAACAAAAGGTTTGTCGTTGGTGTTGATAGAGCTAGAATGCGTTTATTCAACGTCGATAACTCTGCACAGAAGGATATTGTAGACGACCGCCCAGTAATGGATAAATCTGACTTTGGTCAAAGATATGATGAAGAGGAAAACATGAAATGGATGACGAAAACAGCAGGTCGGAAAAACTTCGACATATTATTCGGTTCTTAGAATCAATGGATGAACAATCTAGAAAAGAATATCTAGCGCATTGTGAGATGGAAATACGATATTCGGATGGTTGGTCCGCTGAATATTATAGAGACTACTTGGAGGCAGCAAAATATGTATGAGATTCGTAAATCGGGTAAGACCTTTCGCGTATATGACAAAGAGAGAAAAAGGTACGTATGCAACACCAAAAGCGAAGACACTGCTAGGCTTTATGTCACCAACTATCTTTTGAATAGAGGGTTTGAGGGCGAGATTCCGGATTTTTCCTTCGAGACAGCAAATTTGGAGTTGCTATAGACAGCCAACCGCCATGGGAAATGTAACCTATTGAAAACAAACAAAACTTTTTTGAAAAAAAAATATTGAAGGATTTCAATAGGTTGGTGGTAAGCTATTGATTTAAAACAAATCTTTTTTGTTTACTTTTTTGTCAATATAACTTATGATGTTTATATATGATGATGAAAAGGAGAACATCAGAATGATTCGCGTAATTGAGTTTCTTTCGTTTGTTTCGTTCTTTGCGTTTGGTTATTTCCTGATGGTGGTCCTATGATCACTGTCAAGGGTGGCCACAAAACCCAGAAGAAGTTCATCAAGCAAGTTGCTGATTGGGCTTCTGTTGCTGTACTTGGTCCTCGTCTAGCTCGAGTTGTTGGTGTGAATATCAACATCATACGTAATCTCGATGCTGATGGCTGGTGCATCTGGGAAGACGAAGGAGTTTGTGGGCGAGAGTTCACGATTGAAGTTCGCGCTGAGCAAACATATCCTGAGATGCTTATCACGATATGCCATGAAATGATTCACGTTCGCCAGATGGCTCGTGGTGAGTTGAAGGAAGTTGGCATCACTCGTGGTGGCAAGCATCACTATCAGGTATGGAAAGGCAAGAAAATTTCCAAAAAGCTAGCTTACGCAAAACAACCTTGGGAGACTGAAGCGTACAAGTTACAAGACAAGTATGCAAAACAGTATGTCACTGAAGGTCGTTTCGTATACACCAATCAAATGATTGCCAGAGATAGAAGGATAGAAAAATGACCGAGTTTGAAGAAGAAATCCGTGAACGTGCCTTACTATGGTGGGGTGACAATACCTTTGCTCCTAAGACTGAGCAAGAGATCATAGAGCATTTCTGGGACTGGTACCTTGGTTATGAATACCGATCGCGACCGTCGTATCATTAATAATCTGTTTCGCCTAGCGCAAGACATAGAGCCGATCAAGTCCTCGAGACTTGCGGCTTGTCTTGTTTTAAAAAATAATATTATTGGATTTGGTTTCAGTCAGATGAAGTCGCATCCGTTTCAAGCAGAGTTTGCGAAGAACGAGGAAGCGATATACCTTCATGCTGAGACTGATGCTATTAAGAATGCACTGAAGCGAGTCAGTCAGGATGACGTGGCTCGCTCTACGTTGTATGTCGCTCGCGCAAAGATGCATATTGATACGAAGAAGTGGATGTATGGTCTGGCAAAACCATGCCCTGGTTGTGCTCGTGCTATCGCTACGTTTGATATACAGAATGTGGTTTACACGTTAGAAGGGAATGATTATAAATATATGTAAACCGGAGATGGGGAATTCTAATGGCTACTCTTCAGTATTCAGATTTAGCTAAAAGAGATAACTTTAATGTATTGGCTAATAGAATAAATGGGGAAGGTGGTTTTCAGTTAGATGACCAAAAATCACCAGTATATAAAGCAACGGGGAAAGTTATTATAACAAAAAAAAATAAACCCGCGATGTTTGATGGAAATGTTAGTGCTGATACATTACAGATGTTTGTAGATTCGAAAACTGGCAGTGATTCAATAGATATTGAACTAAAGAATGGTAACAGAAACAATTTTTATAGATTGACAAAAATTTATAAAGATAAAGAATTTGGAGGAGTAGCAGCTAAAGCTGGAGGACAAGGTTCGGAAAGACAAGAAAGTGGATTGGTTCAAGCATTGAATGAAGCTGCAGCTTCGAAGAATAAAGCGTTTGTATCGAGTTTGGGTAGAAATTCATATATTAAATCTGCGGGCAAAAAAGAAGGATTGAGCTCTATTGGTAAAGAACCTTATATTGATATTATTGTAGAAACATCAAGTAAAAAATATCATGTTTCTTGTAAGGGTGACACAGCACCATCATTAGCTGGTGGTGGTGTAGCTAGTATAAAACTTGTTGCGCCAGATTTAATAAAATTAATGTACAAAACTTTAGAAAGACATTTAAAAACAACTTTAAAATTAAAAGAGGGGGATGTCATCCCTGCAGATTCTTTACCTGATTTTTATATCAAAATACCAGACGAATATGTGAAAAAAATATTGGTAGGAACTCCACAAATGGGCGGACCAGTCGACACTATGTATATTGGTGGCATGAACGTTACTTCTTCTATGAGTGGAAATGAATTAAAATTAAACGGTTCATTTTATTCTATAGCACAATATATGAAAAAAATTGGTGATTTTTATTTTAGAATTAGAAAAAGAGATTTAGATTCATCGAATACCATAAAGATAGTATATAATAAAAAAACAAATGAAGGGTATCCGTTATTGATGGCTAGTCCAAAAAATAATAAAAACAATGTTCGTGTCGTTATACAAGATAACGTACCAACCACAGGAAAAGTT
>Ga0208019_1002048_pt1 | contig 10352 bp, 10 predicted proteins | sample CB_VirMetaG_5_FD_184540 | JGI IMG/M metagenome (GOLD analysis project Ga0208019, IMG submission 184540) | Freshwater to marine saline gradient viral communities from Chesapeake Bay - CB_1508_1D Viral MetaG (SPAdes) (version 4) | ecosystem: Environmental > Aquatic > Marine > Coastal | place: USA... | reverse complement strand
TTCTACCAAACGCATCATATCCTCCACCACCTACTCCAGTAGAAACCCCACAGTTTCCAATGTTGCCGTATCTATCGGCACACATAAAAACTTCATGAAGTGTTCTTTCCTGGTTTAAATAATCTTGAGTATTCTTATTCCACTGAGCCATTATTTACCTCAAACCCAATCTAATTTTGCTGGATGATATCTTTTGTCGTTTGTTATCTTAATGGAACTTTTTAAGTTCTCATCTGTGTATATATGTTGTACTAAAGAACCTGGATATTCACTCTGAAGATATTCAGTCAATTCCATTTTTGATGGAATTCCATTTTCAGTTACCATGGAGATTCTATGTATATTTCCCATATAAACGATATCTGCAGAGAATTCTTCTGTCTGAGGTTGTGACTCTAGAGAAGATCCACCCACATTTAAGGTTCCATTAAAATCACCGGAGATGTTAATACTTTCTTCTAAAAACTGTTTGAATGTTTTCATTTTATTTACAGTTCCAACGACGACGTGATTTGCAAATTGCTTTATCTGGATCCTTAGAACAATCAATATTATGCATATTCATTTGACCTTCAGATCGACTACAATATGATTTTTGTCTGGATTTTCTTTTTCCAGTTGGATTTTTTTCAGTAACCGCAGTTTGAAGTTTTGATCCTTCATTTTCTCTACGATAAGCATCAACTGCTGCTTGACTCATACCATCAGTTTTATCTTGTTTGTTTACCTTTTGCCAATCTTCTGTTTGTAAGAAAGGTTCGCCTGGATTATATTCTGCAACATGGAATGATTGAACTCTTGAACCTGGATATACTTTCTCAATCTGATCCTGAACATCTCTTCTACTTGGAGTGGAAACTTGAGGGAAGAACATTTTAAGTGAATACATCTTACCCTTCCAAGTCAAAACTACATGCATCAGATTTCCAGTTTTAGCTGGAATTCTCACTGCTTCTTCTATTTTAGTTTCAGATTGTTTTGGAACTAGGGGATCTGGATTAATTATGTCAATTACCTCCGCAAAAGTTTTACCATTTGCATCTTCTATAGTAACATTTTCATCCACAGACTTCCAACCACCACCAGCTTTCTTATACTCCTTAGCAGCCCATCCATTAGCATAAGCAGATGGATAAACATCAAACTTTGCTTTTGCTCTGGACTTCATCTTAGACCAAAGTGATGGATTGGTTGGAACATTCTTTTCCTCAAGATTTTGAAGTTCCTTCTCACCTTCAATCTGCTCAAGAATTTTTCCAACAATTCCAGTATGCTCCGGAACGCAATTTGGAACCTTTTTACCACCTTTCTTCTTCATTCCCACTTGCTTATATCCACTCCAACAAGCCTCTTCAACATCATGTTCACCACTATCTAAGTAATCTGCAGCACTATCGAGATAATCTGCTGCTTTAGTAATCTTTGATTGTACCCATGCTTCAATATTACCTTCTCCCTTACCCATTTTTTTCTTCAGTCTCTTTGCTGCATTCATAACAGTGGAGAGTTGTGAACGAGCCATGGAATACTCGTGATCTTTCTCTTCATTTGTTGGATGAAGTTGGGCAATATCATACTTCATCTGATTTGTCATAATTGCAGGTGGCATGGAGAACATGTCCCAATATCTAGGTCCATAAGCACACTCAGATCTCAGTTCATTCTTTTGGCACTTTGGGCAATATCTAACCAATCCCATTCCCTCATCTATCTTATTAGATACCATCTTTGGTTTTCCTCCCTTTCCTGCACGATCTGCTACTGGGTCTGCTTTTCTTTTTCTTCTTACTGCAGCAGCAATCTCATCCTTAGACATCTTTGCTGCTTTTTCTTTGGAGAGACATTTTGGTTTTCCTTCTCCAGGTTCACGAGCACACTTACCAATTCTTTCACCTTTAGTATTATAACGATCCCATCCACCACCACCTACACCACCTTCTCCACCAGTTCCAAACCACTTACGAAGATCCTCATAAGCCATACCTCTACGAGTATGCTTAAGTTCACCTTTTTGTTTTGCAATTAATTTTTTTGAAACAGTGTCAAAATCTTTGATGGGGTTTTCATCTGGAACTGCTTTCTTGGGATTATCATAAATGTCCACATCGCCATCAGCATCACGATCAACATACTGAACAGTTGCATGATGAACCAATTGATTCATATCCAGATTGGGATCAAGCTGATGTTGCTTTTTCCCAAGATGTGGGGTCTTATGAGTAAATTTGGTGAACTGAGATTTCATCAAATAATATCAAGGATCTTTTTATATTTAGTGATAACTTTATTCTTATTATGAATGTAATATTTGGTTTTAAATGGTAAATTAAAGAGTACGAATAGCAATAGTTGCCTCATCAATTTTTGTCTGTGATTCAGACTCTTTTGTTGAAGCAGTTGCCTCATCGCCTTGCTGTCTTGCCTCCATTGCCTCAGAGTATAGTGTCTGAGCAGCAAAATAAGGAGTTGCTACACTATTATACTCTGCTTCGGTCAAAACTTGGATACAATTTTTCCCGCAATCTGGGTCTACGACAGTGGAAACTGATGTTGTATTTGGAAGTTCTGCGAGACAAACATCCACACCCTCAGCATCGGTCAACCACACTTTTACATCCAGACCAGAATACTCTTTCCAAGGATGGCGCTTATATTTTGGCGCAGGCGGTTCTTCACAACAAAAAGTGTTGTGGTCATCATCAACATAATAGTGCTTAACGTATTGCATTGCTATCGTAAGAGTTTCTCTAGTTATTTATATTTACCTTATACTTTTGGGAAAGCTCTGCGTTCTGTTGTTTCATTGTTTGAAATCCTTTTGCAGTTGCCCAACATACTATGCTATATCTTTGTCCTTTTGTAACTGGTTCAACTCCGTGACGGTAGTGGTGGTTGGAGGGGAAACAGACTAACATTCCAGGTTCTGGTCGGACACGGATTTTAAGATCTGGGAATACAAAATCCCCACCTTCATAATCATCGTTGAGATAAAACACCATGGATATATCTCTGTCAGTTGATTTTTTCCATATCAACTCACCATCTGGAGTTTGCCATAAAGACTCCCCATCAACATGAGGGGAATAGTGTCCACCAATTCCATAGGAGAGGATTTGTGGAACTTCACTCTCAAGTATCTCAATACCATAAAATGGATTGATGACTTCTTTTACTGTGCTTTTGAGAAGGTCTACAATTTTTGGGAATAATGGACCTGCCTCAACATGTTGAGTGTCACGGACTTGTTTATTTACAACCCACTCTTTCCCCCCAGTTTGATTAGATTTTTGTGGGTCAAAGACAGATAAATCGGTTTTACTTGTCCGTTCAATATGTTCTCTTAGTTCTCTAAGACCATATTCATTGATGATGTTTGGACGGATAAGAACATAAGATAAAGGATTATCAATCATACTAAATGTTTTCTTTTATTATACTACTACTTATAGGTAGACTGGCACACCAGAAACCGTTTGAGGTGTTGGTGTTTCTGGTAAGGGTTGTGGGAGGTCATTTGCTCTGGCACTTGATGCAGCAAGACCATAACGTGCCGCACTTAAGTTTGCACCAGGAACTGCTGCTGTGGTATCAGTTGAGTAAGTAACCTTATCCATTGTTGAAGAAGAAGGAAAAGGACCGCCACCACCAAAATACCCATGAGTAGAGTTGCCTGTAGCAGCAAGATAACCACGTGCAGTAGTTAAATTAGCATTAGGAACTGCTGCAGTGGTATCTGATGAGTAAGTGACCTTATCCATTGTTGATAATGGACCAGGACCACCGCCACCAAAATAACCATGAGTGGAGTTACCTGTAGCAGCAAGACCGTAACGTGCCGCACTTAAGTTTGCATTAGGAACTGCTGCGGTGGTGTCTGCTGAATAAGTGACCCTATCCATTGTTGAGAATGGACCAGGACCACCGCCACCAAAATACCCATGAGTGGAGTTACCTGTTGCGGCAAGATTCGAACGTGCCACAGTTAAGTTTGCACCAGGAATTGCTGCAGTGGTGTCTGCTGAATAAGTGACCCTATCCATTGTTGATATACCACCGCCGCCACCACCAAAATATCCATGAGTAGAGTTACCTGTGGCAGCAAGACCTCCACGTGCAACAGTTAAGTTTGCACCAGGAACTGCTGCAGTGGTGTCTGCTGAATAAGTGACCTTATCCATTGTTGATTTTATAACATAACTGTTGTCAGAACCTCCCCCAAAATACCCATGAGTGCCATTACCTGTTGAGGCAAGATAAGCACGTTCTGTAATTAAATCTGCACCAGGAATTGCTGCGGTGGTATCAGTAGAATACTCAATTTTATCCATTGTTGTCACTCTAGATAAACTGGGTTGACCACCACCAAAATAACCAGTGTTTGGTGATGGAAAGTTATCTGTAAATCGTTCTGGGGGAGAACTAGGTGCATCAGCAAGATATGGAGAACTGGGAAGACCATTTGCTAAAGCACTTGATGCAGCAAGATAACTACGTGCTGCAGTTAAGTTTGCTCCAGTAACTGCTGCAGTGGTATCAGATGAGTAAGTGACCTTATCCATTAATGTTGTATTGGGAGCACCGCCACCAAAATAACCAGCATCAGAGTTTCCTGTGGCAGCAAGACCGTAACGTGCCGCACTTAAGTTTGCATTAGGAACTGCTGCGGTGGTATCAGTTGAGTAAGTAACCTTATCCATTGTTGAAAATGGACCTACACCACCACCACCAAAATATCCTGCTGTTAAATTTCCTGTAGCAGCAAGATATCTACGTGCCAAAGTTAAGTTTGCATTAGGAACTGCAACAGTTGTATCTGTTGAATAAGTTACCTTATCCATCGTTGACTGTGTACCAGGACCACCACCGCCAAAGTATCCTGCTGTTAAATTTCCTGTAGCAGCAAGAAACCTACGCACTGAACTTAAACTTGCATTAGGAACTGCAACAGTCGTGTCTGTTGAATAAGTGACCTTATCCATTGTTGATACTGGACCAGGAGAACCTCCTCCAAAATATCCAGCAGTAGAGTTTCCTGTAGCCGCAAGATACTGACGTGCCACAGTTAAGTTTGCATTAGGAACTGCTGCTGTGGTATCAGATGAGTAAGTTACCTTATCCATCAATGATGTAGTAGGAGAACCACCTCCAAAATAACCATGAGTAGTATTGCCTGTGGCAGCAAGACGATAACGTGCTGCAGTTAAGTTTGCATTAGGAATTGCTGCCGTGGTGTCTGATGCAAAAGTAACCTTATCCATTGTTGACTTTGGACCAGGAGCACCACCACCAAAATATCCAGTGTTGGGTGGTGTAGCAAAAAACGGTGATGGTGCCACCCAAACATCATCCAGAGGCACCCATTGGTCTTGGACTTTTAACTCGTAAAGTTCTCTAAGAGAAAATACGCCTCTGGTATCAGACATAATTTACAAATATTTTTTGATACTTAATATTACTATTTAGATTATAAGAGTGCCATTGATTACCTTTCAACATTACTAACCGATTGTATCTTGCTGGAACACACCCATATTCCTTCCATAAATCCAAGTCAGAACTAAAAATATTCTCTAAGTTTCTCTCATCAAGTTGTAAAAGTTTCATCTCATCCTGAGTTGGAAATGCTTCTAGTCCAGTTTGCTTATGGGAGTAAAATTTAATTCCCATCTCACCAAAGACCTCTAGAGGTAAGGACATATAAATCACAGCAATCCAATCACACCTAAGATGTGCCACAACACCAGAACTTGTTCCTTGCTCATTAGTTGCTTCTGTGATGCTAATTGGTCTACCTAAAATCTGAGAAATCTTACCAACCATCTCATCGGTAATCACACATTTATTTTCAAAAAAACCTCCATGATAGACATGGGGCATATCATAGAGGTCATCAACTACAATGATTTTTTCATTCATTCTTCGGTGTAGTTAGTGGCAATTTTTTTCTGCTCCTCTGCTGGTTTGATTGCGGCACCATAACCCAAATCAGTTCCAGTCAGTTTCTCATATCCCTTCATAACTTTTGCCTGGAGGTCACCAATAAATTCCATACGACCTCGGGGGTCAAGTAGTTTATCCATTGGCAGATAACCTTCCTTGAAGTTGTTTCTTGGATCAACCATCGCAGGAGCAGAAGCACGACGCATTGCCTGAAGATTAGCACCAGAAATACCAGTCTGTGATGCCATCAGGTCATCCAGTGCCTGTTCAGCAAGTCTTGTATCCCAATACTCTTGGTTTTCTTCAAGGAATTGTTCTCTGGTAGGAGGAGTGCCACCATTCTGCTCAACAAGTTTATCAAGCATTTTGTCCAGATGTTGCATTTGATGGAGACGGTCACGGATCTCCATCTCACTGGATTTTAGATAGTGAGTTAGTTCAAGTTCTTCAAGATCATGCCAACATAGTTTCTTTCCGCCATTTGGAGCACCAGTCTCCCACATAATTGGTTGGGATTTGTCCTCTACATTATTCCACTTGTATTCAAACTCACGGACTTTTTCCTTCATTTCAATGAGTTTGTACATATACCCCGTTGCCATGATACGACGTTCTTTGAGAATGTGCTCAAAAGAAACAGAGATATTATGAGTATTCAGACCAATGAATTTTTCAATCTGAAAATTTGTTCTTCCTTGTGCCATTTCTTTATCACTTTCTTCCCATCGAAGTACATTCTGAAATGCCTGACGAAGATAATCATCATCAGTAACTGCTTTTTGGGAATCAATCGGAGTGTACGTCAATGCGTTGTTTTCAATAGTCATAGTTTGATTTGTCATTTTTGCAATTAACAGTTTCCATTGCTCTGCAATGGTTTTCCAATTATATTTTTCAGTAACATAATCAGAAATGATTTTTGAGACCTTATGATAATATGTTTGGTCTTGATCGTAATAATTTAGTGCTTTACAGCAAGTCTCTGCAAATGTATTTATAAAGTTCTCTGTAACCTTAAATCCTTTTGATGTTGCTTCTCCCTCAATTGGAACTATAGATGCATTATTAGTTCCAGCAACTTCAGCAAGTGCTCCAATGTTTGTAATGATTGGATAAGCACCACACTTCATTGCTTCGACCATTGAAACACAGAAAGTCTCTTCCCAGATATTTGGATGGATGAAGAATGCAGATTCTTGATAGTGTTGAACTAATTCTTCCCGATCAATTGCTTCAGAATATTCTACATTTGGTATCTTTTTAAGATGGTCGTAGATATGTAAAAACTGATCTGGTCCTGGACCATATAAAGACATTGATGAAAAAATCTTAAATTTCACATCAGGATGAAAATGAGTAATTATAGGGATTACTTGAGAAAGTACCTCAAGTCCTTTATAAGGCACAGAGGTATAAATCATTGTTTTTGTTTTCTTATCCGAATAGTAAAACATATCCGCAACACCATTTGGTATTACTGTAATCTTATCTTCAGGAACATTATGATATTTGATGAATTGGTCTTTATTCCATTGAGACGGTGAGACAATATGATTTACAATATGATGATCAAAATCTAAAAAGACTTGTTGATCATATGCATGATGTGCCCATAGAATTTTATATTCGTGTGTTGATTTTTTTAATTCTTGAGGAAGATGTGAAACAAAAACATTCTCTGGAAATTTATAATGTTCCTCAAGATAAAAATATGAAGTTTCAGTTGCTCCAGATTTCATAATACTATCCTTGATAAATGTGGTAACCAGTGTGATTTAATCGAATTGTTGTATCTAACCAAATATCATATCCAACTTGTGATGCTCTATAAAAAAAACTTTTATCTTCCGACATAAAACCATTTTGGGATTTTTGCTCAGCAAAGTAATGATAAGAATGATTTATTTCGGCAGAAGTATGTGGAGTATCAGAATGATAGTCCGATGGAATATATTTTAATCCTGGATATTGTTTTGCAATATCTAGAAAAACTTGGCGATGAATCAGAACAAATCCCATCCCATTTCCATTGATTTTTAATAGATCTCCATGTCTTTGTTCTGGTTGAATTACATCAACACAATATCGTTCAGGAATGATTTTCATTGGATATGCTCCAGAAACAATCGGGACTTGATGAGAAAGAAGTTTAATCACATCCTGTGGATCAAATCCAATATCACTATCTAAAAAGAAAAGATAGTCATGGTCTGTGTTATTGATAAAAAAATTGGCGATTTTTGATCTTGCTTGTGTAATCAAAGATGAATTAGTAAGAGTCAAAAGTCCATGGTGGATGTTGTTTCGTACTAAAGTTTTCCCCAAATTAAACAATCCAAGTGTTGTTTTTTCGCTTACAATTCCTCCCGCACAGGGAAGTCCAATCATGATTGTCATTTTAATAATACTTATGATTTGAGTTTTTCCAATATTCCAAATTACTATAAGTATCTAAAATAGTTTTACTTAGAACATTTTGAGGGGATTTTGATTGCTTTTTAATCTTTTTTCTAACATGATGCATATCTTTTAGATACCATTGATCATCAATTTCACGATGAGAATTTTCGATATTATTAAACTGATGTTCATAATATTCAAGATCTAAAAACTCATAAATTTTTTTCATTGTGGTTTTTGGATTTTCAACAATATCATCATATTCTATCATGAGAAGGTGTTTTTGGTCGTCGCCTCTTATAAATGCCTGCGACTGCGCCCAAAGTGCCTGCTCCACAATTCCGTCTTTGCTCATTAAGTAGTGACACCGATTATCATCATTAATCGACAATCCCATCTGGATTAGATGCTGATCTACAAATGATACCTGATCAGAATTTCTTCTTATCATTGTGATAAATGATGTTAAGATTTCTGTGATATTTCTCACAGGACAGATGATTTTTGGATTTGGAGTAACAAAAGTCTTAAGCATCTCAATGTTATTACTCCATGCTCGGCAGTGATCAATAACAATAGGTTTCTCTACCTCATCATAATAATCATCAATGATACTTGAGATGACTTTATGTGCCGATTTTGGTTTTGGATATCCAAGATACTGCTCACTATCTTGAAAGTATGCATTAGTATAATGAGTAAGTTCTAATACAGGACTGACTGGTTCTGTATGGATGATTGGATTTTGATTAAGAATACTTTTTAATAAAGTGCTTCCTGATCGTGGAAGACCTGCCATAAAATAATAAGTTTTATTCACATTACCACTCAGTAGGATTAAAGAAAAATAATTGAACTAATCGACCATTCTCTAGTGAATTTCCAAAATTATAATTATGAGAATGCCACAAATCCGCTCTGAATATTACAATACGATTGTACTTCATTGGAGAGAGAAGATACCGAGTCCATTTCGATCGGTCTAGACCTTCCCCGTAAACTGTTGTCCACCATGCCTCTTTTGCAGAAGAGTATCCATAGTGTTTTGCTTCTTGGTCTGTTTGCGGACATCTTTCCATTTTTGTTTTATTATGAATCCAGAATGATGTTCCACCTTCATCGATAACTTGTTCTGGGAGGTTTAGGTAACATACTGCACCGAATTCCCATGATGGATCAACATGAACATCTTGACGATAAGAGTCGGATTCTAATGACAACCGAAAATATCCGTTTATGTGTGCTGGTGTGAGTTTGCGGTTTAGGATTGACTCAAAACGATTGTGGAGTTCGGGAGGATAATAGTTGTCTTGTGAATTTTTTCCAGGGTAAGTATAAGTGGATTCGGGGTCTGGATATGGAGAATTTAGAGCAATGTGGCGAATTTTTTCTGGTTCGGAATAGAAATCATCAATAATAATAATGCTGCGTTTCATACTGAATGTTTTTTTATATTATACTATTTAAAGATCTTAATGCAAAAACACCACGAGTATCAGTCATAATTATACAATTTGTTTTCCTGAAACTTGAACATCAATTGTTGAACCTTGATCAACTTGAACTTGTATTATATCATTAACTTCAATTCTTTTTGGTGTTTCTAAAATTTCAACACTTCCATATTTGGAAACAATCAAATTATTAACAAGTCTTATCGTATTTATTCCACTTGTGATATTAATCGTAACTGGATAACCACCGGAATCAGTACGATTTGTTAATCTAATTGACTGAACAGTGCTTGGATATGTTGAAGAAGTATATATTCCAACCGGAGCAGTAATTCCAAGTCCAACTGTTCCAAGACCAACACCAAAATACTCATTGCTAGTTAGTTCTTGATATGTTACATATACCTCAACAACATCATCAGTACCGTTTTTATCATAATCCAATCCTCTCATAGTAATACGATCTGATGGATTTAATATTTGAGGTTCTATTAAAAGTTCAATTCCAGTTCCTGTTGGTATTGGCAGACTATATGCAAAATAACTTCTTTCTCCACC
>Ga0208019_1002044_pt1 | contig 10368 bp, 16 predicted proteins | sample CB_VirMetaG_5_FD_184540 | JGI IMG/M metagenome (GOLD analysis project Ga0208019, IMG submission 184540) | Freshwater to marine saline gradient viral communities from Chesapeake Bay - CB_1508_1D Viral MetaG (SPAdes) (version 4) | ecosystem: Environmental > Aquatic > Marine > Coastal | place: USA... | reverse complement strand
TTCTTCGTCTTTGTTGTTCTTCTTCTGTTCCTTGTACTTGCGTGCCTTGTCCAGGGCCGCTTTCCGCTTCTCCTTGTCGGACATTTCGCTGCCGTCCTTGTTCTTGGCCTCCTTTTTCTTGAAGTGCTCCAGGAGTTCTGGCGGCATTTTGTTTTTGCTCATTCTTTTTATTTGCTAATAAAGCAGACATGACCTGTTGCCCTTTTGCAACCTTGTCAATAACAGGAGATGGCCTGGTGAACCCTGTAATGCGTTCACGGTTTTTCTGGAGTTGACGTGCAACACCAAAAAGCCTTCCGGCGATATTTTCTCCGTACTGAGGTTGTGGTTCAGTTGGGTTCATTTTATTAGTTTAATTGAACTACTCTTCTAGTTGCATATGAGCCCAAACGCTCATCGATGCTTCTTCCAAAGGATACTCAATTGGATCATCCTTGAAAATAGTAAGGAGTTCTCGAATTGCACGATCTGCTCCAGCCATCAACAAGCCTTTTCTATCTTTATTGGCGGTACTAAGCTCTACTTGTGCAATAGTCCCTCGGAGTTCTTTTTGCATTCCTGCAATACGCGCAACGCCGGCATCGCGTTTCACAAGACCGTCATCAACATCTGCACGTAACTTGCGAATATCTTCCTGCATTTCTTCTATTTCATTCAATAGAACCGCACGATGATCTGGCTTGGGATAATTCTTTTGAACCCAATGATCACATCCAGTAATACTTCCTTTGTAACCAAGGAATCGAGCGTATAAATAACACTCAATTATGGAGTAATTTTCCGAGCAAAAACCGGTGAATGATTCTTCGGTTGGCGCATCAAGATTTTCGACCCACTGGTCAAAGACCTCAATATCGATAAGCTCGTTGGGCTTGACCGTAGTCGCGGGCTTCGTCTTCTTGTGCGAAACGCTGAGCTTGGGCTGCTGTTTCACGTTGTTCCTGTCCGGACTTACCAATGGTTTCACGTTGTTGTGTGCCTTCTTCTTTCATCTTTTCCTTGGTAGACCCAACGGAAACATCTTGGAAGATCTTAACGGCAGATGCAGCTTTGCGAGCTTTATCTTCGTCAAACAATAAATCATACGGATCTGGATTCTCGACGTTTCCCCAGATTAGATCTTCATCTTTCATGGTCAATCCTGTTGTTCTTTCCGATCAGGCCCAAAGGCTTGATCGTCTTGTTCCGACGTATCTTTATTGATTCTATCGTTATATTTCTGCTTTGCGTACTTATAGGCGATATCAGCGGCTTGTTGATAACGCCGAAGCTCTTGTCCTTCTGTGGCTCCAGGGGATTCTTTGGGCATATCAAAAGTTCTTCATCATATTTGCCAGGCCTTTTGCAAACGTTTCCCTTTGGCGAGCACGATTGCCTTGACCCGCTTGTTTCATCTTAGAAGACTCAAGACGTCCAATAAGAGTCTCAAAATCACCAAGCTCTGCTTTAGACATGCCGCCGCCAAACTCGCGGCCAAACATCTCATTAGCAACTTGTTGCTTTACGTCATCAGAAGGTTCAACACCAATTGATTCATACGCAGCTTCGTAATCAATAGGTTTAGCAGGAGATGCTGTAGGTACACCTTGTGCGTTTTCAGGCTGTAGAGAAACTTGTGCTGGTGCAACTGAGGTCTGTGCTGGTGAACGCGTGGTGCCCTGGACGGGTTGAGAATTTCTCAGCTCAGCAGGCAGTGCATTCGGGTTGGCGGGGCCAAAGGGATCTCCCCCAACAATTGTCCAAGTTTTCATGTCTTCTTACGCAAGACAAGATAATCAAATGCCGGCAGCATCGACCAGGCCACCGGCAGATAACAAAATCAGAAGTTGGCCATCATGCTGGCAAGACCACCAGCCATCACGTCACGTTGACGAGCACGGTTAGCTTGACCGGCTTGCTTCATCTTGGAACCCTCAAGACGACCAATCAGGGTTTCGAAGTCACGAAGCTCATTTTGAGACATGCCACCGCCAAATTCCAGGTTATATTGTTGGTTGGCAAGTTCTTGAATTGTGTCCTCGTCTGCGCCAAGCTCTATAATTGCCTTGGCATATTCGTTATACTCAGTGTTGTCGTCTAGGTTGTAAGTTTTACCTTTAAACGTCCGTGTGCCTAAAGCCATTTTAAAAACCTTTGAAAGTTTGTACGTTTATTTTAGCGCAGTCAATTAAAAATTAAATGCGCTCATGAGGCTATTGAACATGTCTGAGCCTCTTTCAATATTAGCAATGTTTTTGTAGCCAGCGTTTACAATCTTTTGAAGGTCAAGTTTTCCGGCTAGCTCTTGGGCGCCTACAGCAAGTGCGTTCTCACCAATTAATTTCTCACGTTCAATAACTGCGTCTTTTCTGACTTGTTCAACTGCGAGATTGTTTGCGGACTGCGCAGTCATAAAGTCGAAATATCCCTTAAGCGGATCTACCGCAGGCGCTGCCGCTGCAGGAGCTGCCGCTGCAGGAGCTGCAGATGAAGATTGAGCCGGAGGACTTGTTGGAACATATGTAACAACTGGTTGCCCCCAGGAGGTTTGAGTGAATGTTGCTTGAGTCCCAGGGTTTGCTGCTGCTGTAGCTGTATTTATTGCATTTTGCTGTCTTTGTTGCTGCTCAGCTGTTACGAGATTTTGTGCACCGCCTCCAATGTTTAGTCCGGCTTTTTCTGCTCTAGCAATAACTGAACTTACAGTTAAACCTGTTTTTCGAGCAATTTCCGCTGCTTCGTTTGCGCCAAGGGTGCCACCAACATTTTTAAGTAAATCGTTTGCAGTAGGCATTGATTCTTCCTCGTATTAACCAACCATTGCGGTTACCATTTCTCTTACTTTAACAGGATCAAACTTCACCATGCCACGCAATAAATTGCCTTGAGCGTCTCGCGGCATATTTCCATACAGGCTTTCCCATTCGATATCAGCTTGTGATTTAATCTTGGACTGACCTTCTGGTGTGGATGCAATACGTTGTGTTAATAATGATTGAAAAGCTGATGGGTCTTTAACACCCATAGCTTTCGCGTAGTCAACCGCCTGGGCAAAATCTGATTCGCCCATGGGGCGACCAAGAAGATCTTGGAAGGCAAGAGAACCAATTGAGCGAAATCTTTCATAATCAACGGGCTTTGATAGATATTTCCCTATTAACGTGTCAGGACGAAAATTTGTATATCCACGTGTTCCAGCTAAATAAGCTGTTGCTGAACCAGGGCCTTCTTGCTCGAATAATGTACGCGCGTAAGATTTAATGCGTTTCCTTTCGCCCTTGGATAAACGAGAGGCTGTAAAGGGATAATCTTCAAACTGACTTAAAGAAGAGTGATGCCCCTCGCTTGGATCTGGTCCTCTAAGTGCCATTGTATCAACTCTGTTAGAACTAGTTTAAAACAACAAAATCAACGCATTCTTGTTGCCATGCCCAAAAGGTACGGATCGAACTTTCCGGCCAAAGAATAAGCGTCTGCAAAATCTTGCGTTGCTTTAGTGCGAAAAACAGGACTTTGCATAAAGTTGTAGCCCTCAAGTAAAGACTGCGCCTGTGCGCCGCGTTCTTTTTCGCGTTGCCAAGTATCAAAGCCCCAGTTGCGAGACAGGTTTTTTGCTGCCTCCTCCATGGCTTCTCTTTGGGACTGTTGTCCCATCAGTCCACCGCCAAGGCCTGCCAGGGCTTGAATACCTGCCGAGGCCGCCATCCATGGTCCTAAAGCCATTGATCCTGCTCCAGTTGCTGCTGTTGTTGTGGCGGCACTACCGGCACCCGACATTGCCGCCCCGCCACCAAAGATGTCAGGGAAAAATTGAGCAATTGAACCGGCGCTTCCTGCCATTTCTAAATCGTTATTTTTTTATTTTAACCGACAAAGCCGTAGTAACTAGGCATTCCGTACCCAGAGAGAGGTCTGTTCGCTGCATTGGCGGCAATTTGAATGGTTTCTGGCGCGTATCTCTGACGTTGTCCAAACGCATTACCAATTGCCGCAGGTACGTCGACAAGAAAAGATCGCATCACTGCATTTTGCTGAGCCAGTTTATTTGCTTCCAGGGACTCTTCTCTGCGTTGTTTTAACATTTCTTGCATAAACTCGCGGTTTGCCTGCCGCGTCTGTTCTGCATTTAAACCTTGTAATCCAGCAAAGGTAAGTAACGTACGGTCCTCGCCAGTGATGTCACTGGGGATGCCTGTGAGAACATTGCGCATTTGGTCTACGTAGTTCATGTAACTTCCCGCCAAGGGATATGAACCGCCTGCTGTACTATAGCCCTGCCCTGGTTTGGGAAATGCCATCACATCCCATACGGGGCCAGAGTTAAACGGACGTCCCTGTGCGTAAGAAGCCATCAGCCAATACCTCGGATTTGTGCATATGGGTTATTCTGCAACGCAGTAGCAGTTAAGTTATACATTCCAGCTTGCTGTCCTTCTGCCAGATTACCGGCAGTCTGCAGAACGTTCAGTTGACCCCGAATACGACCTTGCAATGCCATTGCAGATTGATAGCGTGCAAAGTCATTCATCTTTGCTTTTTCAATCTCAGGGGCCATTGCCTTGAATTGTTCAACCTGAGCCTGGTTATAGAACTGCGTTAGATCCTTGATCTGACTTGTTTGAACTCCCAGGGTGCGATCTAACATGCCAAGGTCTTGGTCCATGAGCTGACCGCGCATGGCAAGTTGAGTACTGAACTCAGCCTCCTTGCCTTTAGTCGGTTTACCCGTGACACTTTGGCGAACAGCTTCGGCGCCCTGTGCAGAAGCACCTGGGAGGATAGCGCCAAGGCCCATTAAGGTAAGGCCAGCGACCGTTCCTGGAACCCCCTTACCAATAAGTGAGGCTCCTGCAGCGGACAAGCCGGCGGGGGCAAGAGCAGCAACAGCGCCAAGTGGACGACCCGCCTGAAGCTCTTCCATTGCCGTACCAGCTGCAGGAATGGCTCCAGCAAGTGCTAAACCGCCCCGGGCATATGCACCTGCATTTGGATAGCGTTTTAGAAAATCTTGCGCAGCTTCCCGTCCGCTTTGAATGCCTCCTTTAATAGCTGTTTTACCTTTTTGATAAGCCTCTCCAGCCTGTTGGCGAAGACCTGGGGATGCTACCGAGGAAGCGCCAACTTGTGTATACCCACCAGTAAGCGGGTCCATGGTAAAGACGCGTCCCTGCTCGTCCGTAAAAGTCGACATTTAATTATTAAACATCTTTAATTAAATAAATTCTATCACTGCATCATTTCATATTGAGCAGTGGTTGGTAGCTGATTCTCCACTGGTTTTGCGGCAAGAGCAGCATTGGCAAGATTACCTAGCATTGCACCAGCAATTGAGCCGCCTGCTGCACCAGCCAATCCCCTCTTAAAAGAATTCTTAACAAGAGGTGCTGTACGTATTGCAGCAGCTGCGCCGGTAATTCCTCCTGCTGCCGTGGTAACAGAAGGAATGGTGATTGGATAACCAAGCATTCTTGCCTCAGGTACACCTTCCAGGTTCTCTGGTGTTGTCTTAATTAAACCAAGGAAACCTTTGTCTTGATAGTAGTTGCGTAAATAATTGCCATATCTTTCGGGAGTCAAAGATGGAATATCAGCTTTAGCCGTTTCATACTTTAACGGGCGTCCAGTTCTTCCAAGGAAAAAGCGTTCGAATAATTCCGGAACGGGTTGGGAGGTCTGACGACGATCCTCTGATCCTTCCTCTGCATAAGATTGAGCAAAGCCTTTGGGCCTAAACATCTCACTTACATTGGTGATGTCGTAAGCACCAGCAAGAGCGGTGGCTGGTACAACTACAGAGGCTGTGATCAAACCTGTTTTAGTTGGGCCAAGCTGTTGATACGCATTTTTACCAATGGCTTTTTCGGCACCTTTTTCAAGCAGCGCCAAGGGATGGTTGTAACGCCAGTAGATTCCACGGGTTCCATCATTAGTAAGGTCCGTGAGTAGACGTGCGCCAAAAGCCCCGACTGCTTGTGTAGGAGTCTCTTTTAACGAAACGCCAAGTCCCCTTAATTCATCGTGATAGCGACCACGGATTTTTAAAATACTTGGATTGTACTCAACCTCTTGTGGTACTCCCTTTGGTAAATCGGGATCATAGATTGCAGCACGACGGCTTGCTTCTGCACTCTTAGAAGCACCTGTTTTTAATTCCTTTAGGCCACTAGAAACGGCATTTAAAAGTTGCTGGAACATATTACAATAACCTCGGATTTAAAGTGTTTTGAATCATTTGTTGATCACTGGGATCAAGATAATTCATCCAAGAATTCCGTGGCACCTGATTGAGTAGCTGTTGAAACTCTGCACTGGAAACTTGCGACATTGTTCCAGGGGATAGATTCATTAGCTCTTCCTGGAGGGGAAGCCGGTTGACTGCAGAGCGCTGCATGAGTTGCTGCTCAATCTGCTTTTGTTGACCACCATAAATTAAAGGTGCCGTTAAGAAACTAGTACCAAGGGACGTGACAACGTTTAGCGGTGTCTCCAGGTCGTGTGTTGTTTGTTGAACAATTTTCTCTCCTGTCTTTGGATCGATTAGCGTGCGTTTACCGTAAGATTTTGGACTGATTTTACGAAGGCCCGCTAAAGGTATTGCAGAAGCAACTGTATCTACGGCACCAGAAGCTAAGGCTTGTAGAGGATTTGCTCCTGTTAATAAAGCCATGCCGCCACTAAGAGCGCCACTAGTGAGCGAAGGCCTAGCTACTTGCTTTAATAGTTCTCTAAACCCTAGTGCCGCCGCCATGATATCGTTTTCTTTTTATTATAAACCTAGGCTTTTTCGGGCTCTTTGTTATTTTTTTTAAACGTCTCTTCTTTACTTTCTTCTTTTGGTTTGTTAAGTAACTGTGCAACAGACTTGTTATCTTCTACTTCGTTTAGTGCACGCTTCTCTGCCTCAGCCATCATGTAACCCTTGGGATCTGGATTCTTGACGCGTGGCATTGGATTACTTGCACGCTTATCTGGATTAATGGTTGGACTAATGCGATAAGCTTCCATCCAAATTGAAGAAAAACCTGGTTGTTCTTCCGGCCGTAACGAAGTCAGCGGGCGACCTTCATTAAAGTCGTAGCTTTCGTTACGCACAAAACGTCCAATGTTTGCAAAAACTTCATACTGTTCCGGGTTGTCACCAACGAAATTAAGACTGGGGTTAAGGCTTAATTTACGTGTTTGAATGCGTCGCAGTAGGTCTGTTTGCTCGAAGCGGCTTGGCATCCATGGTGATGCGCCAGTGGATGGTTTAGCTGCAAATGAATCATTAAAATCAACCTTTCGTTTCTTAACAAAAGGATCTTTTGTGTAATCAATATAACGGTCTAGTGCCAGGCGATGATCTTTTGCCATTACTTCTTATCTTTACGTTTTTTCAATCCTACCAAGGTCTTGCGTAGCCGTGCTTGTTTCACGGTTTTTTCATCGTAATCATCTGGGTTAGATAGTACGTTTTCCTGAAGTTGCGCAGTGGTAATACCTTTGCGTTTGGCTTTGGCTGTGAAAGCGCCTTCCTTCATCTCCGTGCCTTGAATCCACTTCTTGTCTTTTTTCTTTTTCTTTTCAGCCATGGCTATACATTAAAACCGCGTTGACGTAATACCAGCTGTGGATCGCGTCCTTCGATTATAGCTTGACGTACAATTTGACTTGCGTCAATGCTCCGACGTGCAACAGAAGTAGGCTTACGTTCTGTCATTTGCTCCAAGCTAGGTGGAATTGGTACATCGCCTTCAGGAGAGGCTGTGGCCTGTTCCAATCCCTCACGAATTAACTCGTTCATCGTCATTTGAGTCGGACGCGTTGACTCGCCTGAACGACGAGATGTCTGCTCTACACCATAAACACCGCGTGTGCTGCCGGTCTGTCCTTCGGGATCATACTCAGCAACTAGACGACCACCGCCAGTTTTAGGATCTAGCTCAACGGAACGACGGCCGCCTCGTAACTCAAGAGTTTGAGGGATAATGTTGCCTTGCGCATCATACTCATAAAACGGACGAACGCCCTCTTGAAAATCGCCGAGTTTATAAGTAGATCCCAGTGATTCCAGGGAGCCCATATAACGCCGTAGGAAATCACGTTCTTCAAGCGCGTCTCCTAAATCTACATTGAGAGACTCTGGTTTGGGTAAGTTTTGTTGTTCGTATTTAACTTGGCCAAACATCTTGGTATACGCACCGCCACCTTCCGGATCGCGATCCATAGCAACACGAAGCATCAACTCTTGCTCACCAAGCTCTTGTGCTTTGGTCGCTAACTGTTGTTGTTGTAAACCAATGGAAGAAATTTCATTGGTAAGTTCAATGTCGCGTTCCAGTAGATCGCCCGTGTTTTCTGGATAACCAGTTTTTTTGTAAAATTGTCCAGTTGGAAATTCTTCTGCATTAATACCCATCTGCACTGTAGGTTTTACAGTGACCGGAGTAGAAGGCGCCGTAGAAAAACGAGAAAGAACGTTAGGGTCGCCAGTGGTTGCGTAAAGCTCTGCTGCCTCAAGAAGTTCAGGATTCTCGCTTAGGATTCGTTCAGTACGTGTTGGGCCAAATTGACCAGAAAGTTCTTGACGTTTTTGCGCCAGGAACGACTGTGCTTGTTGTTGGCGGCCTTGGGTTGCAGCAGGCAGTAATCGAAGAGGCTCTGGTCCATACTGTTGACCTTCTTGCGCCAGGGTAGGAAGCGTTGCTTCTCCCCAAACATTAGTTTGATCCACGGGAACACCATCTGGTGTCAGGGAAGCGGCAACATCTGCATTACCTGTTTGACGAGCAACTTGATTAACCTGAGAAGCATCAAGATCTTCGTTACGCTGCACACCACGCATGGTGCGGCCCGTAATTTGATCTTCACCAGACTCCAGAGCGCCTAAAGTCTGTGCGGCTGTAAGAGTTGCATCTTCTTGTCGTTGCTGTGCAAAGCGCAAAAGGTCTTCCGTTGCTTGTTTACGACGAGCTTCTGCAACCTCTTTGGATACAGGACCGAATCGTGCGTAATTAATATCTTTAGGATCAGGTCGATATTGAGGTTGTGTGCCAAGGCGGCCGAGAATGCGTCCGGTGCGAGAAGGTGAGCTTAACGCTTCTATTTCGGAAGAGGTCGGTTCTGGGAATATCTTCGATAGCTGTGTTGCATAACTCTGCATTGCTTCTGCCTCAGTTGGCATAACACTGCGGCTTAAATCAGCTTGAACAATGCCTTGAGGCCGTTCTTGCCTTGCTTCTCGCTCCAAAGACTCTGCGGCACGTTGTTTGGCAAAAGTATCAATCTTGCGAACGTCCTGAGGTGTACCTTTTGACTGAGGAGCTGTTTTTGCGCGGCCAAGGCGACTTGCTAATCCAATGCCTCCCACCAGTGCACCGGCTCCTAACGCTACGGCACCAAGGGCAGCAAGCGGATTTGACTCCTGTTGCGGAGCACGTAACTGATTACGACGAAATTCGAGGACTTCCGGCGTTAATGCTGCCCGTTCCTCGGGATTTTCTGGTACCGGCACCCCTGTTGCACGGCTATAAGCGTAAAAATCGGCGGGTGCTAGTGCCATGAGTACTTTATCTACTTATGTATTCTTGTTATTTGTATTTTAGGCTATTAAAACGCAACTACATGAGCTAAAGTAGTAGCAGAAGACGTAAAAATACCCTGAATCTAGGGACTTAACAAAAAATGAACCCTAAAAACCGGGCAGAACGCATTGTTGCGTTGGATGCAATTACCGAAGAAGCAAAAAAGTTGGCAGAAGGTGGTGCCGATCCCATTGCCGTCAAAAGTTTTACGGTTGGCGCCAGGAAAGAGCTTGCTGAACAGCGGCCAGATGTAGAAAGTTACTTTGATGCAGCCGTTGCCGCTAAAAAAGCTAAAGACAATTTTTAAAATTTTTTCTAAAAAAGATAAATTAAAGCATCGCCGGGGCAAACACCCCGGCTTTTTGTGTAAAAACTAGGGCAAAACCTTAAATACCACGACACTTTTTAAGTTTTAGTACGTTGTAATACAAAAGAAGGCCCCTATAGAGGCAAAAAAGGATAAAAAATTATCTGAGCCTTCTCCAATACCCTCCGCGTAGCGACTTGTGTATAGAAAAAAAGAAAGGGTGGAGTGGGTAACTTTGATTAGGTTATGTTAAGCGAGAGGAGAAGTTCACTGCGTTCACGGAGAGAACGCTCACTTCGTTCGCTAAAGCATCAAAGCATAAGTTATTGACCATAAGCTGGGTTTTTCTAGCAAGAATTGTCAGCATTTCATGACATCGCGCGCGCGGAATATCGGGTTCCCGTCACCCTGGTTCGGCAAGAACCGTTCTCGCACAATGGATCTCAAGGAATGACAGAAGATAGAGAGCAGTTGAATCAATGATTCACGTCGAGCTGGACGTTAAACGTAGCAGCGTTC
>Ga0208019_1002043_pt1 | contig 10371 bp, 15 predicted proteins | sample CB_VirMetaG_5_FD_184540 | JGI IMG/M metagenome (GOLD analysis project Ga0208019, IMG submission 184540) | Freshwater to marine saline gradient viral communities from Chesapeake Bay - CB_1508_1D Viral MetaG (SPAdes) (version 4) | ecosystem: Environmental > Aquatic > Marine > Coastal | place: USA... | reverse complement strand
AAATAATATGGCATTAGAAGTCGAACTTGAAAAAAAGAAACTAGAATACACGAATGATAAAGGTGAAAAAGTACGTGTTGATATAGATCAAGAAGAAACTGAAAAAGATGAAGATGTATTTGAATCAAATCATTATTCTAACTTAGCAGAAGAACTTGATGAATTTCAAGTTAAAGGAATTGGAAAAGATTTAATTAAAGCTTACGAAGATGATAAATCATCTCGTAAAGATTGGGAAGATCAATACGCCAAAGGATTAAAAATGTTAGGCGTAGTTGTAGAAGATAGAAATGATCCTTTTCCAGGAGCTTCAGGAGTACATCATCCATTAATGTCAGAAGCTGCAACTCAGTTTCAAGCTAGAGCAATTGCAGAAATGTTTCCAGCAGGCGGACCTGTAAAAACTCAAATCATTGGTAAGACTACAGATAAAAAAATTGAACAAGCTCAGCGTGTTCAAGACTTTATGAATTTCCAAGTTACAAATCAAATATCAGATTACTTTAATGAATTAGATCAAATGTTATTTTATTTAGCATTAGCTGGATCATCTTTTAAAAAATTATATTTCGATAATACCTTAGATAGAATTTGTAGTAAGTTTGTACCAGCAGAAGATTTTGTAATCTCATATCAAAATACAGATTTAGAAACAGCAGAAAGATACACTCAAGTAATGAAACTTTCTCAAAACGAAATTAAAAAACATCAAATTAGTGGTTTCTATAAAGATGTACCACTAATGAAAAATCAAAATGATAATAGAGATTCAGATACAGTAGAACAAACAATTCAAAGATTAGAAGGTATGACAGCTAGTGCTTCTGATAAAATACACACTGTATTAGAAGTACATACAAATTTAGATTTAGGAGAAGATGATTCAGGATTAGCTTTACCTTATATTGTAACTATTGATTATGAATCACAACAAGTTTTAGCAATTAGAAGAAATTGGAAAGAAGACGATCAATTAAAAAGAAAAAGAACTTATTTTATTCATTATAAATATTTACCAGGTCTTGGATTCTATGGCTTTGGATTAATTCAAATGATTGGCGGTTTACAGCACGCTAGCACAGGTGCTTTAAGAGCTTTATTAGATTCAGCAGCATTTGCAAATCTTAATGGTGGCTTTAGAGCTAAAGGTGCAAGAATAGAAGGCGGTGATATTACAGTTTCCCCTGGAGAGTGGGTAGAAGTAGAAGCTTATGGTGATGATTTAAGAAAGAGTTTCATTCCTCTTCCATTTAAGGAACCTTCTCCTACTCTCTTACAATTATTAGGAGTATTAACAGAATCAGGAAGACGTTTTGCTTCAATAGCTGATGCTATGATAGGTGATTCTGCTGGATCAGGTCCTGTTGGAACTACTATTGCTTTAATAGAACAAGGCTCTAAAGTATTTAGTGCTATTCATAAAAGATTACATCAAGCACAAGGTAGAGAATTTAAATTACTTTATGAATTAAATGGAGAATATTTAGATGATGAATATCCATATGATGTTATAGGTGAAAGAAAAGTTATTAGAAAAAAAGATTTTGATTTTGCTATTAATGTAGTGCCAGTAAGTGATCCTAATATATTTTCACAAGCACAACGTATTGCTTTAGCACAAACTGGACTTCAATTAGCACAACAAGCACCTTCTATTATTGATACTAAAGAAGCTTATAGAAGATTTTTACAAGCATTAAATATTCCTGATTATAATGATTTAATGATTGAAGATGAAGATATTCCTAGACGTGATCCTGTATCTGAAAACATGGCATTATTAAATGGTAAACCAATTAGAGTTTATGAAGAACAAGATCATGCAGCTCATATGATGGTTCATCAACAATTTATTAATGATCCACGATTTGCTGGTAGCCCTGAAGCTAAACAAGTATTATATCCTCAGATGTTAGCTCATATAGGACAACACATGGCATTTTTATATCAACAACAAATGCAAGCTCAAGTACAAGAAGGTATGGCAACATCCTCTGGAGAATTTAATAAAGAATTTAATAATGAAAAACCTAAAGAACTTTCTATTGAACAAGAAAATAGAATTGCTGCAACAGCAGCACAAGCTGCTCAACAGTTAATGGGTAGTATGCCACCATCACCAGAACAACAACAAATGGAAATGGAAAAACAAGAGAAGCAAGCACAACTACAATTAAAAGCTGAAGAACTAAATATTAGAAAAGCTAGATTTGCAGAAGGTGTTAAAAATAGCGAAAGACAAAATGCCAGAAAAGATGCAGAGGTTAAAGCTAAGATAGTAGAAACAGCATCAAGGGTTGCTAGAAAAGAAAAATGAAAGCTGAAATAATAAGACAAGCAAAAAAATATTTAGAAAATAAAAATTTATCAATAAAGATAATCAAACCTAGAAAGTTTGCAAAAGTAAGTCAAGAATTAAATTTAGATTTTGATGAATTACTAAAAACTATAAAACAGAAAGTTGAAGATGGAGAAGCTGTTACAAGCGATCAAGAATAAAATAAAAAATTATAAAACTGATTTAGCAACTAATTTACTTTCTAAGGGAGTAAATGATATTCAAGAATTTAAACGTGTCTATGGTTATGGACAAGGTTTAGATAAATCACTAGAGATCATAAATGAAACAATCGAAAAATATCAGAAAGGAGATATAGAAGACGATGATTAATAACGATGCTTGGTCCACTGATAGTAGTGTACCAACACCAGATAAAATACCACAACCAGTAGGTTATAGAATTTTAATAAGACCACGAGGTTCTATTGAAAAAACAAAAGGCGGAATTTATTTAACTGATAACAGTAAAGACACACAATCTTATATGAATTCTGTTGGACAAGTAATAGCAATGGGATCAGAATGTTATTCTGACAGAAAACAACCTTGGTGTAAAGTAGGAGATTGGGTTGTATTTGGAAGATATGCAGGTGCAAGAATATCTGTACAAAAAGTCAAAATGGTGTTATTAAATGATGATGAGATACTTGCTACACTGGAAAACCCAGAAGTAATATCTCAAAGTATATAGTACACGTTAGATAAACTAACGACAACATAGGAGAAACTATGATAGATGAAGAAAACAAAGAGCAGAAAGAGCTAGAAGTTAAATTAGATGATGATGCTAATGAAAAAGAAGTAGAGATTCCTGAGAATCCTATTGATAAATTAGTTCAATCTGCAGAAGAAGAACAAAAAGAAGAAACACAAGAAGTAATACCTGAGAAAAAAGAGATTAAAGCACCTCCTTATTCTGAGGATATGCCATACTCTGAAAAAGTTCGTAAAAGAATTGCTAAAGAAGTGGCTAAAAGAGCAGAAGCAGAACAAAGAATTACTGAGTTAGAAGAAAAATTATCAAATTTAGAAACTAAAACTTTTGATATTGCAAATAAATCTCTCAGTAACCAATATAAATCTGTTTCAGCTGAATTAAAATCAGCAATTGAAGAAGGTAATACAGATAAACAAGTTGATTTGTATGAAAAAATGGCTGATTTAAGAGGTCAGATGCAAAAAACTTCTGAATACTCACAAGAAAAAACAAAAACTTCTGAAAAAAAAGAAGCTAAAGCACCACCTTTAGCAAGAGATTGGGTACAATCTAATTCAACATGGTTTAATAAGCCTGGTTATCGTAAAGAAACAGCTATGGCGTATGGAATTGATGCTGAATTAACAGAAGAAGGTTGGGATGTGAACGATCCTGGATACTATGATGAAATGGATAAACGACTTAAAGCAAGTGGTTTAAAACATTTTAATAAAGATGAGGAAAACACTTCTCAAACTGATAAAAATGTGGTACAAAAGAACAACAGAGTGCAATCTCCTGTTGCTGGAGTTAGTCGTAAAAAAACTGGCGACAGTAATAGAGTAAAGCTAACGCAGGATGATCTAGCTACTGCTAGAAATTTCGGCATTGATATCAATGATGAAGCGGCACTAAAGCGGTTTGCTAAAGAAGTAAAAAACTTTAGCACCAATACGTGAACGGAAGGAGCACGACATGAGTAAAGATAATAAAATAAAACATGAGACTAGAGTTGAGGAATCAACAAAGGTCAAAAAAAGTTGGCGCCCAAGTAATTTATTGGAGGCACCTGAAGCAAGACCTGGATTCAAACAAAGATGGATCGCAACAATGGTTTTAGGACAGGATCAACCAACAAATGTTGCTAAACGATTGAGAGAAGGTTGGCAGCCTAGAGACCCTAAAACGGTTAAAGATGCACAACATTTTCCAACGATTGAACATGGCAAATTTGCTGGTCATATTGGAATAGAAGGCATGGTACTCTGTGAAATGCCAGAAGAACTGGTTAATGAACGTAATGAATATTACGCAAGAATGACTGAAAACTTAATGAGATCAGTCGAACAAGATATTCACAAAGTAGAACAACCTGGAAATCCAATTAGTAAAACCTTCAAGACTGAAGTTACAAGGGGCGGCTTTAAAGAGTAAAACGCAACTATAACTTAGGAGGTTATAACTATGGCAAATGTAAATGCCCCTCAAGGTTTTATACCTTTGAGACATCTTACAGGTGGAGTTATTAGACCCCAAGAATATGCTATTGCAAACTCTTATGCTGCAAATCTAGCAAGTGGTGACTTAGTTACCCTTACTACTGATGGAACAGTAATTAGAGGAACTGCAGGCGGAAACGCTGTTGGCGTATTCTATGGAGTTGAATATATTGAAAACTCTACTGGAGATGTTAAATTCTCTAAAGTTTGGAACACAGGTACTGCTGTAAAAGCAAACACTGCTATTAAAGCATATGTATACGATGATCCAAACATAACATATAAAGTACAGTGTAATGGTACTTTTGCTACAGCCAATGTTGGTGAATTAGCAAACGTAACTATTGGTACTTTCAATTCAACTTACGGATATTCTACAGACGAATTAGACATAGCTACTTTAGGTACTGGGTCTTTAGTTTTAAGAATATTAAGGTTAGTTGACGAACCAAACAATGCAGCTGGTGCTGACGCAAAAGTAGAAGTGGTTATTAATAAACACTTATACGGCGTTGGTGGTGCTGGTGCAGGAGTATAAGGAGACATAAACTATGGCACTTAATAGAGCACTATTTACCAAACAGCTCAATCTAGGTTTAAATACCGTGTTTGGTATGGAATACGATAGATATCCAGAACAATGGAGAGAAATCTATTCTGTTGAGCAATCACAAAAAGCATTCGAAGAAGATGTACAAATGATCGGATTCGGTGCTGCACCAACAAAAGCTGAAGGTGCTGCTATCTCTTATGAAAGCGGCAGAGAAGGCTTTGTTTCTAGATATGTACATGAAACTATCGCTTTAGCATTTTCTATAACAGAAGAAGCTGAAGAAGATGGCTTGTATGGTTCTCTAGGCGCTAAATACGCAAGAGCACTTGCAAGATCAATGCAACATACTAAAGAAATCAAAGGTGCAAATATCCTAAACAATGCAACTACTACTTCAGTAGGTGGCGATGGCGTGGCATTATTGTCAGCTTCTCACCCACTAGGTGGCGGTGGTACTGCTTCTAACACATTAGCAACACCAGCTGATTTATCAGAAACTTCTCTTGAGCAGTTACTGATTCAAATCTCTACTGTTGTTGATGACAGAAATATACCAATTGCATTAACTGGACAAAAACTAATCGTTCCACCTCAATTGGTGTTCATTGCAGAAAGAATCCTTAAGTCTAATTTAAGACCAGGAACTGCTGACAATGATATCAATGCAATGAGAAATATGGGTATGATCCCTGGCGGAGTAGTAGTTAATCAAAGATTAACTGACCCAGATCAATACTTCATTATGACTGATTGTCCTGATGGAATGAAACACTTTGTAAGATCACCAATGAAAAAAGCTGTTGAAGGCGATTTTGAAACTGGTAATCTAAGATACAAAGTTAGAGAAAGATATTCTTTCGGTTTCACAGACTGGAGAACTATCTTTGGTTCAGAAGGAGCTGCATAATAATATAATCTTACTAGGCGTAGCAATACGCCTAGTATTTAACCCTAACGACTGCGAAAGCAGACTATCAAAAGGAGGATAGACATATGGGAACAACTACATTTTCAGGACCTATTAAAGCAGGTACTATTAGAGAAACTACTGGTACTACTTTAGGAACTGATGTAACAAATACTGGATTTGTACAAATGGTACAATCTAAATCAATTAGCACAATAGGAGCTACAGCAAATACAACTGTTGCAACTATTCCTGCTGGTTCACAAATAACTAATGTAACTTTAGATATCATTACAGTTAATAATGATGGAACTGCTGCAACTGTTTCTGTAGGAACTGCTGCAAACGGAACTGCATTTATTGCAGCATCTAATGCACAAGCTCTTGGAAGAACACAACCTATCGCTGCTGCAATTCCAAATTTAGCTGATGTAGGAACAAGTGACATCAATGTTATCGGAGTATTTACTGCGACTGATGGAGATGGAACTACTGGTGAAGCTATTGTTACTGTACAATATGTACAAAATAATAACGTAACATAATTTTAGATGAGGGCCTTCGGGCCCTCTAAAAAGGAATATATGTTTGAAGATTTAAAAATTTTTGGTAAAGCTCTCCAAAATTATGGAGATGAACAAAAAGATAAAGAAGAAGAAAAACCTTTATTAAAAGAATACGATGAGTTTTTAAAAGCTAAAGAAGAATATGAACCAACAAAAGAACAAGAAGAAGCAGGTTCTATTGAAGATTATGGAACACAATCAGCTTTAGATATTCTATTAGAAAAAGAAAAATCTGATAAAGAAGAAAAAGATTTAGATAAAAAAATTGCTAATATACAAAAAATAATTGGTACTTTTACAGATGCTGGTGGAGATACATCTGTAATGAAAACTGAAAATATACTTAATAAAGGTAGTACTGATATAAATCTAAGTCCAATAGATTATGGTTCTGTTAAATCTAAAGAATATTTAACTGAACTTTTTCAAAAACCTAGTAGTCAAATGGATAGAGTTAGTCTATTATATCAAAACTTAAAAAAACAAGGATTAATCTAAGGAGAATAAAATGGCAGGATCAGACATAAAAGTAGTTAGTGCAAACCAAGCTTCATTGTCTAATACATCTTCTAACGTAGCAATAACTGTTACTTTAGTTAGCGGACCTACAAGACTTAAAGGTTTTATCGCAGAACCAAGCGATGTTGCTGGTGTATTAACATTTAAAGATGGTGGAACTGACGTATTTGAAATTAATACAGGTAATGTAGATGCTGGAGCTTCTACTTTTCAAATGAATCTTCCAGAAGAAGGTGTTAAATTTGAAACAAGCTGTCAAGTTTCATCTAGTATTGCTGGTGCGAATGTAGCAACTATAAAAGGTGTTACAGTATTTCACGCATAGTAAAGGAGAGATATGGCAACATCTGGAACAGCGACATATAATCTTACTGTAAATGATGTAATACAGGAAGCTTTTGATAGAATAGGAGGTGATCCTATTTTAGGTTATGATGTAAGATCAGCTAGACGTAGTTTAAATATTATGTTTAGTGATTGGGCTAATCGTGGTTACAATCAATGGACTGTAGAACTTAAAGATTTATCATTAACTCAAGGTACTAATACTTATACATTAGATTATGATACTATTGATATAATTAATGCAAATATTTTAGATGGTTCAACAGAATACTCTATGACTAGACTAGGAGTAAATGATTATGCTGCTATTTCAAATAAAACTTCTCAATCTAGACCTACACAGTTTTATTTACAAAGATTAAATACACCTCAAGTTTTAATTTATCCAACACCTGATCAAGCTTATACATTAAGATATTATCGAATGAGAAAAATTCAAGATGTTACTGCTTCTACTGTTGATGGAGTAGAACAAAATCTTGATATTCCATTTAGAGCTTTTGAATGTATGTGTGCAGGTCTTGCATATTATTTATCTAAGAAAAGACCAGGTATAGATCAAGCAACACGAGCTGAATTAAAACTAGATTACGAACAAGCTTATGAAAGATTAATAGCAGGTGATGATAGTCCTTCAACAAGAATATTACCATCAACATCGTATTATAGTTAATTATGGCAATTACAGCAGATAGATCAAAAAAACCACATCGAGCACCATCAGCAAAATTTTCTGGTGGTAAATTTTCTAAAGCAATATCAGATCGTTCTGGTTTAGAGTTTCCATATAACGAAATGAAATTTGAATGGAATGGAAGTTTAGTACATTGGTCAGAATATGAACCTAAACAACCACAATTAGATTTAACATATTTTACAGATGCACAGTCATTGCAAAATGCTAGACCACAAGCTAATTTATCAGCAACTGGTGGTGTTCCTAATCAAATTAATCTAATATATCCATCTACATCAGGGTCTGTTTCAAATGTTGGTATCGCACAAGCTAGCACAAATTTGTTAACTTCTTCTGTAGGAAATGTTACAGTATCTACATAATGACAGATAAAAAAAAATTAGGAGTGATGATCGCAACTCCTTGCTATGGCGGTCAATTAAACGAAGCTTATCTACACGGTATTCTTAATGTTACAACTAAAGCTGGTAAAGAAGGATTCTCAGTCCATTTAAATACTATGGGTAATGAGAGTTTAATTACTCGTGCTAGAAATACTTTAGTTTCTCAATTTTTAGATTATGATGAAAAAGAACCTGATCGTTTTACACATCTATTTTTTATAGATAGTGATATAGGTTTTAATGGAGATGTTTTTTATAAAGTTCTTAATTCAGGTTATGATATAGCTTGTGGAATATATCCTAGAAAATCAATAGATTGGAAATCAGTAGAAGAATTTGCTAAAAAAGGTGATTTTAAACATTTAGAGCAAAAAGCTTTAGGATATAATTTAAATTTTGCTGATCCATTAAATCTTAAAATGAGAAATGGATTTATAGAAGTATTAGACGCAGCAACTGGATTTATGTGTATTAAAAAAGAAGTTTTTTATAAGATGAAAGAAGCTTATCCTAATTTAAAATATACAACAGATCAAATAATTAACAATCAAAGATATTCAAGTAATAATACTTACGCATTTTTTGACTGTATTATTGATGAAAAAAGTAATAGATATTTATCAGAAGACTATGCTTTTTGCAGATTATGGCAAAAACTTGGTGGTAAGATTTATGCTGATGTTACAAGTGGATTAAACCATCATGGTACATATTCTTTTGTAGGTAATGTATTTACTAAATTTAAAGTTGAAGGAATAGAACAAAATGGTAATGACGTACAGCAGTCTAAAGACTGATATTCAAACTTGGGCTGAAAATACAGGAACAGATTTTACTAATCAATTAGATACTTTTATTGATAATACTCAACAAAAACTATCTAGAGATATAGACCCTGTTGGATTTAATCAAAACGTAACTTCTTCTATGTCAGTAGGAGATAGGTTTATTACTTTACCATCTTCAATAGAACCTATGTTATTAAATTATTTAAATATTATAGATAGTGATGGTAATAGAGTATTTTTAGAAATTAAACCAATAGAGTATTTACAAGAATATTGGCCTAATGCTTCTATTACTTCTCAACCTCGTTATTTTGCTAATTTTAACGATACTACATTATATGTAGCACCTACTCCTGATACAGCATATGTTATGGAATTAGGTTATCAAGGTAGAATTAATCCTCTATCTAATACTAATACGACTAATTGGTATACAGAGAATGCTTCTGATGCTCTATTATATGGTTCATTATCTGAAGCAAATCTCTTTACAAAGAACATGGAAGACTATAATATCTATAAACAAAAGTATGTCGAAAGTGTGACTGCTATAAACAATGAAGCTCGTAGAAGACGAAGAACTGATTACAAGTTTCCTGGTAGTCCATTAGGCGAAAATACATTAACTGGAGGACAATAAACATGGCAATATCACAAGCTATAACAGTTACATTTAAGCAAGACTTAATGTCGCCTGGTGGCAATCTTGAGTCACAAACACTTAAATGTGCTTTATATGACAATACGGCATCGTTAGATGAAAACACAACTGCTTACATAACTGCAAATGAAATATCAGATAGCGGTACAAATTATGTAATAGGTGGTGAAACACTAACTAATGTAGTAATTTCTACAGATGGAACTACTGCGATTTTTGATGCAGATAATGTTTCTTGGGCAAATGCAACTATTTCTGCTCAAGCTGCGTTAATTTATAATTTCACTAATAGTAATTCTGCAATTGCAGTATTAGATTTTGGTGGTGTTAAAACATCTACTAACGGTACATTTGAATTACAATTTCCAAACGCTGACGCAACGAACGGCTTGATCAGAATAGCATAAGGAGATAA
>Ga0208019_1002039_pt1 | contig 10380 bp, 21 predicted proteins | sample CB_VirMetaG_5_FD_184540 | JGI IMG/M metagenome (GOLD analysis project Ga0208019, IMG submission 184540) | Freshwater to marine saline gradient viral communities from Chesapeake Bay - CB_1508_1D Viral MetaG (SPAdes) (version 4) | ecosystem: Environmental > Aquatic > Marine > Coastal | place: USA... | reverse complement strand
ATCGGTCCTTAGAATGCTCAATCGTTTCAAGGCCGTATACGGTGTTGTCACCGTGGCCTGGGAAGTCGCCCATAACGCGAACGCGGTATAGCGGGCTATCCTCGCCCCACTGGTCACGCTTCTGTTGGCACCACTTCTTAGTGGCGAGGCCGGGGATGTTCGCCTCGCCCGTTACATTCGGGCTGTCCCACGAGCTAATTTTGATGCAGTGCCATGTGGCACGGTGCTTATTAAATGCATCAAAAAAATGGCCGCTCATCTTCGTTCCCTGCGAAGCCATAACCATCTTGGCACCACCAGCCATGTTACCCTCCATTGCGGAGAACACAGCATCCTGGATACCAGATGCCTCGTCAAGCAGGTACATCACATGGGGCGACGAGATACCAGCGGCGTTTTCTGCTTCCTTGGCAGAGAAGCCAAAGATCTGATTACCGCTGGTGAATGTGAGGCCCGTGGCAGGATCAAGTGAAGGCGGTTTGATACATACTTGCTGGAGGATCGGGGTTCGCTTGTATGCTGCGCGGATCTCACGCCACGCAATATCCTTGACCTGATTGAAGGACGCCGCAGATAGGGCTACGCGTGCATCCTCCCCCAAGAGGTGCCATTTGAAGGCCCACCACAGGGCCAATATCATAAAGGACCGTGACTTTGAAGTCTTGTGCCCGGAGCGGATGGCAACTTGGTCGTTATCTCTGACGGCACGTAGCAGCTCACGCTGCCTTGACCACGTTGTCTCACCCAACACGTTTTCAGCAAACCAAACCGGGTCCTCGCACTTCTCTGCAAGGGCCTTGATGTCATCGGGAGTTGGCATTTCAAAGAACTATGTTTTGCGGGCCGCGATGATGAGTTCGTCAAACGCAGACAACTCGTCGCCTACGCTGGACTGCTTGTAACCGCCATAGTGTTTCATCAGGCGGTCCAGAGCATCATCAGCCGGGTAGAAGTCAAACTCCGTCCCGTACTTCGTCGGTCGCATCTTCTTCAGGAGCGACCCATAGCCCTCTTTCTGCATCTGCTTGACATCAAATACATATTCAATGCCGAAATGCAGTTCGCCCTCGCAGTGAGGACAGGCTACGGGCACCTCCCGCAGATATTTCATCAGGTCCACATCAGCAATCGCCGAAAACTTGGCGATCACCTCTTCCATCGGCATCTTCAGGGCATCTGACTGGTCAATCAGCCGACGCTCCACCTCCACCGATATATGGTCCTTCTTAAATAGCTTGTGAGCCTTGACCTTCATCGCCCGGTATGCTCTTCCATCGTCCTCCTGGCCCTCCGGCACTTTCGCGCAGTAGTAGCCAGCGGCCTCGTAAGAGCGCACCTTATTGCGATACGTCTCGCTCTCTGGATCAGTGTACAGGTCAACCAATTTGGCTTCCTTGCTTGTAAACTGATCGTATGTCTTTAAATCGTGTCTTTCAGGCATCCCGATCCTCTTATACACCCTGACCGCCTTAATCTAATCTTCACGGAAATACCGCACAATAAAATCAAAAAATAAAGTTGACTTCCGTGATGGAAGCATATATATTGCTGGTGTCGTGCAATTCCGCACGGCATTTACGTGTAAAGAGGTACGTACAATGGCAAGAGGAGTAAACAAAGTGATTCTCGTGGGCAATCTGGGACAAGACCCAGAGTCACGCGAAGTCAATGGCTCAACCGTCTGCAACTTCCGCGTTGCGACAAACGAGTCATACAAGGACTCCACAGGAAAGCTCGTAGATAAGACCGAATGGCATAGTGTTGTCGCTTGGGGCAAGCTGGCCGAGATCTGCGGGAAATACCTGTCAAAAGGAACCCAGGTATACATTGAGGGATCGCTTCAGACTCGCTCATATGAGAAGGATGGAGTAACAAAGTATGCCACGGAAGTCAAGGCAGGTGAGATGACCATTCTCTCCGGCTCTGGCTCTGGTGACGGCGAAAGCGGTAAACCACCTGCTGCTGAACCGTCCCAATCCCGAAGAGCAGCGGTAGCTGATACGCTGCCCTTCTAAGGGGGTGCCTCCGCCCCGAGCAGGTCTGGGTCACCTGTGTGAGAAAACGATCCGGTAGGGTGCGAAGTGGTTTAGCCCAGCAGTAAAGCCGATACGGAAACTGTTGGTACCTCGGTTCGACTCCGAGCGCATCCACAACTGAGCAAGGCAGTTTAAACCTTGTGTGTTCTACGCTAAACAACACAATCAACCGAGCGACAAAGGCATAAAGTAAGCCCTTTGCGCTGGGTTTGTAATGTTTTTATCGGAAAGGGCTGGCTGTGGGAGCTGGCCTTTTCTGTTTAAACAAGAGGCACAAAATGGAATACGAACAGACAGAAAGCATTGAGTACAACGGCGAATACTGGTCAATCATCAAGGATGACAATGGCATAAGCCTGATTTGCCAAGAGGAGGGCGATGAGGACCACTGCTGGCACGTAGCTGGCATTCAGGGTCGCACAATCCACGTACAGAATGTGAGTGCCACACCTGCAAAGGGCCCATTTGGACTTGTCATCAATGAGTAGGGGTAAGGAATGAGCAAGAAAAAGAAACTTGCCGAAGTTGACCCGCATAAAACCGGAGGAGCGGGGATGAAATACACGACATACGCAACGCTTGAATACAAACACGGGGATGGATGGAAATATGCCGTAGACCCCGACCCGGAAACCGAGGGCGAGTACATAAGATTCCGATACTTCGAGTGGGACAGGCCAACGAAATCATGGGTGCAAAAAACAAACCCAAATACCGTGCCCCGTGAGGTTCTTGTACACGTTGCCGAGAACATCCACCTACTGAAAACAGACGAGATTGGAAATGACTAACACCCCACGCCTGATCCGCACTGTGAAACTCGCCCGTGTGCCGTATGACGAACTGGACGAGGGTGATGAGTACCAAGGTATTCGCAACCTGAACACAGAACCCGTTTTGATTAAGCCACCTTCCGACGTTTGGGATAGTGTCTATCAGAACGAATGGGTTGCGCCAACCGACACCACCAAGTACCCGCCCGAATCGGTGACGTACACGATAGAGGGGATACCGGAGGACGGCGTTATCGCGGAGATGGAGCGGGGCAACAATGTCCTGTCCCACATGGTTTTCTCCACGGGCGAATACGGAATCCGGTTCGACGAATCCGAAATCGAAACCCGGTATATCTGACATGGAAAACACAATCGGTAGCATTACGGTAATGGCAAGGTTCCCGCGCTATCGCTACATCTGCGAACGGCACGGCGAGATAGGGCGCGATGACGGCATGACATGGGGCGCGGCAACGATCTCGTATGACGGCTATGCGCCGGGTGAATTGCGCTGCCAGAAGTGCTATTGGGAGAACGTCATCGTGCCGAACTGCGGCCTTGTCACGAAGGAGGAAATCAAGTGAAACCCTACCGCGAACTATGGTGGCCCAAGTTCAGACCGTTCCTGTGGATCACCGACGACCTACCCGACACGAAGCGCGGGCGGCGCAAGGCATCCAACTACGGCCTATGGATTCGCATACGCCGGGATGTGTACGAGAACGAGCCGTGGGTATTTCAGCAGGAGGTATTTGAGTCGCGGTATTGGATACTGCGCGGCTTCGGCCTCTACTACCTGTTCTGCAGGCTGTTCTATCCGACGGGCCTGTGCAGGGTAGAGTGCATGAGCCGAGCGCAGGAGATACGGGCGCGGCTTGATGCTATCGGCCCGGACATGGCGAACAGCGTTGCGGCGCGGTCCTACGCCCGATCCATCACGAAAGACAGCAACTACCCCTTCTTCGCCGCCGCACGGTGGGACGAGGAAATGGCGTTCAATGAGATAATGAAGTGGCTATGACCGAAATCAAATCATACCAAGACTCCATTTTATTCAGGGAGATGGTAGTTGCTGGAGAGACCCCTGTTTCTGAATTGTTCAGAATACTGGTAGATTCGCCCGTGCCGTGGGGCACGGCGTATTGGAAAAAGCGGCGAGTCGAAATCATCGACAACAAGTGTGCAACCTGCGGGTGCGAAGACGGCCCAATGGTTTTGCAGCACGGCTGGAAAAGGATGAGAACGCCCCAAGCAAGGTCTTTGGCAGCCGGAATGGTGCGGCTTGAGAATCCATACATGGTTACCGTAAAGACGAAAACAATACCATGCTGCCCGAAGTGCGGGTATGCGGTCAAGAAAAGAAAGACGGATAGTAGGTGGGTATGCAGAAGGCACCACTCATGGCAAGAGTCTGAGCTATCGACAAAGGATGTGCAGGATAACACGAGGCGGGAATCTGGCAGGCGGATGGAGATGCACAGGCAATGGTATAAAAAGCACAAGGATGAAATAGACAGGAAAACGCTGGTTCTGATTGCGGATGAGGCTGTTCGATACTGGTCATTTAGCGGCGTATTTACCGAGTGCAAAAGATGCGCCTTTATCCGAGACATGAGGCCGGGCCTTATTTTCGCACAATGACATGACCTGCAAGCAAAATAATGAGGTGGTTATGATTATCACGCTTGGGCAGAGCCAAGTGCCTCTGTGCGTGATGTCGTAGACCCGTTTGGCGTCCAGCCGCTATTTGGACACACGACAGGCAAGTCAGGAAAGACGAAGTGGATAACGTACATGAAACAAGCAGAGGTGAGCAATGAACAAGCAGAGAGCCATAGGCCTTGAGCAGTTCGCACATGAGGTTGCGGCAAGGTTCTCAAGGGCAGATAGGGAGGGCAACTTCAACAACGAGTCCTTCGGCGTGTCCAGGGTCATACCGCTGTCGGATGACGCAGCAGCCGTGTTCTTTAAGAAGTCAACTGGCAAAGATGGCCTGGCGTTCTTCTACCACATCAACAGGGGCGCGTCAGCTGGATGGAAGTACTTCTTCCCAACGGACTCGCATCTATTTGCCATGTCAAACCTTGCTCCCCTAAAGGTGCTTGTAGAGGCCGGAAACTACGACAAGAACTTTGCAGAGTGATGATCGACCAATTTTATTTTCTGATTTTATTGCACCCAACTTAGGACAATACTATCTTCCTCCTACCGACGGGCGACTGGCTCCGAGGGTGTGAACAGGGTTGTGCGAGATACCCGCCAAACTTCAGTCTGAAATATGCTGTTGGATAGGATAAAGTAAGTCCCCTGGCAATAGCGTTGCTCACAGCACTGAAGCTGTGCGTCCCTTCGTAATTCCGGCGTCCCCCAGCAACATACTACGTCAGCGGCACAATTTTCTATTCTGAATTACGAGGAGAGGGGGTCCTGTCTCCGTTCGCTACTACCAAGCAATCCCTCAAGGCTCCTCCACCAAGGGTGTGATATGTTTAAGACAAGCAACTCCCTGCATTTGAGCCAGTCCAGAAACAGGTCTTGAAAATAGGACGCGCATTTGAAAGAGGGGTAGCATGACCGGCCTGGCCCGTTTCACCCTCCCACCCCCATGAAGATTTGGTGAATAAAAAAGGATTGGGGTTCTGGATGGTGGTGACCTGCTTTTCCCCTTTTCTATCAATCAAGACCGATTCTCGGATGTTGGGTCCGGTCCTCGGTTGATTGGTTGGGGTTACTTATTACAGAGCGCAGGAATGTCCTCCACCTTGACCAATACAGAGAGGTGAGAGTCTCCCCTATATTCATAGCACAGTCCACCGTCCTCCGCTTGAAGCTCCTGCTCTGCGGGTAGCGAGCATGTACCGAGGCAGACAAACTGGAACGGCTCCCCGTCAAGGTTCCTCCACACTATCTCACCGTCGCGGGCTGTCAGCCAAATACCGGGAACGTGTTCAACGTATACGTCCGCGTCCTCTACGTCCTCACGCTTAAGCGTAGCGGCTCCGGGTTCAAAATCCGGGTACCTTGACTCCGCTACCTTCAGCGTACCGTCATTGTAGCGAGAAGATGCGAACGCCGTGAACGGTTCGCACTCCATCAACCAATACGGCGCGCATCCGACAGTTCCCTCCTCCGGTATTTCCAAGCCGTCGCAGAACATAGTGTCTAACAATTCCTGCATACCTTCAATCCGGTATGCGTTCTCAATAGCGGTTTCCAAGCGGTAGCGAGTGGCAAAATAGTTTTTCATCGGTTCTATCCTTTATACGTTGAACAGGATTCCTACGGCGAAACGCGTAAGGAAATATGAAGTGGCGAGAACAAGTCCCGCGTACATGATTCGGTCGGATGTTTTCATATTAGTCCTCATTTACATGATCGGCAATTTCTTGCCAGTTGATGATGCGCCAAGCATTGCTGAACAGCGACTGCGCCACGGTGGGGGAGTTCTCGTTAATGCCAGACACCTCCACCTCATGCTCCCAAATAATGTCCTTAATCTGTTCCTCGGACCACCGTATAGACTCGCCAGTATCCTTTTGCTCCTCACGCCGAGCGTTGCCGAGGTAGTCCACCCAATACATGGCAATGAGCCACGTTTCGTAATTAGTCCATCCATTATACTTTTCGTTTTCCATGTTCGCTTGACGCTTGCGCGCCGTTTTGGTTGGGTGCGTTATGATGCCAACCATTCGTTGAACGCGGATTCAAGGCATTCGATGATCTTCCCGATTCGCTCTGCTTCATCCCGATTGAACTCAGCCAAACGTTCATCCCGCCCGCTCCAATATTCAGTCCGTTGGGTGACAGTTTCAAGGCGAGAGCCAAGGGCATGTTTAATGTCGGACAGTTCAACCACATTCATTTCGACTTTCATGGCCTGTTTGACGCTTGCGCGCCGTTTGTTTCGTTGGACGGTGCAATAATAGTGGCGTTCTTTGCACTTCGCAAATGAAGAAACGATGAAGGTCATTTATAAAGATTTGACCAGGTTTCCGTGAATCGCTTGACTTTCTCGGGTCCATGGCCGAGACGCGCCAGGGCGCACCCATGCACACGCACACGCACACGCACACGCACGTACCTGCACACACACGCACCCCCACCGAAAAAAGACCCGCGGAAAAAGCCCGCCACAAAAAAAGAGGGACGCGGAAAAAACCGCGCCCCCCGGAAAAACCGGCCCGGAAAAAGACCGGCACACTTTTTTCTAAATAGTCATGTCTTAGTCCTCCCATTCCGTGCCCACGGGAATGGCCCATAGGTCGCCGTCTTGATAAAGGTAGTGAGGCACACCATTCCTGTCGTGCATGATGCAGGTGCGGAGAACGGTTTCCCAAGCTTCCCAATACCACTCGTGATCCGGCCCATCTTCAAGTATCGCGAACTCATCCGCGTTGGATACAATGTCAAGCGGAGATTCAAATTCCAATTCTGCGAGCCGTTGGGGAATGTAGATGCCCCATTGATCGGAAATAAGAAGGATTGCTGTTTCAGGCAGGTTGTTCATGGTCTTATCCTCGGTTAGAATTGCTGATAAACTATGGTGCGGAAAAAAGTCAGGAGTTGGCGCGGAAAAATGCCCGTGAAAAACCTGTTGGCGTATTGGATCTGAGTTCCTTTGTACGCTCAGATTTGCCGCCTAAGTTTGCCCACATCCATGATCCGCGCTTGCCGCCCCGTTCATACATGACGGGTTCAACGGGAGACGTTGGAAGGTCTGCATTGAACCTGCCCCATATGCAGGTCTTTTTTGTATACGCCTCAGAATCGGGATCGTCTGCAAACCCTGCATAATCGCACGGATTAAAGATCAGCCCCCACTTTCCAAGTTCAGGCACAACGGATGCAATCCTGCCAACAGGATTCTCCAATGCCCACACCTTGGGATTGCACAGTTTGACGATCTCAAGACAGTCCCTCACTATTTGGGCGTGTTCTTCCGTCCTTCCGTCCTCGTCCTTGTCCTTGAACCATCGCGCTCCACTACTGCTCATGTGCGTACACGGTGGCGCGGCGAGGATAACGTCAAAATCAGGTTTGACCCATCCCTGACGGAGCAGGTTCAGGAATCCACGGGCGGTGTCGGAACACCGCATCATGCCATCCTCAAAGGCCCACACGTTTTCCCCGTCAGCAGGTCTATGCTTTGGGTCAACAAGGAACACGGTGTGTCCTGCGTCAGCGTAGGGTTTTGCCCATGCGCCCGAGTAATCGCAAAGTGATAGTACGCTCATTTTCTTAGATGCTGTCATTGTATTCTTCCTCGCTTAGTTCTTCAAAGCACCAACCGAGATCAACCAAGTGATAGAGGCCGTCGTTGGTCGGCATGATGACAAAGGTATCGTCAAGCGCATATTCAGGGGAGCGGTAGACAAGGTTTCCCGCGCTATCAAAAGACAGGTCGGGTTCCACGCTGACAAGCTGCTCCAGTTGCTCGCGATCTACAACGGGAGTAACCCATCCATTCCACGGTGAATCAAACCCCACGCACTCAAACACATTGTTGTATGTGTAGAATTTGTCGTTGTAGTGCCAGTCTCCCGTATAGTACTTCATTGCTGTGTCCGTCTTTGTTGTCGGTTGGCGGTGCAATAATAGTGGGCTTCTTTGCAGAATGTAAAGTGAAGAAACTGTTAAGACGATTTTCATCACAATCACCGTCCATAAGGGTTGTGAAACGATGAAAACCAGGGCTTTAGTGGATACCCCCTCCCGGAAAAAACCGCCCCGGAAAAAACCTGGCTTTATGCAGATTGTGTGAAATGGTCCAGGTCCCACGGAAAAAATTTGCGCCGTGCAAACCCCGTGCTTAGTATTGCATCGTCACACAACAGCGCGGAGGCGCAAGAGAAATGACTGAAGCAGAAATGTTCAGAGACTGGTTCAATATCAAAACGGCATAAAGCAATGGAATTGACAGTAAACGATATCAAAGCCGCCATTCAAGGGGCGATTGCAACGCGTGGAAAAAACAAAGGGCAGCTAAAAGCAACGTGTCCGCGGTCAGATACGGACGCGGCTGCAGCGTGGCAAGCTATACAGATGGAAGCAAACCCGCACAAAGTATCAATGGCAACGTGTCTATTTTTCATCACTCGCCAAACGAAAATATTCAACGCCGTACTGGAAACGATACGGGAACGGAACATTGACGTGCGCGGACTTGATAGGGACCGTGCCGCGCTTGAAAACCTCGGAGCGTGGTGACATGAAAACAGCCGACAAAATCATGTATGCCGCTCTCATCGTTGCGGCTGTCTACTTTGCAACGCGGTTTGCCGTTGGAATCCTTTACGGGATCTGAGCTTAGTATTGCATCGTCACACAACAGCGCGGAGGCGCAGAAAAAATGACCCTATACGAACGCCTGAAACCATCCCTTCGGGATCAGCTCGATGATGTCAGGGCGGAGTATCCGAACATCCATGACTCCCTCATCGCGGCACTCAAGGAAAACGAGTTCTATGTAGACCTGAAGTACGGGGATGTAATCAGTTTACAGGACTTCCTTGGTCAGCCCATTTACGAAATGTTTAACAGTCAGCTATACGCTTAAGGAGGACGATCACCATGATCACGTTTAACACCACAGAAAAAACCATCACGTTTCAGAAGCTCTCAGATGCCGTGGAGTTCATGCGGCAATGGACTGGGCAAAAAACCCCTGATGAACAGGGATCAATACTCGCCATTCCTCCAGTCAAGAAACGCCGGAAAAGGGCAACGGCAAACACCCAATGGGAAAGCCGCCGATTCACCGGGCTTGTGCCGAAAACTGGTATCATGCGGATCGTATACGATACGCTTGCCAACAGCGACAAGCCATTGACTGCGGAGGAGGTTGCCAAAAAAACCCGCATCAGCAAGGAGCGTTCAGCACGGGCGGCATCGCGTATGTTTGTTGACGGCATCATCAAGCGGACCAAGACCGCACGGAGTTGGAAGAATCAGTACACAATCGCTGACGCTACCGTCCAGTATGAAAAAAGAGGTGCATCAAAGTGATAGGATACTCTGCACACGGGGCGGGGCCATTGTGCCCACCATCGCCCGAACTGGAGTGCCGCCTTTGCAACTGTGCAATATGGACATACGAACAGCTTGAGAACGGGCTGTGCGAGGAGTGCGTTGAAGAGTTTGTCTGCATTGAGTGCGGCGAAGAAAAAGACCAACTGGACGCCTACGGTGTCTGCAAAACCTGCAAAGAGGTGAACGATGAAAACGATTGAACAGGAGATCAACGAAGCGACCGCCCGGTGGGGCGTGAAGCATGACGCGGAAAAATGCCCTGACTGCAAAGGTGACGGTTGGGTAGAGGCATGGGACTATTCCCGCGAGATAGAGTTATCACAGACCTGCTATGCTTGCCGTGGAAAGGGCTACATCATCGTGGAGGTGGCGGCATGAGCATCAAGCATCCAGTCCCCGAAGATCCTGCTACGGAGTGGTACTTTTGGGTAGACCAAAAAAAGTCAACCATCAAAGACAAGGTTAAACAAATGTTTAGCCGCATATGGAGGAGGAAGAAATGACTTATCGCCAACTGTTCTCATACATAGGAAAATCGC
>Ga0208019_1002038_pt1 | contig 10390 bp, 4 predicted proteins | sample CB_VirMetaG_5_FD_184540 | JGI IMG/M metagenome (GOLD analysis project Ga0208019, IMG submission 184540) | Freshwater to marine saline gradient viral communities from Chesapeake Bay - CB_1508_1D Viral MetaG (SPAdes) (version 4) | ecosystem: Environmental > Aquatic > Marine > Coastal | place: USA... | reverse complement strand
CTAAAAAACAATTAGCAAATGCTGGTTTAACACAAGCAGATATAGCAGAGCTTGGTAATGACCCTGAATCTCTTGAAGCTCGTTTAATGGATTTAAGCGAAAAAGATAGAGGAATCATTGAAGGTTTGCCTGAAGAAGCACTAGTATCCAACCAGTTAGATAGTTTATTAGCTGGAATGGAAGAAGGTAAAATACCTACATGGGCTGGACCAGCTGTTGCCTCAGTAGAAGCTATGTTAGCCCAAAGAGGTTTAAGTGCTTCTACTGTTGGTAGAGATGCATTGTTTAATGCTATTATTACTTCAGCAGTTCCTTTAGCACAAGCTAATGCTCAAGCTATTCAAGCTAGTGTTGCTCAACAAAAAACTATTGAAGCTCAAGCTGAAATAACTAATGCTCAGTTTAGACAACAAACAGCATTACAAAATGCTAATAATGTTTTCCAAATGAACATGGCTCAGTTTAGTGCTGACCAACAAGTAGCATTATCTAATAGTAAATTTTTACAGACTGTAAGTTTAGCTGAAGCTAGTAATGAACAACAAGCAACATTACAAGAAGCTTCTTTAATGGCTCAAAGAAACTTAGCAGAAGCTGACCAAAATACTAAACTTGCTATTACTAATGCTCAAGCATTTTTACAAATGGATATGGCTAATCTTAGCAATCAGCAACAGGCTAATGTTTTAAAAGCTCAGTATGAGCAACAAAGAATGCTAAGTAATCAAGCAGCACAAAATGCTGCAACACAATTTAATGCTACTAGTCAAAACCAAGTTAATCAGTTTATGGCTCAGTTAGCAACAAACGTAGAATTAAATAATGCACAACGTATGGATGCAATGAAACAATTTAATGCTACTCAACAGAACCAAGCATTTGCTCAGCAGTTTCAAACACAAACAGAAGTTGATAGATTTAATGCTCAACTTGCAGCACAAACTGCACAGTTTAATGCTCAACAAGATTTTGCAAGACAGCAATTTAATGCTCAAAATAGTTTAGTAATTGAACAATCTAATGTACAATGGAGAAGAGATATTACTAAAGCAGACACAGCAGTACAGAATCAAATTAATATGCAGAATGCTCAAAATACTTTTGCAATGTCTCAAGCAGCACAGGCTCAACTTTGGCAAGAACTTAGAGATGAGTTTGATTATATATTTAAAGCTTCTGAAAATGCTGAAAATAGAAAAACAAATATTGCTGTAGCTGGTATGCAAGGTGGTGATGGTGCTGCTTACAAACAAGATTCATGGTTAACAAACCTAGAAAAAATAATTAAAATGGATATGGGTTAAAAATGATTAAGAAATTTTTCAAAAAAGTATTTACAGGAATTAAAAAAGTTTTATCTCCTATTGGTAAAGAACTTAAAAGAGGTTTAAAAGGAGTTGGAGAATTTTTTGGAAAGCTTGGACCTATAGGTACTTTAGCTTTAAGTTTAATGCTGCCGGGAATAGGAAGTGCTCTGACGTCCTTTGGGGCGTGGGCTGGTGTTGGTGCTGGTGCAGCAGCTCCTTTTTCAGGAACTATTTTTGGACCACTTGGTAAAGTTATTCAAGGCGTAGCTAGAGTTGGAGCTAAAACAGGAGAAGTTTTTGGAAGTGTTTCTGAGTTTGTTGGTAATACTGTAAATACTCTGACTGGTGGTAAAGCTGGAGAATTTTCTAATTGGGTTAGTAATAAATTAGATAAGACAAGACAGATGTTTGGCTTAGAAACTTCTATGGACCAAGCAGGTTTTGAAACCGCTATTGGTGATAACGCTAAAGCAGTTGAGGGTTTAACAGATGTGTCATCTCAAGCATCTCAATTAGATATGGGATATTCAGAAGCAGCAACAGATGTAGTAAGTCCAATTGATATGGATAAACCAATTAAAGGAGAAATTTCTGTAAAACCTGAAGCTAGTTTTGGAGAAAAGGTTGAAAGTTCTTTTCAAGAAAAAGGACTATTGGATAAAGATTTAAATATTGTTGAAACTCCACAAGAAGTGCCAACAAAAACTTTAAAAGAATTATATCCGGATAGAGAAATAATTGATGTTCCTGTAGGTTTTAAAGAAGTAACTCCAACAAGTTTAGAAAAACTTAACAGTACATCAGCATTTAAAGATAATCCATTTAAAGTTTATGAATTAGAAACTAAATCAGTTTTTAAAGATACTTTAACTCCTGAACAATTAGACGTTATTAATACAGAAGATGTAGAATATTTTTCTAACTTTAACAATAATAGAGTAGGAAAAGCCGATGCTTTTGTTAAAAATAACTATATGAAAAATGGAGAATTTACAGCAGAATATTCAGACCTATTGAAAAATCCAAAAGATTTACAAGGTCAAATGTTAAGACAAGATGTAGGTGCTATGGCAAAACCAGCAGCAGTTGTAGGTTCTATGTTAACTCCTGATGTTCCTGAACAGACTGGAGGAGGTACTGTACAAGTAAATCCTCTTCCTACAGATACCGATGTTCAAGATTATCAAAATAGCGTTGGTCAGACATATGCTGCATTAGGCTACAAAGGACCAAATACTTTAGAAGGTTATACAATGTTTGGAGGATATGGTAATACTCCAATGAACTTTATGAATCAATTTAGTCAAAGAGTTATGCAACCAAGTATGACTATAGCAATGCCTCAATTAAGTTAGGAGCTTTAAAACATGGAACAACTATCACAAAAAGAAGTACAAGCAGTAGGTGGCTTTAGAGGTCCAATACCCGGTCAATCTTTAACTAATGACCCTACTCAAAAATATCCTTGGGAAAAAGCACCTAAGTATAATAATGTTACACAGGCACAGCTATTTTTATTAGGACATTTAACAGAAAAAGAAATGTTTATAGACATTACAGATGCTGTATCTGAAGGTGTTCCTATTGATATTCTTACAAGAACAATTTTATTTGATGGTTATTCTAATGGTTACTGGGATGCCGACTTAATGATGCTTTTAGTTGAGCCTACTGCTATTATTATTATGGCTTTAGCAGAACGTGTTGGTCTTGATTATGTTTTATTTGATGGAGACCAAGACGAGCATGATGAAGAAGATTTAGATAGACAACGTAGTGGTTTTAATAAAATGAAAGAAATTGAAAAATCACTAAAAGAATCTATTAGAAATAAATCAATGAGTAAAGGTTCAATGGCTTTAGCTAGTGAAGTACAAAAAGGTTTAGAAGCTATACCTAGCGAAGTAGTAGAAGCAGCACAACAACAGTTAGAATCAAAATCATTATTGGAGAAAGATAATGCCTAATCCATATACCCAAGATATTACACCAACAGTTAAAGCTATTCAAAAATCACAAAAGCCTAGCTTATCAACAAGTTTACTTGGTTTATTTCAAACATATGTTCAAAAAGAAAATGATATTGCTAAGAAAAATTTAGAAATATTAGCAAATGATTTTATTCCTGAAAAACAAAAAATAAATAATAGCATTAAAGAATATAATAAGCTTTTAGGAATTCAAGAAGATATTGAACAAAACTATGGTGGTAATATTCGTAATTACGCAGAGGCTCAAGTATTAAAACAATATAATCAAAGTGTTGCTAATAGTTTTGCTATTCAAGGAAAAGACGGTGTTGGAATTATTAGTGATAATACTGGTACAACTTCTAAAGATTTTTTAAAGTCAAGAACAGATAATTACGAAAGAAACTTACAAGAATTATTTAAAACAGCTAAAGCTATTGATATTTCTAAAGATGCTGGTGCAGATTATGTAGATAAGCTTTTTACAAATGAAATTAATAAATTACCAAGTCTTGAAAGACAAAATGCTTGGGATATGCTAGGTAACATAGTAAGCGGTCAAGGATTAAATATATCAAAAGATTATGATACAACAAGAGCTGATATATTAAATAGAGTATATTCTACAATTCCAAATAAAGAATTAGGCACGTTAGGAGACCAGTTTAAAACTTTATATACTATGGACCCTGCATTAGCTAAACAATTTGAAGAAGAAATTGTACCTAAGATTGAAGTTGGTTCCGATATTAATAGAGTAAGTAATGTTAGAGAAGTTGATATTCAAGGAATAAAAAGAAGAGTTTTAGAAACATACACTACATATGTTGATAAAAATGGACAATTCCAAACAACTAAACCAGTGACTAAAATGCTGTCTGAAGATGAAGTTCCAATTGACCCTGAAAAAATGACAACTTGGATTAATAATTATTCTGACAAAGGTCAAAAAGCTTTTAGAGAACTTGCTCTACAGGGTAAAAAAATACATGAAATTATTGAGACTTTAAATTCTGACCCTTCTAATTACAAGGACACTAGTGCAGAAGCTATAAAAAATAATTATTATTTACCACAAAATCTAAAAGCAATAACTGATTCATATAATGCTTGGAAGGTTGCTAATAAGTTTGCAACTATAGAATCTTCACCTTTAACTGGAACTCAGGTTATTGATATTGAAGGTGCTTCAGAAAAGAAAGGATATTTAACAGAATTACAATATAGAGATATGTTAGCTAATCAAGCAGTTAAAGCAGCTGGTGGTACAATAACTTATGAAGATAAGACAGAAAAAGTAATTGACCCAACAACAGAAGAAACTGTAGGTTATAATATAAATTCTACTATGTTTGAAACATCTCTGTTCAAACAATCAATGGAAGGTAAAAATAAAAATATAATTTCATCTAAAAATAATCAAGTTGTTTCCTTACCAATTTACATAGAAGAAAGTTTAGGGATTGATAATCCTAATCTAGCTGAAAATCTTGAAAAAGAATTTAAGAACAAAGATTACTCAAGAGTTAATAGAGCTGGGGTTTGGTTTAATAAAGATAATCCTCTTGTTATGGGAGAAGCTGAGCAAGAAGCTTTAGGTTTTGATAACATTGATGGACCTATTGAACTTGGCTGGAATGTTAAAGACGAAACATTTACTTTTAGAAAAGTAAACAAAATGTTAAGGCAGCAAGGTGGTTTAGATTTAGATTGGAAGGCAAAAGAAAACCAGCGTAAGATTGATAAACTACAAGATATGGTAAACAAAGGCTACAGAATTAGACCTTTTACTCCTAGAAATCAATACGATAATCCTGAAAATCAAATACAGTTAAGTCAAAAAAATATAGATGAGTTACAAGACCAAATAAAGGGACTTGAAAAAGAAAATGAAAATATTTTATTAGGGAAAAATACTAGCTTTGCACCTTATCCATATCAAAAAGGTGATAGTCCATCTGTAAGGCTTTTAAACAGGGCACAATCAAGATTAGAAGAATTAGAATCTGAAGCAACTTTAGATAGATATTCTTTAAATGATGCAGACTTTAAAAGAAAAGAATTAGAAATACAACAAAAGATTAGTAACGCTACGTCTGAAAGAAATTCATTATTAGGAAGAACCTCAAATAATAACGTTGGTCAATTAAATAAACTAACTATGGCTGAAAGTTCTAATAATCCTGATGCTCTTTGGAAGCAATCACAACGAAATGAATTTAAAGATTTTAAAGCGACTGAAAGTACTATGGATGAAGTTTTAGATTTTGTTAAGCTTGATGGTCCTTATGCTAAATGGTCAAAAAGTCAAAGTACAAAAAATGAAATACATACACCGGTAGGTAAATATCAATTTGTAGGTGCTACTCTTAGAGATATTAAAGATAGAGGGGGCTTTGAAGATATTGGAATAACTGGAGATACTTTATTTACTCCTGAAGTACAAGACCAATTATTTGTATGGTATATAAATGATACTATTAGAGCTGCTGGTAAAGATGCTTCACCTGCTAAAGTACGTGGTATGATACGTAAAAGATGGGAAGGAGCTACAGAAAAAAATATTTCAGATAGAGAATTAGATGAACTTATAAACGCTGTTCAATCAGGAACTTATACATAGGAGTATAAATGCCTATTCTAACCAAAAATGATACTGGTTATACAGATTATAATCAGCCTTCACAATTAACAGACCAACCAAAAAAATTTAACGAAGACTTTATTTCTGAAGAAGAAGCTTTACGTTATGCAGCAGCTCGTGGTGCTGATGATTCTATTCGTGGAATACAGCAAATCTATGGTCAAATAACAAATAATGAACAGCTATTAGAAAAGCTACAAGAAAAAGATACAAAACTAAAAGCTATCTTTGACAATCCACAATATGGTTCAAAAGCCTTGGCAGCCTATATGGGAACAACAATGTTCTTAGACCCGGTTGGTTGGGTTCCTATTCTTGGATGGGGAAGAAAAGCAAAGAGCATACAAAAAGGCGTTAACTATGGAATGTCGTTAGGGCAGAGTGTTCGTAAGGGTGCTTTAGGTGGAGCTGCTTGGAGTGGCGTTGGTTATTATGGAGAAGACGACCCAACAAGAGCAGAAGGAGTTTTAGCTGGTGCAGCTTTTGGGGGTACTCTAGCTTATGGAGCATCTAAAGTAGCAAACATTTATAGAAAAGCTACTGGCAAATCTCCAGCAATCCCTAATAGTGCACAAAAACAACAAATGGCTGGTGAAGATTTAGTACAACAAGCTAAACAAGGAAACCTTTTAAGTCCAGAAGAAACTAAAAAAGCCCAAGATTTAGTAGTAGAAGAGTTAATGAAAGAAAGAGAAAGCTCTTTATCAAAATCTGTAAGCGGATTAAACTTAAGAAAAAACTACGAAAATATAGTAGGAGAAAAAGTTTGGGATGTTATGGTTAATAACTGGGGTTCTGGCTTAGTAGGCGTTGCAGCAGCTTCTGGAGGCTACAGTGCTCTTGATGACCCTGAAGCTTCTGAATTACAAAAGTTTGGAGCAGCATTAGCTATGGGATTGGGCGGTGTTCTTGGTGTAAAAGGACTAAAAAGAATTCCAATAAATGATACTGATAATTTAGGACAAATAATTTCTAAAGGTTTTATAGATAATTATGGTTTAGACGATGCTTATATAAAACTTAAAAAGGGAACACTAGCAGAAGTAAATAGTTTACGTTCACAGTTTGTAGATATTGTGAGGGCGACTGATGCTGGTTTAACTGATGAAGAACAAAAAGTTTTCTATGCAATGCTTCATGGAGTTATGGACGACTTGCCTGAATTAAAACCATTAAAGGACTCAACAAGACAGCTCATTAGAAATACTGGAGAAGAGCTTGTTCGTGTAGGTTTATTAGACCCTAAAGTATTTAGAAAAAATGCAGAAACTTATCTACATAGAAGTTATGATAAGAAGATGTCAGGTCAAGCAGCTGGTCCTGAATTTATTAAAGCAGCAAGACAGTTTAAGATTATTGGAGATGAACTAAGACCTAGAGGTCCAAAGCCAATCAATATTACTAGAAAACATTACTTAAAAAATGTTGAGAAATATAGAACTCAAGGTTTTGATGTTTATGATGTAGATAATCTTCCGGAAGAAGCTAAGATATTTGACTATTTAACTCCGAAACAATACGATAAAAAATCTAAAGCATATAAGAAAAGATATGTAGAAGTTGGTACAACAGACGATGGTAAATTAATTTTAGAAGATACCAATAAAATTAGATTAAAAAGAGACTATACAAAAGAAGAAAGAGAAACAATGGGAGAAATTGAGAACGCTTCTTTTGCAATCGCTGAGACTGGAAGGTTAATGACAAATGACCTTGCAGCCTATAAGCTTTTCCAAAATATTTCAGAAAGTGAGTTTGCTGTTGATGCTGCTACTTTTGCAAATAAAGTTGATGAAGGTGAATTAATAGAAGATGCTTGGGTTCAAATACCTAAGTCTACTAAATTTAAAAACAAGGCTCATGAAGTATTTGAATATGGTAAATTAGCAGGACATTATGTACCAAAAGAAGTTTATGATGATTTATCAAAACTAATTCCTACAACTAAAGATGATTTTACAAAACTGTTGGGAGATAAATATTTAGGCATAATGAGATTTTGGAAAAAATCTAAAACCGCATGGAACCCAACTGTTCATGTTAATAATACCATGTCAAACGTAATGATGTATGACAATGCTAATGGTCAATATAAATATTTAAAACGAGGATATGAAGAATTAAGAAAAGGCTTAGATGGTAGAATGGATGCTACTATTTATAAGATGGCTAGAGAAGATGGTGTTCTTGATGTTGATATTCTATCAAGAGAATTAAACAAAGAAACTAACAATGCATTAGGTAAAGCTATTGATGATTTAGTTGTTGAGGGAAGAGATGAACTAACAAACTCTATGAACTATAGTAAAAAATTAGTTTCAGGCTCTAAAAAACTTTATAATAACACATTTAAGAAAATGGAAGATTGGTATCAAGCAGAAGACCAAGTCTTTCGTATGGCTTTATATATGGATAGGTTAGCTAAAGGATACTCTAGAACTGATGCAGCAGGAGACGCTAAGAAATGGTTTATTGATTATGACATTAATGCACCAGCTATTAACTTTTTAAAGAATACAGCTACTCCATTTATTAGTTATTCCTATAGAGTTGTTCCTCTGTTAGCAGAAACCGCAGCTAAAAAGCCTTGGAAGTTTGCTAAGTGGGCAGCGTTAGGCTATACATTAAACGAACTAGGTCAAGCTTATGGTACTGGTGACGAAGAAGTTGAAAGAATGGTAATGCCTGATAGACTAAAAGAAAGAATGTATGGTTTACCTTTCATGCCTAGAACAGCAATTAAAACTCCTTTCACAGCAGGAAGAGATGAAACTGCTCCATTGTATGTTGACGTAACAAGATTTATTCCTGGTGGTGATGTTTTCTCAATGGGTGAAAAAGGAATTCCACTACCTATTCCTGTTCCGTTTTCAAAAAGTATTACAGGCGAAACAAAATATTTAACTTCTCCCGGTGCTTTGCAGCCTAACTTTGGTATAGCTGGGGAAGTATTAGCACCAATGATGTACGGTATTGACCCTTTTACTCAAGAAAAAATAAAAGGATTGGGATTAGGAAATGATGCTAAAGTAAAAATGCAACATGTTTTAAGTAGACTGCTTCCTAACGTACCTGCTCCTTATATTTTACCAGAGAAGTTTGAATCATATAGTTCAAGAAAAATAAGAGAAGCTTTTCAGTCTAGAGAATATAGTGGTAAAAAAGCATATGCCTCAGACTATTCACCATTTGAAGCAATAATGAGTTCGTTTGGTTTCAAATTAGAGCCTGTACAATTTACTAAATTATTAGGCTTAGAAGATGCTCAATTAAAACGTATGTATAATACCGTAAGAGCACAAGCATATAGATTATATAGAGAATATGAACAAAACAAAAGCCCTGAAAAGAAAGAAGAAATTGAAAAACAATTAAATGAACTTTATGCAACTCTTGAAAATGCTGAAAGAATTGCTAGGGCTAAAAGAGAACAAGTAAGGGAAAGAACACAGAAAAAATTTGGTGGCGTAGCTATTGACCCAAACTATCCAGTTTCAGATGTAACTGAAAATCCAGCTGAAAGAGAAAATCCATATACAGGCGAACCTTATTTAAGAGAAGGATTTGCATGGGGTGGAGAAATGGATGTCTTTACACCGTTAGCTAAAGAGGTTGAAAAACTTGCTATGATGGAATCTGTAGAAGGTGCATCTGCATTAACTCAAGGGGTTATGCCCATGGAAGAACTTGAAAGAGAACAGAAACAAGCAGGTGGACCAGCTTACGTTACTTATGGACAAGGCAGTTTATTTAATGTAGGTGCAAAACTATTAGGTGTAACACAAGAACAAATAGAAAGTAATTTTACTGATGCAGCAAAGATAGTTAATAAAGCTGTTGATAAAGGTTTGGTTCATCCGCAAGAAAGAATAATTGAAAACGAAGATGGTTCTTATAATTTTTCTAAGACAGGAGATGCTTTTAATGCTGTTAATCATGGTCTATTAAGTTATAGACTTGGCGATAAAATGTCACGAAGAATAGCTCTACAAGTAAAAGAAGGTATTCAAGGTGCACAAGCTCCATTAGAATCTATGTTGGATAGATTAAATAACAAAGCAGGTTTTGATATACGTAATAGTGTAGAGAATGCTGAACAAGCAGAAGAATTAATCTATAAAAAGATAGAAGAAAGAACTAGAAAGTTAAAAAATAAAATACCTCTTGAATCAGGAAAAGACTTTTTCTTTACACCTGAAGAAGCTAGACACTTATATCCTTTAGAGAATCTATGAACAGGGAACTCTGCAAAGCTGAAATAAAGCGACACGAAGGTGAAGTCTTAGCAATCTATGAAGATAGTCTAGGCTATAAAACTCTTGGTGTTGGACATCTCTGTCAGCCTAGTGACCCTGAGTATACTTGGAAAGTTGGTACACCTGTTAAACAAGAAGTTGTTGACATGTACTTTGATGAAGACTTTGATAAGCATTATCATGAAGCTATTCATGTTATTGGTGGCGACCATG
>Ga0208019_1002037_pt1 | contig 10391 bp, 10 predicted proteins | sample CB_VirMetaG_5_FD_184540 | JGI IMG/M metagenome (GOLD analysis project Ga0208019, IMG submission 184540) | Freshwater to marine saline gradient viral communities from Chesapeake Bay - CB_1508_1D Viral MetaG (SPAdes) (version 4) | ecosystem: Environmental > Aquatic > Marine > Coastal | place: USA... | reverse complement strand
TGTAGAAAAAGATAGTCCACTAGAAGGCACGTCTGCTGGTACAGTATGGGATCCTAGTATGGGTTATGGTGGTCGTTTATTAGGTGCAATTGCGGCTGGTGTTAATTACATAGGTACAGACCCTTGTATTCCTACGTACAAAGGATTAGAACAAATAAGAGATACATACGGACATAAACATAAATCATATACACTATTAAGACAAGGTAGTGAAACATACGATCCTCAACCTGAAAGTTTAGACTTTGTATTTACAAGTCCACCATACTTTGGTTGGGAGGCATACGGTGATGAACCAGAACAATCAAGTATTAAGTTTAATACAAGTGATCTATGGAAAGAGAAGTTTTTAAAACAGACTATTGCTAACGCATATAAAGGTTTAAAGAAAGGTAAACATTTAGCATTAAATGTTGCAAACACAAAACAATACAAAACCTTTGAAGAAGATACAGTACAATTAGCACTAGATGTTGGTTTTGAACATACAGATACTTGGTGGTTATCACTATCTACACAACAAGGTGGTTCAGAAACAACTACTTTAGATGGCGAATCAGTAGAAAAGAAACAAGAAAATCGTTATTTGGGCAAGTTTACTAGACCGAATCTATCTGGTCGTAAGTTTGAACCTACGTTTATATTCACTAAATAAGAACAAAATAAGAACATCTGCTATCAAAAACCTAGTAAAATCAAGGAAAAAATAATGCTTGACTTTTATGCTATTTTGTAGTAGCTTAGCAGTATGATTAACACAAATAATACAAATACAAAAAGTCAATTAGCAAAATTACTTGCTACTGAAAATATTACAGTACAAGAAAACAATGTCAAAACTGCTTCGTTTGATGTTGTTAACAGAATATTAACCCTACCTATCTTTAAGACAGATTCAAAAGATGTAACAGATATGTTAATAGCACACGAGTGTGCTCACGCTTTATTTACACCAACAAAGTCTTGGCAAGATATTACAGATGATGATGAATTAAGATCATACATTAACGTATTAGAAGATACTAGAATTGACCATTTAATTCAAAGTAAATATCCAGGTATTATTAGAAATTATGAAAACGGTTTTGATATACTTAACTCTAAAAACTTCTTTGGTGTTAGAGATAAAAATATCAATACTGAATTAATGTTAATTGATAAAATTAATTTAAGATCAAAGTCTTTAAATAGATTACCTTTTAATTTTTCTAAAGATGAAAACAAATGGTTAGTTAAAGTTGACGCTATTAAAACTTTCAAAGATGTAGTTAAACTTGCTAAAGATATGTTAGATTGGCAGAAAAAACAAGTTGACCAAATGAAAAAATTACCTAACTTTGATGAGTTAGCAATTGTTAAGACTTATGATTTATCAGATAAAAAATCAGATGATTCAGATACTATAAAACAAAACTCTAGTGATGATAATAATGCTAAAGAAGCAGATAAACAAAGTGCTAGTGAAGGCAAAACAAAATCAGAATCAGATAAAGAAAAACCTGCTGTGGGCGATAAAACTCAAAAAGTAGAAGGTGAAGATAAGAAAAAATCTGGTGGTGCTGTAGGTGCTGGTGGTGACGGTGCTCTTAAATCAATTACTAACAATTGGTTTGAAGGTAAAAAAGAACAGTTGATGGATACTAAAACTAGTTATTCTTATAAGAATATACCAGATCCTATTTTAGATAAAGTTATTAGATCAAATAAAGACTTTGTTAATGATATGAAAAAAGCATTTATTAATGATAAAACAGTTGCTTACAACTATTTACCATATCTTAAAAAAGAATATAAAAAGTTTTTAAATGATAGTAAAAAAACTATTATGTATCTTGTTAAAGAATTTGAAATGAAGAAGGCTGCTACTGCCTATAAGAGATCAACGATTGATAAAACTGGTGTTATTGATTCTCTTAAATTAAAAGACTACAAATTTAGTGATGACTTATTCAAAAGATTAACTATCTTACCAGACGCTAAAAACCACGGTATGATGATGTTACTTGATTGGTCAGGTAGTATGAGTGATTGTATTTACAAAACTGTACAACAATTAATTCAGTTAGTTTATTTCTGCCACAAAGTAAATATTCCTTATGATGTTTATTTCTTTACAAGTGAGTTTGAAAACGATAATCCTAGATTGATAGGTCACGGCAAATTAAGTAATGATTTTAAATATAAGTCTGGTGATATGGCACTTGATAGTGTTAAACTTGTAAATGTTGCTAATCACAAACTTAAAAAAATACAATTAGATGAATCAATGATGTATCTTTATTGGTTGTCATTGCATTATGATAATAGATATTCTAGTTATAGAGATTATGATTACTCTATACCACAATCACCTGGTATTCCTAGAGAATACTATTTAGGTTCAACACCTTTAAATGAAGCATTAGTTGTGATGTTAAAACTAGTACCTATGTTTAAAGAGAAGTACAAAGTTGAAAAAATGAATTTCATTACCTTAACAGACGGTGGCGGTAACTACGGTTCAAGTCAAGTATTTACTACAGATGAAAACGGTAAATTAACTACTATAGAATCAAGAGCTGATAATGATGTTTATATCTATAAGAAAAAACAATATAAACTAGATAGACATAATTGGGGATCAGGTAAAACTACTTTATTCTTAAATATGTTAAGAAAACTTTATGATATTAAAACTATCGGTTTCTATCTAATTAAAAGAATTAGAGGTTATGAAACTGAAAGATATTTTAAAGACTCTTATAATTCTAAATTAACTTGGGATCAAAGAGATAAACTATATCAAAAAAGAAAAAGTGAGTTTTCTAAAAACAAAGTTGCTATAGTTAAACAAGATGGTTATGATGACTACTACATTGTTAATGCTAAAGATATGAAAGTTGAGAATACTGATATTTCACAAGTAAATAGTGATATGAAAGTCGGTAGAATCAAACAATTATTCAGTAAAAGTATGAAAGGAAGAATCACTTCCAGAGTGCTTTTAAACAAATTTATTGAGAAGGTTGCCTAATATGTGCAAAAAACCCAATAAAATCAAGTGTTTTTTATGCTTGACATTTGATAAAAACTATGATACCATATAAGTATATTTAATAATGAAAGGACTAATATTATGTTAAATAACAAACAAAAAAACTTTGTTGAAGTTGCTTTTAAGATGTTCAATAAAGATGTTTTAACTATTAATGAGTTAAAACAAGTCAACCAAACACTTGGTTGTAAATATCCACCACAATGGTTGTGTAAGAATAAAGACTATAAAGTTGGTAAACAAACTTTTAAGTTGCCTATTGAAAGTGATATAAAAGTATCTGCTGAAAAAATTGAAACAAAATCAGCAAACAATTCAACACCTGCTACTACTAATAAAGAGGCCGCTTATATTGTGTCTTCTTTAACTGGTAACATTGTGCCGACTAAAGATAAAAACTTCGTTAGTTTCGGTAACTATCCAGATGTTAAAAACATTATCAAATCTAATAGATTTTATCCTGTATTCATTACAGGTCTATCTGGTAATGGTAAGACAATGGCAGTTACACAGGCGTGTGCTGAATTGAAAAAAGAATTAATCAGAGTCAATATCACTATTGAAACAGATGAGGATGATCTGTTAGGTGGTTACAGACTTAAAGACGGACAGACCGTATGGCAAAATGGTCCTGTGATTGAGGCGATGGAAAGAGGCGCTGTTCTTTTACTTGATGAGATTGACCTTGCAAGTAATAAGATTATGTGTTTACAACCAATCCTTGAAGGTTCTGGTGTCTTTGTTAAAAAGATTAACAAATGGGTGAAACCAAAAGACGGTTTCAACGTGATCGCTACTGCTAATACTAAAGGACAAGGTAGTGAAGACGGTAAATTTATCGGTACGAATGTTCTTAACGAGGCTTTCTTAGAAAGATTTCCAGTTACGTTTGAACAAAAGTATCCTGCAACATCAACTGAAAAAAAGATTTTAGTTAATACATTAAAGTCTTATGGTAAGTCAGATGTTAAATTCGTTGACAAGTTAGTTACTTGGGCAGATGTGATTAGAAAAACCTACTTTGATGGTGGTGTTGATGAGATTATATCTACCAGAAGATTAGTACATATCGCTCAGGCGTATGCAATCTTCGGCAACAAAATGAAATCTATTGAAATGTGTACAAATAGATTTGATGATGATACAAAGAATTCCTTTGTGGAGTTATACACAAAAGTTGACGCTGGTGCTTCTGCTGACCAAATATTTGAACAGCAAAGACAAGTTGATCTTTCTTCACAAATGGATGACAATGATAGTGAGTCAGATAGTGATGAGGACATCGCTGCCTAAATCTATCAATCATAGTGTTAGTCCAGGTGGAGGGGTTGTTCCCTCCACCGTTAATTCTATGATATTAAAAACTAAAACTATGAGGATTATATAATGAAAGTAAAACTAAACATACCATACAGAATAAATGAAAGAGGGCAAATTCTTTGTAAAATATCAGACTTAACTGATAGTGAATATAATAAAAAGATTTACGGAGATGAAGAAGCCGAAGACAATAAGATTAATGAAATTGCGGACGAAATGAAAGAAATGATGTCCGAAGGTGAAGAAGTTCCAAACTATGTACCTATCCCTATAGACGAAGACGGTAACAAAGCAGGCGGACACACTAGAACGCAGGCTGCCATAATGGCAGGTTACAATGAGGTTTCAGTAACAGTATTATCACATAGAAAATTTAACAAACAAATGTCTTCCTATGACAAAGTGTTTGCTGTAATAAAACAAAATTCAAAAAGTAGAAAAAAGAAACCTAGTGTTAGTCTAAACGAATACAATCAATTAGATGAAAACTATAGACAAACTTTCAAACAAACACCACCTAATGAAACTACAGATGAGTGGATTAAAGAAATAGATAGTAATAGTCCAATACCTATTACAAAGACTACAATTGAAAAGTTAAAGATTGTTAAGATGAGAGATCCTTCTTTATTTAAAGAAGTAGATCAAGGTAAACTTACAGTTAATCAAGCATACTTAAAAGCAAAGAAATCTAAACCTAAAAAACCTGTTAATCCAAACAGATTAAATTTCTTTAAAATTTTAGATAACGATCCGTTAATACAAAAGTATGCTGTATATAATTTTATTAAAAGTGTAAAACATATATTATCTTCAACAATGAAAACTAGAAACGGAACAGAAATTGAAGATACGTTTGATGAAACAATTGGTTCAGAAAAACATTTAACATCTACTGCTATTTCAAATAAGATGATGAGTGCTTTAGCATTAGCATTTAAAGACGCTAAGTTTGTAGTACAAACACCTATTAATAAAATGGGTGATCCAGATATTAGATTTCCTGAAGATAGTTTACCACAATTTGAATCAGAAAAAATAGAAATTAAAGCATCGGAAAATAGAACTAAAGGAATTAGAATATATGCAGGTGAAAGAGCAACGTCAATTGCACCACACGAGTTTTGTTTAGTAGTATGGGCAAATAATTTTAAAAAACTTGCCATATTCTTTACCACAATGACAGGTGATGATTGGAACAAATCAGATGAGAAGTCTAAAGATTGTTTTACAACGATAGAACAAGTTTATAAAAATCACACTCCAGGAGTTGACTTTATTCCTTTTGTTGGTGATGTTCAAGTAATCAATGAAGATGTACAGATAAAATATGCTGATACAGACCAAGTATTTGAAGAACTTAAAAAAGAAATTGAAAAGGAGGTAAAATAATTGGGACTTAAAATAGAAGTAAGAAATGGTAACGTAGAACAAGCTATGCGTGTAATGAAACGTAAACTTATGAAAGAAGGAGTTATGAAAGAGTTACGTGCTAGAGAGTATTACGAAAAACCGTCTGCTAAAAAAAGACGTAAGAAAAAAGAAAATATTGCTAATTATAAGAAAAAGATGAAAAAATTAATGGCAATGAGAGGTTTTTAGTTTTACGCTGGTGATATAAATATATAATGTTAGGCAATTCATAAGTCCTAACAGCGTAAAAGGGCTGACTATTAAATTTAGTCGGTGTCGCAAAAACGGTGACCTTTGGCAGTTTGCACTCCGTGATAAAAGAAACTGCCGTATAAATAATATGTGTCAAAATAACACACTTGTATTTTGGCATTTAATTATTAAATTAATTGTAAGGGCGCCATAATGGGCTCTTATATTAACTTGCTTTAAAAGGAGGAAATAATATGAATAAAGCACTTTCTATTTTTAACCAACTAAGACCAGTATCAATTGGCTTTGATAACGTCTTCGATCATTTTGAAAGAATGTTTGATGATGATGTTTTTGCTAATGTACCGTCTTTCCCACACTACAATATTGTTAAGTCTGGTAAAAACCAATACAATATTGAATTAGCGTTGGCTGGTTATAACAAAAAAGATATTGAAGTAAACCTAGAAGACGGTGTACTTTCAATTAAATCTAAAAAGGTTGAGAAGACCGAAGATGAAGATGGAGAAGTAATCCATAAAGGTATCGCTAAAAGATACTTTTCTAAATCTTTTACAATCGCTGATGACGTTGAAGTTAAAGGCGCTGAACTAAAAGATGGTCTTTTAACTGTTTCTTTGGAAAGAATAATTCCAGAGTCTAAAAAAGCTAGAGAAATTACTGTTAAATAAGTAATTTCAATTTTAAGTAGAAAGGCGAGGCAGCATTGACTTCCTCGCCTTTTTAGTATATAATGAATAATATAATATGAATCTAAATTATGAAGGAGTGATTATATGAATATATCTACAGACACTATATCGGTGTTAAAGAACTTTTCAGATATTAACCAGAACATTCTGGTAAAACCTGGAAATAAGATTCAAACTATTTCTACAATGAAAAATATTTTAGCAGAAGCTGAAATAACAGAAAAGTTTGATAGTGAGTTTGCAATTTATGACTTACCAGAATTTTTAAGAGCAGTTGAACTATTTGAAAAACCTGCTTTAAAATTTAATGGTGGTTCAAATGTTACAATTGCAGATGACAATTCTAAACAAGCAATTAAATATTTCTTTGCTGATAAATCGGTTATCGTTGCACCAACAAAAGCAATCAATATGCCAGATCAGTATGTAACTTTTACTTTAAAGAAAGATGACTTTGCTAAACTACAAAGAGCAATTACTACATTGAACTTACCAGATGTTGCTGTTTCAGGTGATGGTAAAAACATCAAGTTAACTGCTACTGATAAGAAAAATAAATCATCAAATGGTTATTCTAAAACTATCGGTGAAACTGATAAGAAGTTTAATGCTTATTTTAAAGCAGAAAACTTAAAGATTATTGCTGATGATTACAATGTAGAAATATCTAAACAAAAGATTTCTCATTTTGTAAACAGAAATAAACCAGTACAATATTGGATCGCATTAGAACCTGATTCGGAGTTTTAGTATGTCTGAGGTATATAAACTGGAAGACGGTACTGAATACAAATCAGACGACTATATCAAAGTAGAAACCAGAGAGTATCATCAAACTACACATTATCTTAATAGACAGATTGCTGTTGAAGATATAATTAATGAGTTTGGTGATCTACCTACCTTTGAAAAAGGTTTATACTTTGATTGGTCTACCTATCAAAATGCTAGTGATGAAGATAAAGAACTAGCAGATAAAGTCCAAACATTTGTTGACGAACACGATTATGACCGTGAAGAAGATTGTTGGACAATGAATAAAGGTGGTTATGATGTTGATACTGAAATTGTACAAGAATTTACAATGGAAACTAAATGAGTTTGTATCCTGATGAAAAAGTATCTTTCAAAAAAACTATTCGAATTTTAGTTTATCCAAACATCACATTTGGAAAAGATTTAGAAAAAGATAGTTATATACAAGTTATTAAAAAGCAAATATCTCTATTAAATACTATTAGGGATGATTTGTGGTTTTATTTAATCTTGCCTAAAGAAGTACCTTCATTAGCATTTGATAATGTTACACAATTTTATGTAGATATACCTACATACCCACCTACAATGAGAGTACACTTTGATACTGAATTAATTAAGAAATTGGTATCAAACGACTTGGATTTTGATTTGGTAATGTCGCATTTACCTGAACATACAGTTAATTTAAAAAATGTATTGTACAATACAACACAGCACGTACCATTGTTTTTTGGATATTGTCATTGGTTTGATTTAAAAAATGTTGTAACTTGGTCAGCAAACGCATTTAAAAATAATGTTGTAGGTATTTTAGAAATGAATCGTTGTTATTTAAATACTGAATATCAAAAATCATTAGTATTAGAAGAATCAAAAGAAATATTTAATGACAAAACTATTAATCAATTAGAAAAAATTTTAAAAGTGCAACACTTAGGTGTAGATAAAAAAGATATTGTCGATAATATAAATTTAAATCCAGAAAAAATAATTGTATTTAATCATAGACCAGATACGTACAAACACTATAAAGAATTTTTAAAAGTAACTGATAAACTTTATGAACAAAGACAAGATTTTAAAGTTTGGGTTCCTCTTGCTAGTAAACCTGATAGAGATTATATCATTGTTGATAAAGGTAACAAAGAATTTTATTATAATTTTTTAAAGAAATGTTATATAGGATATTCTCCTAAACAAACTTATGGTGGTTGGTCTGTAGCAACTACAGACGGTATGATGAATGGTGTTCCTTACATAATGTATAATAAAGACTACTATAAAGAATTATATGACAAAGGTAATTTTGTAGAAAATGATGAAGAATTAATAGAACGATTAAACTATTTTTTAGATAACAAAAAAGAAAGAAATGAATATGCTTTAAAATGTTTAACACAAGTTAAAGAAAATTTAATATTTAAAAATGAAGTAAAAGCAATGAGTGATTACATTGATACATTAGTTAAAAGTACAAAAGAAGTAGGTGAAAGTGAAGCATTAAAAAAAATTATTAACTGGATTAAAAAACAAAAGAAAATGACTAAAAAAGAAATTATAACTAGTTTGGGTTGGGGTGTAGGCATAAAATGGACACCTTATCGTAGAGCACTATTGACAAACCCTAACATTTATGATAGTATGACAAAATATCCAACATATAATTGGATTGAATAAAATGAGGAGTATATTATATTATGGCAGACTTTTTATGGGTGGAACAATACCGTCCTAAAAAAATTGAAGATTGTATTTTACCTGAAGATACAAAAAAGACATTTACAGAATTTCTAAAGAAAAAAGAAATTCCTAATATGTTGTTATCAGGTAGTGCTGGTACAGGTAAAACTACCGTTGCACGTGCCTTGTGTGAACAATTAGGTGTTGATTATATCATCATCAATGGTTCAGATGAAGGTAGACACATTGATACGTTAAGAAACAAAATCAAAAACTTTGCTTCAACTGTATCGTTCAACACAGAATCAAAACATAAAGTAGTAATCATAGACGAGGCAGACTATATGAATGCTGAGTCTGTTCAACCTGCTTTACGTAACTTCATAGAAACATTTTACGAAAACTGTAGATTCATTATGACTTGTAACTATCCTTACAAGTTTATTGAACCATTACGTAGTAGAATGACACAGATTGATTTTAAGATAGTCAATGGTCAAAAGGTAAAGACAGCAAATGAATTTCTTAAAAGACTAGGAAATATACTTGATGAACAAAAAATACCATACGATAATAAGGTATTAGCAGAGTTAATTCAAAGATATTATCCAGACTTTAGAAAAACCATTAATGAACTACAAAGATATTCAGTTAATGGTAAGATAGATAGTGGTATCTTTTACAATCAAAAAGAATCAGATTTAAAAGCACTTTATAAGTCTTTAAAGGGCAAAGAGTTTGATAATATGCGAAAATGGGTTGTAAACAATTCAAGTGTACAACCAGCAGACTTATTTAAGACTATCTACTCATCATTAAAAGAGTATCTACAACCAACATCAATACCACAAGCAATACTTTTATTAGCAGGCTATCAATATAAATCGGCATTTGTTGCTGACCAAGAGATAAATATGGTCGCTTGTCTAACAGAAATAATGGCGACTTGCAAATTTAAGTAAGAGGATACAATGGCTAGAAGAACATTTTGGAAAAAAATGATTGTCAGATTGCGTATGTGGTATGCTGATATACGAGGTCATCACGGTAAGCGTTGGAATTACGAACCTGGTGAGTGGTATATGGGCAGACATAACAAACACAATGATGACATTAGATAAGATATACATACCCACATTTAAAAGACACGATAAACAAATATTTTTTAAAAGTCTACCTAATTTCTTAAAAGAAAAAGTAATCTTTGTTGTACAAAAACAAGAAAAACATTTGTTTGAAGGTAAAAATTTATTAGTTGTAGATGATAATATAGGTATTGC
>Ga0208019_1002036_pt1 | contig 10391 bp, 11 predicted proteins | sample CB_VirMetaG_5_FD_184540 | JGI IMG/M metagenome (GOLD analysis project Ga0208019, IMG submission 184540) | Freshwater to marine saline gradient viral communities from Chesapeake Bay - CB_1508_1D Viral MetaG (SPAdes) (version 4) | ecosystem: Environmental > Aquatic > Marine > Coastal | place: USA... | reverse complement strand
TTTCTTTAAATCACTTACTGGTACTCTTTTAAGTGAGTTATTTTTTTGTTTTACTAAAGCGTAGATGTTTGTATCAACATCATTTTTACTGTTTTTTTGTTTCATAGTGTTTTTCTTTTTCATATACTATTATAATACACGGAATAAATACATTTGTCAATAGGTAAAACCAAAAAAATATGCATAAAAAACCCTTATTTTTAGTCATTTTTTTACTTTTTTTGTTCACCATTTGTTCTGGTTGTGTAAAAAACCTTAAAAATTGTAAAATTTTTCCAAAAGTTGAAGTAGAAATGGGCGAAAAAAACGAATCAAGTGATAAAAAAATGGATACTGAAGACAAAATTGTTGATTTAGTCAAAAATGGAACAACAACGGCGACAGCAAGTTGTAATTTTTAACATAAATATTAGTAAAAAAGGAAAAATAATGAAAAATTGTCAAAATTGCGGACACGAATGCCACTGTGGTAACAAATGCGAGCAAGAATTAGTCAATGAGTTTGGTGAAAAATACAAAATAGAGTGTTGCGGTTACTGTAGACACGAAAAAAAGAAAGATTTTGATCCTGACGAAGTAAAATATGACTCTGGCGATTATGAATCATTTAATGGAGCTTAAAAAATGGCAAAAATGCGTGAATTTCTGTTCTGGAACGATAAAGGACAAGAAGAAAAAAAAGAAAATACAAGTTTAAAGAAGGCAATCAAGTCAGTACAAGAGAATTTTAAAAATCAATTGATCGGATTTGAATATATTAGTAAAAAGGGCAAAAAGATTGTTAGTTCAATTCAATTACCTCTTGGAAGAAAAAAGAAATTAGGTAAATAATGGCTAAATTATCAAAAGAATATATTAAACACGAAAGAATATCTAAAAAAACATCACAAGGTAATCGAAAAAATGTTAAAAAAAGTTCAATGAACAAATCTAAAAAAAGATCATTCAAACCTTATAAAGGACAAGGAAAATAAATGCCTGCAATCTGTCGAAAAGGTGATAGTTTAAGTACAGGACATATATGTTCAAGTACAACAACATTAGATACTCCTGGACAATCGACAGTTAGAGCAAACGGTATACTAATCGCAAGAGTTGGCGATCCTACGGTATCACACCCCTTTCCTCCAGCACCACCTTGCGCACCTCACGTGGCAAATGTGAACGCTGGTTCTTCAACAGTAAGAGTTGTGGGTAAATTTATAGCGAGAATTGGCGATAGTGCTGATAGTGGCGCAATGACTAGTGGTTCTTCAAATATCTTTGCGGGTTAGTGTATAAATATTGTTATGCCTAGTTATAGTGTAGAAAACGTATCTAACAAGTCTAAAAGAGCAAATCGAATCTACAAAGATTTAGATTTAGACTTTGGTCGAAACACTGTAACAAATGATGTAAACAAATTGACTGACGTTGAGGCAGTTAAAAGAAGTGTTAGAAACTTAATTCAAACTAATCACTTTGAAAGACCATTCCATCCAGAGATTGGTGGTAATGTAAGAGCATTATTGTTTGAACCAGTTACACCATTGACTGCTCTAAACTTACAAAGAAAGATAGAAGAAGTTTTAAATAACTTTGAACCAAGAATTAAATTAGTACAAATTTTAGCAAGACCAGATATTGATAGAAATAGATATGCAGTTTCAATTAGTTTTTATGTGATTGGTGTCACAAATCCAATTACAGTAGAAACATTTTTAGAAAGATTAAGATAAGATGGCAAGTAATAAATTAGAAGTTTCAGAATTAGATTTTGATAATATAAAAAGTAATCTAAAAACATTTTTACAAAATCAATCAGAGTTCCAAGATTACGATTTTGAAGGTTCTGGTTTTGCTGTTCTTTTAGATGTTCTTGCTTACAATACACACTACCTAGGTTTCAATGCGAATATGTTGGCAAATGAAATGTACCTTGATAGTGCTGACATTAGAAAAAATATTGTGTCATTAGCAAAGATGTTAGGTTACACGCCAACATCACCTAAAGCACCGACAGCATCAATTGACATTTTAGTAAATAACGCAAGTGGTACTTCTATCACTATGGCAAAAGGTACAACTTTTACAACTTCAGTTGATGGAACATCTTATCAGTTTGTTACAAATGCTGCTCATACAATTACACCAAGTTCAGGTGTTTACAGATTTTCAAGTATACCAGTTTATGAAGGTACTTTAGTTACATTTAAATATACAGTAGATAGTTCTGATCCAGATCAAAGATTTATTATTCCAAGTGTAAATGCTGACACATCAACATTAAGGGTTCAAATACAAAATTCAGTTTCTGATACAACAACAGCGACTTGGACAAAAGCATCTGGTTTCACTTCTTTAGATGATACATCAAAAGTTTATTTCTTACAAGAAGGTGAAGATGGAAAATTTGAAGTTTATTTTGGTGATGGTATAATTGGTCAATCTTTATCAGATGGCAATATTGTTATATTAGAATATATTGTTACGAACAAAGTTGAAGCAAATGGTGCCTCTACATTTACATTATCAGGAAGTGTTGGTGGATTTACAAATGTTACAATTACAACAGTTTCAAGTGCTCAAGGTGGTGCAGAGGCTCAAACAAAAGAGTCAATACGATATAACGCACCATTACAATACGCAAGACAAGATAGAGCAGTTACAACAAGTGATTACGAAACACTTGTACAAGAATTATATCCTAACGCACAATCAGTTTCAGCGTGGGGTGGTGAAGATGACGAAACGCCAGTTTATGGTGTAGTAAAGATTGCGATTAAAGCAGCATCAGGTTCTACTCTTACTACTACAACAAAAGAAAGTATTGTAACTCAATTACAAAGATATAATGTTGCATCTGTTAGACCAGAGATTGTTGATCCAGAAACAACTTCTATTATTTTAACATCAACTGTAAAGTATGATGAAAAAGCAACAACCAAAACAGCGGAAACTTTAAAATCAGATATAACAACAGCGATTTCAAATTACAATACAAACACACTTCAAAAATTTGATGGAGTGTTTAGACATTCAAAAGTCACAGGTTTAATTGATGATGTTGATACAAGTATTTTATCAAACGTTACAAGTTTAAAAATTAGAAAAACATTTACACCAACTTTAAGTTCATCAACAAGATATGACATTTATTTTAGAAATGGTATTTACAATCCACACGCTGGTCACAAATCTGGTATGGGTGGTGTAATCACTACATCAGGTTTTAAAGTACCAAATGATAATAATGTTTATTACCTTGATGATGATGGAAATGGAAATATAAGAAGATATTATTTTGTAGGTTCTGTTAGAACATATGTAAACAATACTCAAGGAACTGTGAATTACGCTACAGGTCAAATTACAATTAACTCTTTAACAGTTGCGTCAGTTGAAAATATACGAGGCGCTTCATCAACTGTTATTGAAGTAACTGTAGAACCAGCATCATACGATATAGTTCCAGTTAGAGATCAGATTTTAGACATAGACACAGCAAATTCAACAATCACAGTAGAGGCAGATACCTTTGTTGGTGGCTCTGCTGATGCTGGTATAGGTTACACAACAACATCTAACTACTAATGGCAAAGTTCACCGATAAAATATCAAACCTGATTAATCAGCAGGTTCCAGAGTTTGTTTTAGAACAACACCCTAAATTTTTAGAGTTCTTAAAAACGTATTACACGTTTATGGAATCAGCGGAGTTAGGTGTAACTTCAGTTCAAACCACAGATGGTATTCAATTAGAAACAGAAACTGCTCAAAATAATGAATTAATTTTAGATGGTTCTCGTTTAGATACAGATAGAACACAATTAGATGCTGGTGATAAAATACTTTTAGAAAGTTCTGCCTTTGGTAAGTTTACAAGAGGTGAAACTATTACAGGTCAAACATCAAACGCAACTGCAACTGTACTTGCCGAAGATTTAGATAACAATAGACTTTTTATTTCAGCGCAAGATAAGTTTATAGATGGTGAACAAGTGATTGGTGCTAGTTCAAACGCTACAGCAATTATTAACAATTACAAACCAAATCCAGTTCAAAATATACAAGACTTATTAAATTTTAGAGATCCTGATAAAGTTATCTCAAACTTTTTAACAAAATTTAGAAATGAGTTTTTAAATACATTACCAGAAACTTTAAGTAATGGAGTTGATAAAAGAAAACTTATTAAAAATATAAAATCACTTTACAGAGCAAAGGGTACAAATAAAGGACACGAATTATTTTTTAGATTATTATTTGGATTACAATCAGAAACAATTTATCCTAGAGAAAATATATTAAGAGCATCTGATGGTAAATGGGATACTAGAAAAATATTACGTGCTATTGGAACAACAGGAAATACTTTAGATTTAATTGGACGTACAATAGAAGGTGAAACTTCTGAAGCAACTGCAGTTGTAGAAAACGTATTTAAATTTCAAATTGGAGCAAATGAAGTTACCGAATTTGTATTAAATGAAGATACAATATCAGGCACATTTCAAATAAGTGAAGTTATTAGAGGTACAGAAACAGATGATGAAGATATTTTTATTAAAGCAGTAGTAACAGGTATTCCATCATCGCCATCAATTACAAATGGTGGAAGTTTATATAATCAAACAGATTCGATTACTATTACTGGTGGTGGACAAAGTGCAATTATTCAAGTAGATGCTATAGGTAGAGGTGGGATTGAAGAAATTATAATTGACTCTTCTGGTTCTGGTTATGAGATTGGTGATGATATAGTTTTTACAAATACAGGTACAGGTGGAGGTTCAGCAAGAGCAAAAGTATCTGTAGTCAATGGTGGTCTAACGCAAGAAACATCATCATCAACAACAGAAGATCACATTGTATTAGAAGATGAAACAACAAGAGGTGATACATACACAGGAAATAAAATTGTACAAGAGAGTGGAACTGGTTCAGGTGATATTACAGATATTAGAATTGTAAATGCAGGTAATAACTATCAATCATTACCAACAGTCGAAGTAGATGATACAAATGGTTCAGGTGCCGTTGTATATGCATACGGAGATCAAATAGGTAGAATACAAGGATTAAAAATATTATCACCAGGAGTTGGTTATGAAGCATCACCCACACCACCAACACTAACACTTCCAAGTTATTTAATAATATCTGACATATCAGGCACATTTAATGCTAATGATACAATTACAGGAGTGGATATATCTTCAACTTCTGTTACGGCTACTATTGTGTCGTATTCATCAGATACAGGTTTACTAAAAGTTTCAAGTCCGACTGGTCAGTTTGCTGAAAATACAACAATAACATCAAGTAATGCATCAACAGCAACTGTAAGAAAAAATAATTTAGGAACAGCATCAATTAGTGTAAGTGCTGTTGTTGATACAGATGGTGCTTATATAAACCAAGATGGTCACGTATCAGAAACTTCAATGAGAATACAAGATAGTTTATACTATCAGGACTTCTCTTATGTAATTAAAGTTGGTCGTACAATTAATGACTGGCGAGATAGTTTTAAAAAGACTGTTCACTCTGCTGGTTTTTATTTTACAGGTCAAGTTAATATAGAAACAGCAGTATCTGCGGAAATACAAAGAACAGTAGGTATCAATTCAAATATTGATTACGAACAAGTAGCGTTAATTGTAAATACTTTATTCTCTACAATCTTTGGAAGAAGATTAGGAACAACAACTGATGGAACAACTTTAAGAGTAACTCCACAATTAGGTGTTGATCCTGACTTTGATGATTCAACAAGCGATCATTTTACATCAAATACTAGAGATTTAACTTTAACACAATCTATTGTAATAAAAGGTATATTAATAAAAGAGTTAACAAATATTAGAAATAATACAACAAAATATGGTGTTCCTGTTGCTGGTCCTACTTTAAAAAGTATTAATAAATTAGTGTTAGGACAAAATTTTGCTAATCAAGTTACCATAGCTCAATTAAATGCTTTAACACTAAAGGGAACAAAAAATACCAATATAGATGGTGAACAAGTATTATTGTCAGATTATCCATTTAAATTAAAGAGTGATTTTGCTATACCATCTGAAATATGGCAAATATCTGGTGATAGTTTTGATGAAACTTTAACAACATTTGATCAGACAGATGTTAAGTTTGATGTTGCATAAAAATGATTATAAATAGTAAAGAGAAATTAATTATAACAGTAAATAATGAATTAAAACGTGTAAAACAAGATTATGAAATAGTAAATGGTCAATTAGTTTTTAAACAAGCACCTGAACCAAATGCTAAAATATCTGTTATAAAAAAAGTAGAAGAAAATAAAGATGGCGAAACAAACAATTAATGTAGGCGTTACAGATAATGACGGAACAGGCTCAACGATAAGAGCTGGTGGTCAAATTATCAATTCTAATTTTACAGAAGTTTATACAACACTAGGTGACGGTTCAACAATCACATTTGATTTATCTGGTGCAACAAACGGACAAGCATTAGTTTATAATTCATCAACTGGTAAATTTGAACCTGGTACTGCTTCTGTTTCTTCAGATTTTATAATATCAGGTGATGGTGGTGCTGACCAAACAATTTCAACAGGAGATACTTTAAACGTTCAAGGTGGAACAGGTATTACAACAACAGGTGTTGCAACTGATACTTTAACCATTGCTATTGATGCTACGGTTGCTACTGCTTCATCATCAACAACATTTACAAATAAAACAATTGATGCTAATGGTACAGGAAACTCTATCACTAATTTAGAAGTTGCTGATTTAGCGTCTGGTGTTTTAGATACAGATTTATCAAGTGTGTCAGCAAGTGACGACACTTTAGCCTCAGCAAAAGCAATTAAATCTTATGTGGATACAGAAATTGGTGGTATTTCTACAATTTTAACTATAAGAGATGACTCATCAACCACTGATAATGTAACAATTGGTACAGATACTTTAAGTTTTGCAGGTGGTACAGGATTAACTTCAACTGTTACTGACAATACCGTAACATTTGATATTGATAGTACAGTTACTACACTAACAGGTTCACAAACACTAGAAAATAAAACAATCAGTGGTTCAAATAACACTCTATCAAACATAGCAAATGCTTCACTTACAAATTCAAGTATTACATTGAATGGTGTCACAATTAATTTAGGTGATACAACATCAATCGCAGCGGGTACTGATTGGCAGGCAGAAATAGTAGCTGATGGATCAACTGTAACAAGTGCAGTTGCAGGTGAGGGATACTTTATTAATACAACATCTGCTACTCACACAATTAATTTACCAGGTTCTCCTTCACTAGGAGATGAAGTATCTATTATAGACGCAGCTGGAACATTTGATACTAACAATTTAACTGTTGGTAGAAATGGTAATAACATTAATGGTTCAGCAGCAGATTTAACAGTAGCAGTAGAACGAGCAGGTTTTACACTAGTTTATTTAAACGCAACACAAGGTTGGTTATTAAAAGACAAGTAAAACCATTATAAATATGAATAAGGAATAACAAAAATGGCAGCAATAATAACAAATAAATTTAGATTTCATAACGCAGAAAAGTTTTCTACTGCGTTAACAGGTTCTTCAAACGTCTTTTATTTAGGAATAGGAAGACCACAATCTTTTACTACATCAACACGACCAGATTCTCGTACAGTTAATGAGGGTTCTGATGCGTCTCCACTTACTCCTGTAGATTCAATACAAGAAGAATTTTATACTTTTGATGACTTACTAGCAGCAAAGAAAGTAGCAACAACAGATATTTCTTATGTTATTCCTAGAAGAAACTGGACATCAGGTACAGTTTATGACTATTATAGACACGATTACGGAAATAGAATAACAGGTACAACTACTACACAAACATCAGATAGTGGTGCATCCACTTTATGGGATGCGACTTATTATGTTGTGTCTTCAACTTATCAAGTGTTTAAATGTTTAGATAATAATAGTGGTGCTAATTCTACAGTAGAACCATCTGTTTCTGATGGTGAAACATCAATACTTACAACTGGAGATGGATATAAGTGGAAATATATGTACACTTTATCAGCTGCTCAACAGTCTAACTTTTTATCAACAGATTTTATGGCAGTTTCAACAAATACAACTGTTTCTTCTGCTGCCACTGATGGTGCTATTAATATTGTAAAAATTAAATCAGCAGGAACAGGTTTTACAACAACTTCAGGTTCAACAATCTCTGCGATACCTATTCGTGGTGACGGATCATCAGGTACTGTATCAGTTACTTTAACAGGTGGTGCGATTTCAGGAGTTACTGTAACAAATATAGGCCAAGATTATACTTTTGGTTATATTACTGTAGCTGACATCAATGCAGGTACAAACTCTGCGGGTGGTGGTTCAGGTGCGGAATTAGATTGTATTATTGAACCAAAAGGTGGACACGGATCAAATGCTATTGAAGAATTAGGTGGTTACTTTGTAATGTTAAATACTAACTTTGAAGCAAGTGAAGCAGCAAACTCTGGTGACTTTACAACAGCAAATGATTTTAGACGAGTTGTTTTATTAAGAGATCCTAAAAGTGGAGGTTCTGCCGCAAGTGCAAACACTTTAAGAGGAACAAAAGCAGTATTAGTAACATCTCCATCTGGTAACTTTACAGTTGATGAAGAAATCAATCAAGCGACAACTGGCGCAGTTGGTAAAGTTGTTGAGTGGGATAGTTCAAATAATATATTATACTATATTCAAACTAGATTTAATGATGAAGGTGTAGATAGTAACGGTAACTTAACAGCGTTTTCAGGAACTAATACAATCACAGGACAGAGTTCAGGAGTTTCAGCAACACCATCAAGTTCATCAACAACTGTAGATAGTGTTGTTTTTACAAGTGGTTATAATTCTGGTGAAATTGATGCCGATGAAGGTGATGTTATTTACATTGAAAATAGATCACCAATTACAAGAGCTTCAGATCAGACGGAAAATGTTAAATTAGTAATTGAATTTTAAAGGGGAAATAAATGCCAAGTCCAACAGACTTTAACCTCTCGCCATATTATGATGACTTTACAGAGTCAAAGAAGTTTCATAGAATACTTTTTAGACCGTCATTTGCAGTTCAAGCGAGAGAATTAACACAGTCACAAACAATCTTACAAAACCAAATCGAAAGAGTTGGCGATCACCTTTTCAAACAAGGTGCAATGGTTATTCCAGGACAGGTATCTATTGACACTAGTTACTATGCAGTTAAATTATCAAGTCTAGGTAGTGGTAATACTTTAGCACAATTTACAACAGGAACAATTTTAACAGGTGGTACTTCAGGTGTTACAGCAGAAATTATAAACACAGTAGCGACAGATGGTACTGATCCCGATACTCTTTTTGTAAAATATAACAAAACAGGTACTGATAATACTGATTTAGTATTTGCTGATGGTGAAACATTAACAGGTACAAATAGTGATAGCGTTTCTTTATCAGCAGTTGTAGATACTACAGCAACTGGTTCAGCCGCTGGTGTTCAATCAGGTATATATTACATAAATGGTTTCTTTGTACAAGTTGATAATTCAACTTTAATACTAGACAAATACACAAACACACCATCTTATAGAGTAGGTTTTACTGTTACAGAATCTTTTGTAACTCCAAATGATGACGCAAGTTTAAATGATAACGCTGCAGGTTCATCAAACGCTAATGCACCTGGTGCACATAGATTTAAAATATTATTAACACTAGCTAAAAAAACACTTACATCAACAGAAGATGAAAACTTTTTTGAAATAGCTAGAGTAGAAAGTGGTGTAATTAAAACACTAATAAGAAATACAGAATATGCTGTACTTGAAGATACATTCGCAAGAAGAACATTTGACGAATCAGGTGATTATGTTTTAACTAATCCTGACTTTGATGTAAGACAACATTTATTATCAGGAAACAATAGAGGTATCTACACTTCAGGGAATGGCGGGGATGCTACTAAATTGGCAATTGGAGTTTCTCCTTTCAAAGCATATGTAAAAGGTTATGAGGCTGAAAGATTAGGAACAACTTTTGTTGATGTAGATAAAGCAAGAGATTTTGAAACAGCGAATAATCACAAAACAAGATTTAATGTAAAGAATTTTATTAACGTAACAAACGTTTATGGATCGCCAGATGTAGGATTTGTTTCTGGTGATGTAGAAGCGTTTAAAACAGTTAATCTATACGACACAGCGACAAGTGTACGAGGAACGCAACAATCAACTGTTGGTACTACAGTACCTCAGATTGGTCGTGCTAAATCTCGTGGATTTGAAACAGTTTCAGCGACAGAAAGTTTAGATATTAACGATACATCTTCAGTATACAGACATTACTTGTTTGATATTGAAATGTTTACACACTTAAACGCTT
>Ga0208019_1002035_pt1 | contig 10394 bp, 17 predicted proteins | sample CB_VirMetaG_5_FD_184540 | JGI IMG/M metagenome (GOLD analysis project Ga0208019, IMG submission 184540) | Freshwater to marine saline gradient viral communities from Chesapeake Bay - CB_1508_1D Viral MetaG (SPAdes) (version 4) | ecosystem: Environmental > Aquatic > Marine > Coastal | place: USA... | reverse complement strand
AATGAACCTCTGGGTCTGGATGTGGGGTTACATAAATTTTTGATACTACTGCTTTATACATTATTTTCTCCTAGTTTTTGGACTTTTCCGTTTATAATTTCTCTTTTATAGAAATACTCAAAACAATTCCCCGCAAACAAATTATAGCTCCGAACGAATTTATTTACACATTTTTTCGTATTCTTCGTTCCACACGGCGCGCATCTTTTCGGAACCACCATGATAGTCTGTCATTCCCTCGACCATTCGTCTGAGTTCACCCGTCTCAATCATTCGACCGATCTCTTCGACTAACCCATCGTAATCAGCGAAATTCGTTCGTAGCCGCTTGGAAAAACGAAAGTCATTGCCTTCAGCACCGGGAATGCTTAGTGTTAACATATAACGCATAGAACTCATTTTTCACAGTCCATTATTTCGACTCCAGATTGATCATCTTAAACAACTCTTCTGCATCTTCTGGCTTGTTGCGAACTTGTATCCAAGCATAGCGAGACAGGTTGTCAATTTTCTCTAACTTCTTGATAAGACTTTCTCTTTCTTCTCTAAGAAAATCATTCTGTTCTCGCAAGTTTGCGACCTCTAAAACCAGACTGTAGCGTTCTTGTTCTTCTTCTTCTATTTCTTTCCAAGATTTGTCGATCATAGCCATCCTCCAAAGCAACACCCACATTATAGCATAGTGGGCGATGAAGTCAAGTCCTAACTCACCAACTCTATCTGATGGTCTGGACGGGAAAACTCACCTCTCTTGTTGTTCCAGAACAGCCAATAGCCCCTAACAGAAACATTTGGACGATAATAACGAACGACAACTGCCAGTTCTGAAACAGCTCCAAAGCCTGTTTCGGTGTAATCGTTGTACCAAATCCTAATCAAGTCACCCACTTTTAGGTCTTCATCGGTTGTCTTGAATTCTGGGGCTAACATTTACTTTCTCCAAGTCTTCTTCGTAGAGAATCATTCGATGAGGGGGAAAATAAACCCACCAAGTTGGTTTTGCTAGATTGTTTTTTCCTTTTTCGTAGACCACGCCGATTTTACAAGCATCCAGCCTTTCAGTGTCTGGCGACCAATCTTTATGCCATTTTACCAAGTCGCCCACATTTAGGTCTTTGTCAGTTGTCTTGAACGACATTTACTTTCTCCAAGTCCAGCTTATGAAGGTGGTAAAACTTTCCCCCAACAAAAACTTTCCAAATGTTTTTTGATGAAAACGCTTCAACCTTTCCAACTATTATGCCAAGCTTGTTGAGGATGTCTTTCATCACAGCGCTGTCTTGGTCTGGAGCTTTTATCACACGAACAAGGTCACCTTTCTGGAATCTCATCTACAAATCCTACTTCTACCCACCTATAATGATCTTCTCTAGCCACCCTATTCCAGTAATATTGAACTTGTTCTTCAATTATAACCCATTCTAACCAGCGCCAATCAGAATTTCCAAACTGTCGAGGAAATAAAAGGAATTTTCTTACTTGTCTTATTTTATTAAGGTCTGGTTGCAAACTCATTCTAGATTTCCATCTCATAACATTTTCCCGTATTGTTTGGAGGGTCCAAACTTGCCCTTCTTTAGCCATTTCTACTTGACCTGCGTACCCAAAAGCATTTACTTTACCTTGTTATTTTTTTCAAACACCGTTCTGACATTAAATGACATTTTTGTAGTTTTTGCCAATAGACAGAATAAGTTTGGCCGCCATATGTTGGGTGAGCTTCTGTCACAACTCCAATGTCTTCGTAGGGGATATCTTGCCCGTTTATAACTAGAGTGTCAGGATCATAGTTTAATTTTCCATCATGAGACTCCCAAAAATATGGGATAGCTTTTACTAAATCGCCTTTTTGAAATAGGCAATTTTTTTCGTCAAACATTATACAACCTCGTGAGCAACACTAAACATTTCATCGTCCTGTGGCGAACAACCGCCCGTTCGCCTGCTGTTTCCAGCCCACCCACTACAATCGGGGCAACTTCATTTGAGACTATTCTACTCTACTTTTGGGCTTGTGTCAAGACTAGCTAAACTCTTCATCGAGAAGAGAAAGCACCTTCTGATAGAATTGAATGTGTGATTGAGTAGCATCTACCTGTTCAGAATCAGAATAGATATCCTCAAAAAGAAACTTATAATTTTCTGGTAGTGTTTCAAACAACTTTTCTTTTCCTCTCCAACAAATTTTGTAGTGATTCCCCAAATTATAAACTTTTAAATCACTTACTTTCTGATAATCCCCATCGCTAAAAGGAGAATCTTGTAAAATAACATCAGAGTAAGGACTATCGGGAAATAATTCCCTTGGAGATAACCATTGACCGTTAACTAGGTTTTCTGAAACTCCAGAATACATGCCGTTATAAACATAAGAATTGTCGTTGGCAAATACCGATTTGTCAAAGTATTCTTTGTCTTCATAGTCGTCTCTAATTTTAGCAATTTGTTTTTTATAATCTAATGTTGCTTGTTCAATCAATTCAAACAAGTTATAATCTCTTGTATCAACAAAGACGTTTAAATCTTTTCTAATGTCTGTTCCCATTTTATTTATTGCTCCTGAAAAATGTTAAGTTGTTGATTCCACTTCCAAAGTTGTCCATTGTCGTGGCCATCCTTCAGTTGTTGAGGAAACCAAATTTTATCGATTAGAGGCATTGTCTTTTTGAGATCCTGACGATTACAAAGGTTTTTAATTTGGTTGTTCCACTGTGTAATTTTTTCAATAAATTTCTCTCTCTTGTTTTTTAAATCTTCAGTGGTGTTTTGGAACTTATGAATTTCACAGACCAAGTTTACTTTTGAAAAGTCGAATGGCTGACGCGACGACATCCTATCAACAAGATGCTTGCCGATTGCAGTATGAAAGTTTTCACCGTTTGTATTGGTAACTCCAACATAAGCATCTTCAGTATCTAAAGCTTTGCTATCTAAAATACTTTTACGCTTGCCTTTTGCTGCTTTTCCGGGCTGGCTTGGTTTTTCCCATTGACTTCCCCATCCAAGTTCGTCATTTAAATCTCTATTAATCTCAGTATCTCCAATAGTTCTAGCCAACTCTGAAGGCTTTGCGAACTCTTTATAAACTTTTCCTCTTGCTGTATGGTGAAGAAACTCATTTGGATATTCATAATCCATAATCTTATCAAAAATAGTACCGCCGCCTTTTTTTGGCGCGTCTTCAATCTCATCACCACTTGGATTTAAAGTTAGGAATGTAGGATCGATATCAAACAATTCTCTTAAGTTTCGCGCAGCAGCTTTTATTGAGGTATCTTGGCTTATTCGGGTCTTTTTGTTTGGCTGTGCTGCTGAATGCTGCTCAAAGAACTGCTCTTCACTTCCGACCACTTGAACATAGGAGCCATCTTTTTCTTTCTTATAAATGCCTGAGACTTTAAAAACTGGAATTGGTTGATTGGGATGAGCCAAGTTGTGTGCGTATGACCGATTGTGCCCACTTTGCGGATGAACTGTTTTACCGGTCATTTTTACAAAAGGTGGATAATGAAGTCCCTCTTGCTTGATGCTTTTACTTAATTCTTTTTCACAATACTTTTTGTTGTAAGTCTCTTCTCTTACTTGCGACCCATCATTAAAGTTAGAATAGGAGGCGCGGGTAAACTCCTCGATGAACCTCCGGTATTCTGTTCCATCGGGACCTTCAAAATGCAGAAATTGTTTTTCTCTTTCATCTTCACGGGGGTCTTTATGACCTTCCACTATTGCTTCGCGAACAGCTTTCTCTTCCTGTTTAATGAGAAGTTCAAGAAAGCTCTCGTGCTTTGGGTGGCTTACTGCCGTTAATATCATTTTGTTTCTCCTTTGCCCTTTCTGGGCTTTTATTTTATGGTTCAATTCTACTCTACTTTTGGGTCTATGTCAAGCTGCTTTAAGTGTCTCATTTTCTTTCAAAAGCTGACGCATCTTGAATAGACCTTGCTCCTTCCATTTACACTCCAACATAACATCTACATCTTGTCCATAGGTTTCAACAGCAGTCCAGTAAGAATCAGAATGAGCATTCGCTTTGATTTTCTTATCGTTATGCTCCTCTGCTCGACTCTGTGAATAATGAACAACGGGCTTTACACCACCCCAAGTTTTGACTGCAAGATTGAGAGCTTCTTCGTTTGTTTGCCCTCCGGTGCAAAATAGGTGATGATGAAGGTCATGGACAATTGGAATACCAATGCGAGAATAAACACCTTCATAAAGCTCTCGGGTTGAATAAAGCGATGCCTTATCATCATTCTCTACACTTAAACGACTCTGAACCGAAAGAGATAGTCGTTCAAAGTTCTTGCAAAAGTTGTTGATAGCCATTGGCTTATCATTGTAATGGGCACCAACATGAATGTTGATTTTATTGTAGGGAGTCTGTGAGAGTCCCATTTCATCCATGATACGACCATGAACCTCCAAGTCCTTGATAGTGTTCTGGACTACGGCTTCCTTCGGTGAGGTAAGCTTATTGAACGGACCTGGATGAAATGTTAGGCGGTGCCCAAAGCGGTTAGCAAAATCACCAGCTTTGCGAAGAGAAGATTGAATTAGTTTCCAATCCGGTAAGTCTTCAAACTTATACTCTGAACCCCATGGAAAGATTTCTGAAGACATACGAAAGAAACGAATGCCCTTCTCATGATTCCATTTTAGGATTTTTTCTAAATCACGGCAGTTTTTTAGAGCTAATTCAGAAACATAGGGCAGTCCTTTTTGTTTAAAGGTCCGCTGAATCATAGAGCGATTGGTTGTAATCGCCTCACGAATAATAGCCCTGCCTTCTTTTACAGGTTCAGATAGTTTAGTGTTGATACAAGCATAACCTAAATTCATTTATTCCCCTCTGAAATTAACTGGCTAAGTAATTTAAACCCAACTCTTTTTCTATACTTTCCACTCTTCATTGTGGACATAAAACTTGTTAGATAAAAGTCAGATGTATTTTTTCGCCACTCGCTAATATATTGATTAACTTTTTTACAATCAAGTTCTTTGTTTGAATGAAACAAACAATGATGGCGAGATGTGTGCTTAACATATTTTTTACGCCACGATTCATTTATCGTGTCATCAACAGGTTTGATAAAAATATTTTCTTTTTCAATCGTATCAATCCCATTCAGAACATAGTTGCCATGGTTGACATTAAATTCAAGAGTCTCTTTGCCTTCTGGATTCCATTGTTTTATCTTAACACCATTTACGAAAAGCAGCGGCTTGCACTCTTCAGGTCCAAAATATGCGACACCAACTGGATTATCAGTATCGGAAAATAATTCATAATCAATCTTATCCCACGCAATAAGGCGATTTTTAAACTTCTTCTGTGTCCAAAAAGTAGATGGAATAATTGCTGCGACCCAATCACAATTCTCTAACATCAATTCTAAACAGTCTAGATAAAGATCTGACCATTTTATTTCGAGGTCTAGACCTCTTCGCTTGGCACTATTTTTTGCTAAATAAGGAGGGTTTGTAATTGCTACAGTGAATCCTTTTGGAAAGTCTTTAACTGTATCTCTTTTGAGAACTTTTGGATGGTTTGGTTGAATGTCAAACCCAACCCACTCTCCTTTTACAAATTCAAAAAGGTTTCCCGAACCCGCAAAAGGTTCTAAGATTTGAACACTTTTAGGTCTCATGTCGTTCCACAGCTTAAAAGCACCTCCGTTAAATGGATTTTTAGTTGTGTAATATTGTCCTAGTTTTCTTTTAGACATTATATGTGTCCGAGTTACAAATCCGGATGTTGGCCTTTAATTCCATTGGAATTAAGTTGGAAAGGTGTGTGAGCCTTTGGGGAGTGTAATAATCTCCGTCTACCAAAACACAGTATTTGTGACGACGATCACTATCCACCAACCGCGATGCCTGACGAATAAAGACTTCTACGTCCTCGTATTGGTTATCTTGTCCACCGCCTTCGCCTTGTGTCACTTTGGCAAAAAGCCGCTCGCCAGTGTGTTCATTTAAAAAATCGATTGACTTTGTACAAGTCTTCGATCCTTTAGTGTTTTTCTTCGTTTGGTCTTTAACAAGCTTGCCATTAGAGATGCGTTCGGAGCCTAGCCCGTTAGCTTTCATTTTGACAATTGGATAGCCACGCGCATTAAGATGCTCAAGCTGAGTCATTTCTGAAATATTTTGACGAGTTGGGTCTTTCATAAAACGCCCTTCTAAAAGGGCAACAACCTTCTTGCTTCCATGCTTTAAGTCGAGTGCTACTTCTTGTGGTGTGGACCACGGCTCAAGCTCCCCCCTTAATTTGGCATTGTTGAACTTTACTTCAAAATCCTTTACGGCTTTATTGCGCTTACCGCGAAGCAAACTGTCGGCAGTTTTGTGAAGCTCTTGTTGATTTTTGCCATACATCTTTTTTTTGTTGGCGTTGTATCGTTCGATTAAAATCATTGTCTCCTCCTGTGGCAAATGATGTATAGATTATACTCCGTCTGGAAGCAAGTGTCAACCTTTTTATCCAGAGCGGGTTATCAGTCGGTAGTTTTTGTTAGTTCGTCTGCCCATGTAGCACACTCTGTTGTGGTTATTTCGATGCCTTCGATTTCTTCTGTTCCAACCTCAAACTCTACACATTTCCTAGAGTTCTCTGAGCAGTTCCACATTAGGGTCGTGACTAGTAGCATCAAAAATAACACTTTCATGAAGCCACTTTTCTTTATTTGTACTGTTGTCATGAACTAAATAGAATTTATTTTGCCCTGCCTTCTTTTACGGGCTCGGATAGTTTAGTGTTGATGCAAGCATAGCCAAGATTAAGTGTCATTTGTGTGGTCCTCGTAGTTTTTCCAAAATTTCTCAAAATAGTAATGAAGGGTGGTCATCACTAGAGTCAATATTACTACAAGACCGATAGATTTGTCAAGCCTCCCTAAGTACCGCCAAGTAATAAGAGAAGCGATGAAGGTTGATAAGATTCGCCAGTAAATAACTTTTCTAAGGTTATTGTTCAGTTTGTGTTACCTCTGAAGCCCATTCAACACAATGGGTTTCTGTTAAATAAACTTTATTTACTCTCACATATTCAATTTCAGTTTTAACACACTTTTTATCACTTTCAGCTTGTCCCAGGCAGCTTGACAGGATTAGCAAGAGAATAATAAGGAAACCAAGTTTGTTTTTCTGTTCTTGTGTCATAAATTAAATAGAAAGGAATTCCTGCTTTTTGGTGTTCTTTGATAATAACACCGAGGTTGCCGCAGTCGACAATCTTTATTAAATCACCTATTTGCCACTTTTTATATTGTCCCATGTTAGTTGTCCTTTGGGGAGGGACAAACCCTCCCCGATAAACTCTTGTAGTCATTAATCAACTTCAATAGTCCGGACAACTCGCTTTTGAGCTTCTGGCTTTGGAATTGTAATAGTTAAGATTCCATCCTCATGTTTAGCTACAATCTTATTAACATCAACACCCGTCTCTAAATTCCAAGAGCGGTTGAATGAAGAAACAAAACTAAAGGGATTGTTCTTACTATTGTTATCATAGGTCACTGAAAGAATGCGATCATCTACTTTAATCTTAACCTCGTCTTTCTTTACACCTGGAATAGCAAAAACAATTTGCCAGTCTTCATCGCGGTTTAAGACCTGACCATTTCTTTTAGCTTCACTGAACATGTAGGGCTTCGTTAAAAACTCATCAGTAAAAAAATCATTAAACATGTAATCAATTAGATTATTATTCTTTCTCGTCATTGTTGTCATTTATTAATCCTCCATAAGTTAGATAAAATTATATCACTCTTCTAATCCGCTGTCAATTCCAGACAACAGATTTCCTATAAAACGGTTATTTATTCCCTTTTCTAATTCTTCCGATGGTCCTACCTCATCAGGTGGTACCACTGGGTTAGTAGGTAGGTCTTCTCCTGTAAGGGCTTCATAGATCTCCTCAAATTCTAAAAGAGTTGTATTCATATCTAATAATTCAACTCTACACTCCTTTATTAATTGAAGTATTTGCTGATCTTCAAAGTCCTCAATTTTATTTATTTGTTCGAACTTTTTAAGTTTTTTCCCAATATTTAAATGCCATATGAAAGTTGTTTTAAGTCTTTCGACATCCATTGTAATAGTTTGTCTTACTTTCTTACCCATTATCTACCACCGCATAATCTGTGGTTATTAAGGTTCCTGCAACCGATACTGAATTTTCGATTGCAACACAAGTAACCAAAACAGGATCGATTACTCCTGCCTCTATTAAATCACACATCTCACCTGTTGCAAAATTATAACCAATATTGTGTTCTTCTTGCTCCAAGACTTTATTGATTAGAACATCCTCACTTAATCCGCAGTTTCTACTTATCTGTCGAAATGGCTCTTGGCAGGATTCAAGGACGATTCGATACCCAAGTTGTTCATCCTCATTGCCCTCAGAATCGCCCACAATCTCCTTGGATGCTCTTAGCAGGGCGATGCCCCCACCGGCATGGAAGCCGTGTTTCTGAGCCGCCTGGACGGCTCCAAGGGCATCCTCAATTCTATGTTTCTTTTCAATCATTTCTACCTCGGTTGGAGCACCAACTTTGATAATCGCAACCGCTGAAACCAAACGATTGATTCTCTCTTGAATCTTAGAGCACTCTTGAAGGTCAGACTCTTCTTTGATTCTTTCTTTGAGATTATCAATTCTTTCTTCAAGTGCTTCGAAATTAGAGCCGCCGCCAATAATTGTTGTACTGAACTTGGTAATATCAACAGACTTTGCCGAACCGAATTCTTTTAATTTAAAGTCGGAAAAATCACGACCGCTTTCTTTTGTAAAGAAAACACCGCCAGTTGCAAGTGCAATATCGGACATAATTTCCCTGCGTTCTTCGCCATAGCGTGGTGCTTTTATAGCAGCAACTTTCATTGATCCGCGAACAGAGTTCATAATAAGCGAAGCTAAGAATTGACCTTCAACCTCATCTGAAATAATAACAAGCGGTCTGCTTTCCCTTGCTGCTAATTCAAGGATAGGTAAAACAGGTTCAACGTGTTCTAACTTATGGTCGGTGATAAAGAATATTGGATTATCATAATTAACCGCGTTTCTTCGCTCATCATTTACGAATCTTGGTGATAAATAACCTGAGTCGAAAATAAATCCTTCCACCATTTCTAGGGTTGTTTGGGATGATTTGGCATCCTCAATCTTAATACCACCATCAATACCGGCTTGTTCAATTGCAGTAGCTAATAAATCACCAATGGTTTTATCGCCATTAGCTGAGATAGTTGCGATATGTTTTAAATTTTCCATAGAAGAAACTTTGTTAGAGTTGTCTTTCAATTTTTTTACAAGATTATCTTTTGCTTTGTCCATGCCACGTTTAAGATCAATTGGTGCAGCACCACTATTAACATATTTAATAGATTTCTTATAGATGGCTCTTGTTAAAACGGTAGAGGTGGTTGTGCCATCACCGGCAATCTGGTTTGTTTTTGCTGCCGCCTGTTTAACAATTTGAGCGGCTAAGTTCTCAAAAGGGTCATCGAGTTCAATAAACTCTGCAATCGTGACTCCATCTTTTGTTATGATCGGGTTTCCCGTTTTTGATTTTAAAATCACATTTCGTCCTTTCGGACCCAAGGTAGAGCAAACATTATTAGCTAAAATATCTACTCCTTTTAAAAGTTTTTCCTGCAATGATTGACTTGAATCATAATGCTTCATACACAACTCCTTTGTAGTTTGTGGAAATACTATAACATAAAATTTTTATTTGTCAAGGGTTTAAAAGAAGAAAACCCTGAAATTTTTCAGGGTTTTCTATAAGAGGTTTTAAGGAGATAAAATTATTTTGCTTTTTTAAGACGGGAAAGCACTCTTTTCATTACAGCTTCTGCAAGAGCTTCTTCTTCGCCAGCAGCCGTTTCAGCTTCTGGTTCTTCCATATCAACTTCTGGTTCTTCCATATCAGCTTCTGGTTCTTCCATATCAACTTCTGGTTCTTCCATATCAACTTCGGGCTCACTTAATTCTGGCATAATGCCTTTGAGCATTTCAGCAACAGCCATTATTGCTTTGGCTTGCTCGGGAGTGATGGTTATTTCAGCCTCTTCTTCTCCCATATCAGGGTCTTCTTCAACTTCCATCTCCATCTCTTCCTCTTCGGCCTCTTCAAAGAGATCAAGCTCTTCCATCATATCAATATCGGTTGATACTTCTTGATCTGGTGTCATGTCTGAGGTATCATATTCCTCTTGCATTTTTTTGTCTGACCAACCTTTCTCTTCAAGGAAATTCTCAGAAAGTGGTTCAAGACGAGCCAGTTTCATAAATTGACGGATTGTGCTTTCTTCTAAAAGTTTTTTACTCATGGTTTCTTCTCTCCTATTCTAAAACCTGTAATAAATAGTATTCAAAAAAACTAAAT
>Ga0208019_1002034_pt1 | contig 10404 bp, 14 predicted proteins | sample CB_VirMetaG_5_FD_184540 | JGI IMG/M metagenome (GOLD analysis project Ga0208019, IMG submission 184540) | Freshwater to marine saline gradient viral communities from Chesapeake Bay - CB_1508_1D Viral MetaG (SPAdes) (version 4) | ecosystem: Environmental > Aquatic > Marine > Coastal | place: USA... | reverse complement strand
GGCTACTCAACCGCGTGCCGGTTGCGTGCGGGACAATCCAGCCACGTTGCAGTGCCATTGCCCAGAAAGCTGCCCACCCTTGGCAGACAGGCTTCTGCCCCTTGTGCAGCCACCCGCCCCACGTCCCGCGAATACCCAAGTGGTCTGCCAGTGCTTTTGCAAGTGCTGTCTGTGATGTTGTCATTGCTTGTGATTCCTTGAAAGTGCAGGCACCGACCAAGTCCCGTCCGGTGCCCGCTGGTTCTATCGGGCTTGCCTGTTCAGTTGTTCTTCCATCTGTCAATCATTCGCTTGCATCCCGCCAGCGTGTCAAGTGCCTCAACTGGTTCAAGGATTGAAACACCGTCCCACCCGCTGCGCTGCTCGTATACGATCCAATCGCCGTTCCAGTCGCGAGCGATACGGTAACCGCGATACTCGTACTCGCCTGTTGAAAGCCGCTTTGCTGTTGCTGTTGCTGTCATCGTTCCGACCTTTCATAGTTGGTTTCGTTGTTCGGCGTTCATGCCTCGCATGTAGGGAAGATATCGTCAGTCTGCCGACGAGTCTACAATAATCCCGGAGGATTCTCGACATTTTGGCGAAATAGCCCCGAGACCGCAGGAAACACTGAGTTCTCCGCAGTCCCGGGGCCGGGGGATTTGCTGAATTTGAGTGCTACGGCACCCCACCCACCGCAGTTCCCGGTGTCACCAATGAACCATCGGTCAACATGATCTGCAGCAGGCTTGCCCCGCTGTCCGTGAACAGGCGGGCTGTTGTATCTGCACCTGTTGCGGCCGCTCCGGTGTCCTCAATGTAGAGCTGAATCGGTGACGTTGTGCCCCAGCTCGCCACGCCCTGCAGTTCGGCAATCACGCTGGTCAGGTCAAACTGAATCACCCCGCCGCTACTACGTGTGGTCGCTTCGGCATAGGCTGTTGTTTTGGTCAGTGCCTGCAGTGCTGACAGGCTGGTCACGCTGCTGGCCTGACTGGTTGCGTATTCGAGCCCGTACACCCTGAGCGTGCGGCCTGATACCCTTGCAGACTGTGCGAGGACGACCGTTGACGAGTCCACGGATGCCGCTGCGGTCAGGTTGCTGTCACCGGTCGTCAGGTAGGCTGCGTATTCATACGTTGACGATCCAGCATCGCTGAAACCAACCACAGCCCGTGCCAGTGTCGTGACGCCCGTATCGGCACCGCCGTTGCCGCTGTAGGCTGATTTAGTCAACGTCTCGTCAAACGCACCGCCCGGACCCTCTTGATACCAGAACGTCACCGTGCCCGTGCCCGTGCGAATGTACAACTTCATTCCTGCCGATGGTGCCTGCAGCGTGTATGCACCCGCGCCAATCTCACCGCCGCCTGCTGTTGATGGCGGGTCGGTAAATGCCCACCGGATAGCCACGGTGCCAGTGCCGGACACAACAAACGTTGCAGTGTCGAATCCTGCCCAACTGTCGGCAGTCCACCAAGTCGAGGTTATCGTCTGCGTTGCCATTACACTGGACCCAATGTCAGGGATGAAGGGAATCGCGGAATGTACTCGGAATCGCTTGTGGGAAATGCCGTGGAGCCATTCCAGTACACATTACCGCCAACAACAATGGCCACCGGAACAAACGTGGTTGATGTTGTGGGGCTCCACACGCCCGGGGTAAATGATAGCCCCGGCTCTGTGTACATTGCGTCGTAGTCAAGCGAGTCCTGCGGCCAGTAGACGCACTGCACGTCGTTTGACGATGCCGGGTACGTGGCGTCGTAGATCTGCAGGGTAATGACCGGGATTTCCACGCCGTAGACAAAGAAGATTTCGTGACGGCCGCCCGTCACCGGTTTTCTCACAACGTCGTGTGTGTCGTATTCTTCGAGTGTCCAACCGCTGCCGGTTGCAATGTCAACAGTGCTGGCGCCGTCTGGCCCGTTGTTGGCAAACGTTACGCGGTAGGTCGTGCTCGCGCTAATGTTCTGCGTGTAGTTGGCTTGGTACAGCTCGATTGGTTGCCCGAAATTGGCGTACTCACACCAAAGGATCTGCCACGGGTTACCATTCACAGGCTCAGCGCCGGGATCGCTGGGCAACTCGCCCGTGCCGGGTAGCCCAGGTGCCCCGGGGAAAGGGTTTTCCGTTAGCGTTAGCTTCAGCCAGTAGTCAACGGCAACCGTCTGCTCGTTGTATTGACTGCTCGCCACTCTGACGGGGTCGGCAGTGCCGTGCCCGATGTCCTGAGCATTGCTGAAATTTGCCTCCTCACCAATCTTCCAGCCAAACGCACTGCCCTGCGTTGTTGGGCTTAGTGACCGAATCCCTGTAACATCACTGCCGCCGATCAACACGCGGTAATGCGTCACCTCAACAGTCAACAGGTAGTCGTACCACGAATCCAGATAGATACTGTACCCCGGTTGCCAGAATAGCCCCATCGGCCATCGGATGCCGCGCATTGTCATCGGCCACAAGTGCGAATTGCTGCCCAGCGTCGTAGAACTCGGGGCGGTCGGAAACAGGTACTTGAATTGATCCGGAAACCATCGGTAGGAGCCTGCAGGGTCGCCGAATTGCCTAGGCGTTTGACTCCACTTGCCGTGGTACGCTTCGCCGAAACTGTCGGCCTTGATTCGCATTGGATGCAACTTCAGTTCCCAATACGAATTCCCCGCCCCGTTGGTGCCTGTGGGTGTGCTTGTTGGGTCCCACGTGACGCAGTAGCCGTTCTCCGGCACGCCGCCGGGCTTTGGCTCGAAGCTTCCGTTGTAGCCCCAATTGCTCAGGCGTGAAAAGTCGAAGTCGGTGTTTGTCCACGCGGTGTTCTCGCCAAGGCTTTCAGTCGCCTGCGGTCCTTCAAAACGTGCCCACCGATAGATCGGGTCAGTCAGTGCAGGAGCACACAGACAACACCTGCCAATCATGGTCATGGCGTGCCCCTATTCACAGTCCGCTGCGGTCGGTTGCCATTCGCCATCAATCCAGCCCACGCGCAAAATTTGCCCGGATGCAAAGCTCAGATTCTCGAATCGGTTGGTCACTTCAACGTTTCGCCCTGAGTCCTCGTAATCGCCGCTGCTGTTCTTCTGCCACACGCTCAGGGTTGCAGTTCCCGGGCTGGTCGCAAACGATGTCGCCGCCGCCAGTGCTCCGTCAAGCTTGCCTGTCAGTTGCCGCTGCCCACCACGCCACCGCCCACGCTCGCTGCCCGGGTTGCGATACTCGCCGAGCACTTGCCGCACCACCTGGCGTAGTTGTGCGAGTGCTTCACCGCTCAGAAGATAACCGCTCATGATAGGGGCAGACTGCTGAAGGCTCTGGTCTTGTAAACGCTGAACGTCTTGAATACCGCGTTTGCTGGCGTCGGGTTTGACAGCAGGCCGCCGCTGCCGTCCAGCAGTGCCGGTGTTGTTGGCTCTGTGCCATCGTCCAGGCTGATTGCTATTCGCTTCGTGCTGTCGCCGGGGTCAATCCTGCGAAACCCAGCGTCAAGGATGTCCATTGTCCATCCGTCGCGCTGCAGGTGCATTGTGAACGTTACCTGTCTGAATGTCGTACCGTTGCGGATATCCTCCTGCCCCACGCTCACCCGCTGCATTTTCGCAGTGCCGATCGCGATGGTTACACCATCGACGGTAAACTGGTCGCTGTTGACAGCGTCTTGATAGTCCAGGATCCACGTAGGAACGGCAGTCAGGTTTTTCTGCACGCTGACCACGCGCCGCGAATCGTCAATCATCGGTGGCGGGTCGAAAAAATCGCCTGCTGAATTTACTACCGCGTCGCCGGTGTTGTCCTGTATCAACGGCCTCTGGAACTGCTCAGAGTCCCACGTAATGACAGCCGGATCGCTCGTAGGCGTTTCGCTCAGCTCCCGCTCACTGCTGTAGTTGGCCGTCACGACCCAGCCCGCAAACGGTGCGTCATTCTCGACCGTCAACTCACGGCACCACGCAGATGCGTCTTCAGGGTGCACGCTGCCGATACGTGGCAGGCTTGCGTGGCTGCCGATTGCGTAGGGTCCATCGTTTTTGTTGTCGGTGATTAGCCTGAATTGCCGTTGATAGGTTCGGATGCCGAGGGAGTTTTTACCCTGCCGCCCACCTGGTATCTCGTTCTTAAACGTGATTGTCATACAGCACCAGCCTCCTCAATCTCGACAGGCTTTTTCTTGTTCAGCTTTTGCAGTTCTGCTACCACGGCCTTCCGCATCTGGTCAATGTGTGCAACCTGCGGGTCTTTCTGGCCCATCGCCTGCACGATTGCAGAAAACGCTTCAGCGCTGCCGCGCTGCATCGCACCTGCGGTCTGCTGTCGCTTTTGCTGCTGCCCAGTGTCTTCGGTTGGGGATAGCTTTGCTATCGCCTCCTCCATCTGCTGTGCAGTCAGTAGCCCGAGGTCGTGCAACTCTTGTATTCTGGCAACCTGGTCTGCCCGCAGTTGCTCGTCTGTTTTCAGACTCTGGATAATTGCCGCCGCGTCAGTCTGCGCGTCACGCATCAGCGCGTTCTGCTCCTCCTGCTGCCGGAGTATGCGGTCGCGCTTTGCAATCTCCTGCTCAAGGATTGCAAGGGTTGATTCATCAACGCCGAACTCTGCCATACGTGCTAGTTTCTGACTGGTCTCTGTCGCGTTGCCCTGCAGGATGTCTAGCTCAGCCTGCACTTCTGCCAGCGCGTCCGTGTAGCCGCTTGCGTGCTGTCGGAATCGCTCCACATCGGCGCCAATGTTGGCAGCCATGCCGGTGTATTTCTGCAGCCGCTTTAGATTGCTCTCGAACTCCAGCATCTGGTCAGACGCTGCTTTTGCTGGCGGTCGGATATCCTCCAACTGCCTCAGCGTTACGCCCAGCCAGTCTGGCACCTGCTTTGCGGCCGCCGCTGCCGTGTCCATTGCTCCCGCAAGGTCGTCTGCATCATCTGTCAGATTGCCAATAGCGGCGCTGGTGCGCGTGCTGACGTCGCTGGTGTCGTCCAGTGCCAAATTGATTGCAGCCACCGCCCCCACTGTGACGCCTACGGCTGCGGCAACCTGCAGGAATCCTGCCGGGCTGGTAACCATTTTCGCAAATGCAGCCGCCGCCGCATACGCCTTTGTCCGTGCCGACAACAGCAGCATCGCTGCGGAAAACACGCCGACACCCGCAGCGGTCACACCAATCACACGAATCAGATTTTGATTCTCGCCAACGAACCCCGCCATAGCCGTAAGTGCTGCTGTAACCGCTGGCGCGAACATTGCACCAAACCGCACAGTAGCCGCTGTCAGCGCCGTGCTCATGTCGTCCATTGCATCAGTAACCGCTGCGGCACTGTCTGCAGTCTGCTGGTCAAACACTGTACCGAGGTGTTGCGCTTTTGCGGTTAGCCTGTCAATCTCAGCGCTGCCACCCTTGAGCATTGGCAGCAGTTCGCGTCCACTGCGGCCGAATATCTGCTGTGCTGCAGCGCCTTGCAATAACGGGTCTTCGATGCCTGCAATTGCATCAGCCAACACCCTGTAAGACTGCTCCGGCGATAGCCCTGCAAGGTCGTCCAGTTCTAGTCCCATCATCTGCATTGCGTCAACGGCTGTTGCAGACCCTCGCCGCAGATCGTTGGTAAACCGTGCTAGCCCTGCGAATGACTTTGCGACCGCCTCAACGCTTGCGCCGCTCTGCCCGGCTGCGTAGTTCAACGCGCTCAACGCCTCAACGGCAACGCCTGTTCGCAGTGAGTTTTTCTGCAGCTCATCGCCAAACGCAGCGAACTTGTAAACGGCACCAGCCACCGCCGCGCCTGCCGCTGCAGCAAACGCTGCCATATGCTGCGTTGCCTGCTGCATGCCCTTGTCAAAATCGCTCTTGTTGGCACGCAAGTTGACAACTAAATCGCCGAGACTAGCCACGCTTTGCCCCCATGCTTAACAGTAACGCAGATAAGGCCCGCGAATTATCATCCTTTGGCTTTGGCTTCTCTCGCCAGTGCGTGAAATGCCACGGCCCCAACTCCACGCCCTCCACGTCTTTTGCGCCGAGATACGCGGCAATCAACCCGCCAATCATTGCCAGCACGTCATGCGTACCTGCGTCGCTGATTGGCTCAATTTGGTCATATGCTCGCCACTCCGCCAACTGCTGCGGCGTCATGGATTCAAGCATTCCATCAACGTCTGTCGTGTGTGCAACATTTGCGGCCAGACGCAGGGCAAACAGCCGCCCCGCGTCCTGCCTTAGTTTTTTTCAAACGCCGCTGCATCCTCCCCGGTAATACCGATTAGACGCAGCGCTGTGTTCACGATTCGTTCAATCATTCCCGCTGGCAACTCACCCAACTGCTGCAGGTCGTCACGCGTAAACAGCGGTGCGCCCTGCTCGTCACGCACGCACGCCACTACCAGCCGTTCGCGCACGATTTCTGCAAGCTTGTTTGGCTTGCCGTTGGTTTGCTGCTCAGATTGAAATGCGGTCCACTCGCGTGCGGTTAATGGCCACACCAGCACGCTTTCGCCCTCGCCTAGCTCTGGCATGTTCACCGCAACTGGCTTTGACTGTTTCGCGCTTAGAAACTTTGCTCTGTCCATGACTCCCCCGAATCATTTTGATGTGCTTGCCGGTATTCCTCGCGGTCCTCCGGCTCGATCCCCTCCGCCAGCATCTGACGGCTTAGCAGCACCTGCTGCCGATTAGTTTCCCATCCCGCGCAGGCTTGCTCTGCCTCGTCGTCTGCTGGCTCTGCGTCGCCATTACCGACAAGCAGCACGGCCGCCCGTTCTGGCACGTCGATAATTGCACCACGCAGCCAGAAACGCCTGCCGCCTTGCTCCGTCATCTGTTCAGAATCGGGAGCATTTGCGGCAACGCCTAAATCATCACGTATCAGCCGGATCTGCATTAGTCAGCCAATCAGGTTGAGTAGGCAAACAACTGGTCGAGCTTCAGACTCAGGTCTGCCTTCAACCCGTCGTTCATTGCCCCAGTGAAACCAAACCCAACACCAGCAGCGGTAAAGGTGCAATTGGTGGCACCTGCGTCTGCGAAGGTGATATCGAAATTGCATTCTGCAGGCGTGGTAACCAGATCGGTCAACGCTTGATGCCCAGCAAGCGCCGGGTCATAGAAAATACTGAAATCAACGCTGCCGCCTTCGCTGTAGCCAGTCTGGCTATATTCTTTTCCGGCACCGCTGGTGTCGATGGTGGTGGCGTCAAATGTTTCCGACTCAGCACCGCTGTGCGAAAACTCCGTGATCTGTGCAACGGCAGTCAGCACCGTGGCAATTTCCTGCTTGATTACCGTGCCTTTGACTTTCACTTTTGCCATTGCTCAGCTCCTTATCAACTGTCTGGCGATTTCTTTGTCAAACTGTTTTTTTGCACGCTTCTGCATGGCCTGCTGGGCTCGCGGCCCCGCCCGCCGTGCTGCACGCATTGCAAGCCCCATCGCAAAGCCTGGCATCTTTCCACGGTCGCTGCCGTCAGACGTTGCCCGGATTGCTGTACCCCTGATCCACCAGTGCACGTTCGGTGCACCGATACCAACGCCGCCCCTGCTCGGCGTGTTGTTTTTTGGCTGCTTGCTCCTGCCCTTGCCAACATGCACACCGACCTTGGCAGTAACTCGCCTTGTTCCCTTTACTAGCCCCCGTATAGCCTTGCGGCCCTCCTTCACCTTGCCCGGCAACTCGCTCCGCATTTCCCGTGCAATTTCATTGATTGCCGCCCGTAATGCCGCCTTCAGAATCCGCCGCCCGCCTGTGTCTTTCAGTGACTCAAGCTTTCTGCGAATCTCCTCCATGCCCTCCACTGTAAACGTGTCAGCCATACCGCATTTCCTCCCCGCGCACGTCAAACCCGTTCGGCGTGGTGACGTCAAACGCACTGCTGCCGTCCTTGCGGGTTTTGATGCGGTATTGAGTTTTCGCGGTGTCGCTCCAGTCCCACGGCGATTGGCCGTAGTCCATTGACTCGACGGTGTAGGTGTAGGTCACGCCATTGACAGTCCGCGCGATGATGTCGCCAACTGCAGGCGTGCCCAACGTGTAGGATGCAACCGGGATCAGCCAATCAGCAAAATCCACGGTTGCCTCCGTATTCTCACCCAGCGTGCCTTTCTGCGTCGTTCCCTGAATTGCGTTGCTCACTGTGATCGTGGTTGCGCCGCGCGAAACGGTGACGGGTACACCCGCCGCCGTCCGCGTCAGTGCTAATCCTGCAGTGATTGCTGACTCAAGGAGTGACACAATCCGGCCTCATCAGGTTTCGAGTGCTTCAGTGCTTAGAATCGCATCGGTGACGATGATCGGCACGCCAAACGACTCCTGCGGGAATGGTGCCGGTGCGCCGGTGGCATTGGTTGCAGTTCGGGAGACCTGCAACTGCTTCAGGCTGCGGCGATTCATGCACAGCACGGTCGGTTGTCGTCCTGCTGGGAACTGGCTGAGCAGGTCCGCAATCAGATCGTCAGTCAAGCCCTTACCGCTGTCTGCGGTCAGGTTTGCAATGCGGCCGATGCTGTAAGCTCCGCCCATCTGCAGCCCGAGCCAAACAGAGGCAGGCGTCCAGTACGCCGGGTAATAACCCGTTGTGCCTGCAACGCGCTGAATCGTGGTCTCGCCAATCTGGATTTCTGGCTGCGTAATCATTGCCACATCGTCAACGCCGAGCCTCACGGCGTACACGCTGGATGCCGTGGCAGCGGTTGTGCCGCCTGCGTCAATCACCATCGTGTCAGCCAGCGCGTCGAGGTAGGCGCTGTTGAGGAAGCCGCTGAACCCGGCAGCGTCGCCGCCAGTGCCGGTGCCATAGAACACTTGCTGCTCAGCCTTGAACAGGATTGCGGCCAGATGCCGTGCACCCTCGCGGGCAATCACCTGCTCTGGCGTGCTCTGGCTGTCGCCCTCAGCAGATGCGATGTCAACCGAAAAGCCGAAATCGGCAATCTTCAGATTGACGGTCACCACGGTGTCTTCACTGTGGTCGTTTTCGCGTCCGTCGTTCTCGCTGCGGAAACCAACGCTGGGAGCGCCGGTAATCTTGCGGTACTTGTGGACCGTGTTGCTGCCACTGGGGCTGATTCGCGGCATTCTCGCCACCACGGGCGAATCCTGCAGCAGGTCGCTCGTGCTGGTCTGCGCGACATCAAACGCGCCTGCAACCAGATCCGCAACGGTCAAAAAATCGTTAGCCATCGGTCAACACTCCTCAGTTGCGGCTCGCGCCATTGATACGGATGCGGCCCTGGAATCCCTCCGACAGGTTACGCGCCTGCCGCTTTTGCTCGCCTGTGTCGTCGCCAAACTGTTCGGGCTCATCCTCCCCCAGGTCGACGGCTGCGATTCGCGCTGCAAGCTCGTCACGCTCTGCGGTCAGGCTTTCCACCTGCCCACGCAACGCGGCCAACTGCAGGGCTTGGCAATCTTCAAAACTCTTTCCAGCCGCAAACCACTCGCCACCCTGCTGGCCGAATGCGGTAAGGTACCGCTGCAATTCGGCCGCGAAGTCCTCGCGAGTGACCTGCGGAGTTGCCGGAACTTCCGGCTGTTCAACGGCGTCTGCCATTGGTTCACCCTCCTGAATCAGGTTGAGGTTGTGACGAGACAAGAAACGCGACACGGCCGCGCGGATGCGGTCCCCGTCTACGCTCAACGCCTGCAATGTTGGCCGCTCGTCCGACAGACCAAAGGCGAATGAGAAAAGCCGCTCTGCGTCCTGTGCAACCTGCTGTTCGCGATGAAACAGCCCGTCAGGATTAGCAGCCGGTGAATCCACAACGTCAGCCGCTCGCAGTTGCTGCAGGCGTGCGTGTGGGTGGTTGTTTTTGTTGTCCTCGTCCGGGCTCACGAATCGGCCGCCCTGTGTGTTCTCCAGCCTGTGCAGTTCGCTGGCTGCTGCGTCGTGATCAAACACAATGCTGATGCCGAAATCCTCCGGCGCGTCCTCAGCCAACTGCATGACGTATTCGGCAAGATTGCCGTCTGGCGTTTTGGTTGCAGACTCCTGAAAGTGCAGGTCACCAACAACACGGTCGCCCTCGGTGCGCAGGTTGTGAACCTTGCCGAGGTACGTGCCAAGCCCGTCTGAACTCAGCCCAGGGTGAGTGAAGCGGGCTTTGAGTCCGGTGTTTTTTGCATTGCCTGCGGCAGTCACATCACTGAGGAAATCAGCGTCCACCCATAGGTCATGCCCGAGGGCTTCCCCGCGTGTGATGATTGACGCGCCGTTGATAACGCCAAACCCGTACATGCCGCCGTCACGGTCAATCTCGCTGGCGTTTGCTGTTGCTGTGCGTGCCCGAAAATACTTCAGTGGCAACTCAATTACGCTCATGCTCTGCCCCTCGTGTTGCGGTCTTGCACGTCTTCTGCCACGGTCTCAACCGGCTGCATGACGTAGTTAAGCGGGACGCCCTTTGACGCTGCGTAATCGCGAGCACGTGCAATGGCGTCGATGTTTTCC
>Ga0208019_1002030_pt1 | contig 10414 bp, 10 predicted proteins | sample CB_VirMetaG_5_FD_184540 | JGI IMG/M metagenome (GOLD analysis project Ga0208019, IMG submission 184540) | Freshwater to marine saline gradient viral communities from Chesapeake Bay - CB_1508_1D Viral MetaG (SPAdes) (version 4) | ecosystem: Environmental > Aquatic > Marine > Coastal | place: USA... | reverse complement strand
ATTTGACGCTACTGATCTAACTGGAAATCTGCCTTCTTCAAATATCGCTAACGCAAGTATGACTAGCATTACTGCTTTTCCAGCAAGTGCAGGTTCAGCGATAGCTTTAGTAGCAAGTGATCCGCCATCTGCAACAGTTGGTGATGTGTGGTTCAATACAACTTCAAATGCTTTAAAATATGCAGGAGTTGGTGTTGGCTCTTGGGCAAGTGGTAATAGTATGAATACTGCAAGAGGTACTTTAGCAGGTTGTGGAACACAAACATCAGCTTTAGGTTCTGGTGGTAGTCCAGTTGCTACTAATGGAACAGTAACAGAAGAATATGATGGTAATAGTTGGACATCATCTAATCCTTTAAACACATCAAGATACTGGTTAGCAGGAGCAGGAACTCAAACTGCAGGTTTAACTTTTAGTGGGGAATTAGCACCAGGTGCTACTACAGGAGCAACTGAAGAATATGATGGAAATAGTTGGACATCAGTAAATTCTATGAATACACCAAGATATGCTTCGGCAGCAAATGGAACTCAAACAGCTGGTTTAATATTTGGTGGAGGAGATCCAGCTCCAGCTGCTCAAGCAACTGAAGAATATGATGGAACAAGTTGGGCAAATAGTGGAAATTTAAATACACCAAGATATATTTTAGGAGGAGCAGGAACGCAAACAGCTGGTTTAGCTTTTGGTGGTTTTGCAACACCAGGTGTTACAGGAACAACAGAAGAATACAATGGAGCAACTTGGGCAACAAGTCCTGGAAGTTTAAATACAACAAGATACGGAATAACAGGTGCTGGTATTCAAACGGCAGCTTTAGGGTTTGGTGGACTACCAGCTCCAGGAGGAGCTTCATCATCTGCAACAGAAGAATACGATGGAACTTCTTGGACTACATCTTCTGGAAGCTTAAGTACAGCAAGAAGCAGTATAGGAGGAGCTGGAAATACATCAGCAGCTTTAGCATTTGGAGGAACTGGCGGAGCAACAGAAGAATGGACAGTATCGGCCTTTACAGCTAAAACAATAACAACGGCATAACAATGGGAACAGTAAAAAGAACATTTGCAAATAACTTATTAACAAGTGGTAAGATAGACGCTACTGATGGTTTATCAGGTACTATTCCTGCAACAAATTTAGCAGACGCTTCACTTACAAACGTTACTTCATTTCCATCTTCTTTAGGTGGCGTTGTATCATCAGTTGCAAGTGACCCACCAAGTCCTAGTGAAGGCCAAATTTGGTTTAATTCAACAAGTAATGTTTTAAAACAATATAGTTTAGTAGCGGGAACTTGGGCAACTGGTGGAAATATGGGTACGGCTAGACGTGAATTATCAGCAGCTGGAATTCAAACAGAAGCTTTAGCTTTTGGAGGTTTTATAACAGCAGTTACAGGAGCAACCGAAGAATATAACGGAAGTGCTTGGACAGCTGGTGGAAGTTTGTCAACAGCAAGATGGGCGGCTGCTGGTGCAGGTACACAAACTGCAGGACTATCAATAGCTGGTTATACTGGTGTAAATATAACAAATGTAGAAGAATATAATGGTTCTTCTTGGACAGCAGGTGGAAGTGTAAATACAGCAAGAAGAAGTTTCGCAGCTGCAGGAATACAAACTGCTGCGTTAGCTTTTGGTGGTTTTGATACAGCTGCTACAGGTGCGACAGAAGAATACAATGGAACTTCTTGGACAACTTCGCCTGGAAGTTTAAATACAGCAAGATATAGTTTAGCAGGGTGTGGTTTACAAACAGCAGCTGTAGCTTTTGGTGGTAGTACTGGTACTACTACAGGAACAACAGAAGAATACAATGGAACAAGTTGGGCAACTTCTCCAGGAAGTATGAATACCGTAAGAGAACAGTTAGCAGGAGCTGGAATACAAACAGCTGCGTTAGCTTTTGGAGGAGATACTGGTTCTCCTACTTATTCATCGGAAACAGAAGAATATAACGGTTCTACTTGGACAATAAGTTCAGGAAGTTTAAATAACGGAAGAAGAAGATTAGCAGGAGCAGGAACTCAATCTTCTGCTTTAGCTTTTGGTGGAGAAACAAATCCAACAACTTTATCTGCAGCAACTGAAGAATGGACAGCAGGGCTACAAATACAAACAATAACGGTAAGTTAATATGGGATCAATAAAAAGAAAATTTGGAAACAACATTACATCAGGTAAGTTTGACGCTACTGATTTAACAGGTACTATACCTGCAAGTAACGTAGCCAACGCAAGTTTAACTTCAGTAACAGCATTACCAGGTATATCAGGTGACTTCATACAAACAATTGCCAGTGACCCACCAGCACCTAGTTTTGGTGACATATGGTATAACTCTACTGAACAAAAAGTAAAATTGTTAGGCCTTACTACAGCTTCTTGGGCAACTGGTGGTAATATGAATACAGCAAGATATTATTTTGCAGCAGCAGGTATACAAACAGCTGCTTTAGCTGCTGGTGGTATTGATGGAGTAAGTGGAGTAAATGCAACTGAAGAATATAATGGAGCAACTTGGGCATCAAATCCTACTGGTTTAAACACAACAAGATTTTATTTTACAGGTTGTGGAACACAAACAGCTGGGTTAGCTTTTGGTGGTACTCCACCTGTTACAGGAGCAACAGAAGAATATGATGGTTCAACTTGGACATCTAATCCAACAGGATTAAATACAGCAAGAATTGAGTTAGCAGGAGCAGGAACTCAAACTGCTGGTTTAGCATTTGGTGGTTATCCTGGTTCTCCACCTATTATAGGAGCAACTGAAGAATATGATGGTTCAACTTGGACTTCAAATCCAACAGGATTAAATACAGCAAGAAGTGGTTTAGCAGGTTGTGGAATTCAAACAGCAGCATTAGCTTTTGGTGGTACTGATCCAGCTCCAGGTTTTTTAAGTGTAACCGAAGAATACAACGGATCAACTTGGACAAATAGTAATAATTTAAATACTGCAAGAAGATTATTTGCAGGAGCTGGTATACAAACATCTGCTTTAGCATTTGGTGGGGTTACTCCACCTGTTACTAATGCTACCGAAGAATATGATGGATCAACTTGGACAACAGTTTCAAGTTTGAGTACAGCAAGAGAGGGTTCAGGAGGAGCAGGTATTTCAACAGCAGCATTAGCATTTGGTGGTTGGAACGGTTCAACTCAAGTTGCAGCAACAGAAGAATGGACAGGTGCAGCTCCAGTAGTAAGAACAATTCAAGGTAGTTAATAACTACTAAATATTATTATGAGTATTAATGATAAAATAAATGAAGTCTTAGGTGTCCCAGTAGTCCAAAAAGAAGAAAAGAAACCACCTGTACCTCGAGTCGAAGACAAAAATAAAGAAGACATTGATAACGATTACAAGTATAGTAGAGAAAACTATTATAATTTAATTGAGCGTGGCCAAGACGCAATACAAGGCATACTTGATATTGCAAACGAAAGTCAACACCCTAGAGCATACGAAGTTGCAGGTAATCTAATTAAACAAGTTGCTGATACTGTAGATAAATTACAAGACTTACAAGGTAAACTTAAAACACTTAAAGATGTACCTAATAAAACATCTACTAACATTAAACAAGCATTATTTGTAGGTTCATCTGCTGAATTACATAAGATATTAAAAAACAAAAACGGTAATGTTAATAGTAAAGAAGATGAAAGTTTTGAAGGCAAAAACATCACACCCAAAGAAACAGATATTTCTGATAAGTGATTTAACTTATATTAAAAAAAGACCTTGGCCGTCTTTGTTATCAGGTGAAGAAATGAATGACCCAATAGAAGTTATAGAACATAATGTATCTAATATACCTAGACAAGGTGCAAATGGTGTTGTTTATAAAGAAAAAAAATACTCTATATATAAAGGTAGCAGTAGAATAAATGCGGCCGTAGAATTAGGCTATGACGCAATAGAAGGAATTATAATCAATGGCTGAACACTATTTAGGAAACCCGAACCTTTTTAAGGCCAATACAAAAATAGAATACACCGAAGAGCAAATAAAAGAAATTGCAAAGTGTATGGAAGATCCTATTTACTTTATTCGTACATACATTAAAATTGTAAACATTGATGACGGATTAGTTCCTTTTAATATGTACAAGTTTCAGGAACGTATGGTCGATACGTTTCATAATAATCGTTTTTCTATTTGTAAGTTACCTAGACAGTCAGGTAAATCAACAACCATCATTGCGTACTTATTACATCAAGTTGTTTTTAATGATAATATAAATGTGGCCATACTTGCCAACAAAAGTTCTACTGCTAGAGATTTATTAGGTCGTCTTCAACTTGCCTATGAAAATCTACCTAAGTGGTTACAACAAGGTGTCTTAAATTGGAACAAAGGTTCTTTAGAATTAGAAAATGGTTCTAAAATAATGGCCGCTGCAACTTCTTCAAGTGCAATTCGAGGTGGTTCATTTAACATCATATTCTTAGACGAGTTTGCGTTTATTCCAGCAAACATATCTGAACAGTTTTTTAGTTCAGTTTATCCTACTATTTCTTCTGGTAAGAAATCTAAAGTAATGATAGTATCTACACCTCACGGTATGAATATGTTTTATAAACTTTGGAATGACTCACAACATAAGAGAAATGATTATGTACCTATTGAAGTACATTGGTCAGAAGTTCCAGGAAGAGATGATAAATGGAGAGAAGAAACTATACGAAACACATCTGAAGCTCAGTTTGCTACTGAGTTTGAGTGTGAGTTTGTGGGTTCAATTGATACATTAATTAATCCATCTAAGATAAGATTACTTTCACATAATAATCCTATTGTATCAAACGCAGGTTTAGATATGTATGAAAGGCCTGAAAAAGGAAAAGATTATGTTATGACTGTTGACGTAGCTCGTGGTACAGTAAAAGATTATTCTGCCTTTGTTATATTTGATGTTTCAAAAATGCCTTATCGTGTTGTTGCTAAGTTTAGAGATAATGAAATGAAACCTCTTTTATTTCCTCACACAATAGAAAGAGTTGCTAAACAATATAATAATTCTTATGTCTGTGTTGAAGTTAACGATATAGGTCATCAAGTAGCAGACGCTTTACAGTTTGAATTAGAATATACAAATCTAATGATGTGTATGATGAAAGGCCGTGCAGGTCAAATATTAGGTGGTGGATTTTCTAAACGAGGTGCTCAATTAGGTGTGCGTATGACTAAACAAGTTAAAAGAATAGGTTGTCAAAACTTAAAGACTTTAATTGAAGGTGATAAACTTTTTATACCTGACTTTCATACAATACAAGAATTATCTACTTTTATTCGTAAAGGTACTTCTTGGCAAGCTGAAGAAGGTTCTAATGACGACTTAGTAATGTGCTGTGTCATATTTGCTTGGTTATCTAATCAAAGATACTTTAAAGAATTAACAGACCAAGATGTACGTGCTAGAATGTACGAAGAACAAAAAAACGCAATCGAACAAGATATGGCACCCTTTGGTTTCTTAGATGACGGCATAAATGATGAAAATAGTTTTGTAGATGAACAAGGAGAACGATGGACACCTGTAAAGATAAGAAAAGGTGACATCCTGTAGAGATTATCATATTCATAAATAGATGTGAGATAATTGATACTTTATTAGCTAATAAGGAGAATAACACATATGGCATTTCAAGTTTCACCAGGTGTTCTCGTACAAGAAAAAGACTTAACTAACGTTATACCAGCAGTTGCAACATCAATTGGTGCAATCGCAGGTCAATTTAGTCAAGGTCCAGTAGATGAGATAGTTTCTATTTCATCTGAAAAAGACTTAGTGGAGACTTTCGGCAAACCAGATTCAAATACTTTTGAGTATTTTTTCTCGGCTGCTAGTTTCTTACAATATTCTAATTCTTTAAGAGTTGTACGTGCAACAAATACAGGATTACTTAACGCTACTGCTAACGGTTCTGGCCTTCTAGTAAAAAACACAACTGACTATCAAAATAATTATTCTGATGGTTCTGGTTCTGTTGGACTATGGGCTGCAAGAACAGGCGGTGCTTGGGGTAATAACTTAAAAATATCTGTATGTCCATCATCAACTGTTTATGAAGAAACTGCAAAAACAACCACACAAGATACTGACTCTGCTGTTGGAGATACTTCCATCGTAGTTCAATCTACTACTGGTTTTAATGTAGGTGATATTATAAACTTTGCTGAGACAGGCGGATACGAATATAGAATAACAAACATTGTTGGACAAACAATTACGTTTGTAAGACATCCATCAGGTGTTGGAGGATTACACACTGCTGTTGCTAACGGTTCAAACGTTAGAAGAAGATGGCAGTATTATGATCTAGTAACAGCTGCACCAGGAACATCACCTTACGTTTCAGACAAAGGTGGTTCTGGAGATGAATTACACGTTGTTGTAGTAGATGAAGACGGTGGTATCACAGGTACTGCTGGAACAGTATTAGAAGTTTATGACTCAGTTTCAAAAGCTTCTGACGCTAAAACTCCACAAGGAGATACAAACTACTATCCAGATGTAATTTATAACAAATCAGAATATATCTATTGGATGGATCACAATACTTCAGGAACAAATTGGGGTAACGCTGCATTAAATACTACATATACTTCGGTAACAGCAGTATCTAATACTTCATTATCAGGTGGTTCAGATGGTTCTGCTGCAACAACAGCTGAATTAAAAACTGCTTACGAAAAATTTGAAGACGCAGAAACAGTAGATGTAAACTTAATTATCGCTGGTAAAGGTGATAGTACACACATTGACAATTTAATTACAATTGCAGAAAACAGAAAAGACGCTGTAGTATTTGCGTCTCCTGAAAGAAGTGATGTAGTTAATGTTACAAGTTCCGAAACACAAACAAATAACGTTAAATCGTTCTTTGATGGTGTTCGTTCTTCTTCATATGTTGTATTTGATAGTGGTTACAAATACACTTACGACAAATACAATGATGTGTTTAGATATGTACCTTTAAACGGTGATATTGCTGGTCTTGCTGCAAGAACAGATTTAGTTGCGGACTCTTGGTTCTCACCTGCTGGTTACAACAGAGGAGTTTTAAGAGGCGTAGTTAAACTTGCATACAACCCAATAAAAACACAAAGAGATACACTATACAGAGCTAGAATAAACCCAGTTTGCACATTTGCTGGACAAGGCACAGTCTTGTTTGGAGATAAAACTGGATTATCTGCTCCTAGTGCGTTTGATAGAATCAATGTAAGAAGATTGTTTATCACTTTAGAAAAAGCAATCTCTACAGCTTCTAAATTTCAATTGTTTGAATTTAATGATGAGTTTACAAGAGCTCAATTTAGATCAATCATTGAACCATTCCTAAGAGATGTACAAGGCAGAAGAGGTATCACAGACTTTTTAGTAGTATGTGATGACTCAAATAATACTGCTGATGTCATTGATAGAAATGAATTTAGAGCAGACATTTTTGTCAAACCAGCTAGATCAATCAACTTTATAACTCTACAATTCGTTGCTACACGAACAGGTGTTGCTTTCGAAGAAGTGGTAGGAGCATAGGAGAATAACAATGCCAAATATTAATGACTTTAAAAGTAAGTTAAGAGGCGGCGGAGCTCGTGCTAACCAGTTTAGAGTTACAATGCCTTTCCCAGGATTTGCAAGTGTTGGAGGAGAAACAGAAGATATGTCTTTCCTTTGTTCATCAACAAGTCTACCAGGAATGACGATTGGAGAAGTTGCTATTCCATTTAGAGGAAGAGAGTTATATGTTGCAGGTGATAGAACGTTTGCAACTTGGACTACTACAATTCTAAATGATACTGACTTCAAAATCAGAAACGCATATGAAAGATGGTTAAATGGTATTAACAATATGTCCGATAACGAAGGACTAGTTAATCCATCAGACTATCAAGTTGATGCTTTCGTTGACCAACTAGATAGAAACGGCAACGTGATTAAATCATATACATTTAGAGGAATGTTTCCAACAACATTGGACGACATTGCTTTAGATTATGGTACTAACAATGCGGTAGAAACTTTTACTGCAACGCATAGATACCAATACTTTGAAACAAATACTACTACTTAATACACGACTAAATAATTAAGTAGAATTGAGGATAAATTATGGCTGAACTATTTGGGTTTAAGATAGAGCGACTGAAAGGTCCATCAACAGATCCAAGACAAAATATAGTCCCACCTCAAGCGGATGACGGTACACAAACCGTCCCCGCTGGTGGGTTTTTTGCGTCTTACGGAGGATTTGATGTTACTGCTCGTAACGAATTAGATTTAATAAGAAGATATAGAGAAATAGCACTACATCCAGAATGTGATAGTGCGATAGAGGATATTGTTTCAGAAGCAATAGTCTCTAATGAAAATCAACAATCCGTACACGTTGATTTAAGTAAGTTAGAATATAACGATAAGATTAAAGGTAAAATAAGAGAGTCTTTTTCTGAAATATTGAAATTGTTAAACTTTGATATAAAAGGCCACGACATCTTTAGAAGATGGTATGTTGATGGTAGATTATTTTATCATAAGATTATAGAAAAAGATTCACCAAGACTAGGTATCACAGAATTAAGATACATTGATCCTAGAAAAATCAAAAAAATTAGAGAAATAAGAAAAAACAGAATTGATGGTACGCCAGGTTCTTTTGCGTTTGAAAACAAATACCAAGAGTATTATATTTTCAATGAAAGAGGAATACACCCAACGGCTACTTCAAATGCAGGTGGTTTACAAATTGCAACGGATGCTATTTCGTATTGTCCATCAGGTCTTGTAGATCAAACGCATAATCAAGTATTATCTTATTTACACAAAGCAATTAAACCAGTAAATCAATTAAGAATGATTGAGGACGCTGTTGTAATTTATCGTATCGCAAGAGCACCTGAAAGAAGAATATTTTATATTGATGTAGGTAACTTACCTAAAATCAAAGCCGAACAATATTTAAGAGATGTTATGGCAAGATATAGAAATAAACTTGTCTATGACGCAAGTACAGGTGAAATAAGAGACGATAGAAATTATATGTCTATGTTAGAAGACTTTTGGTTACCTCGTAGAGAAGGTGGGAGAGGAACTGAAATTACTACTTTACCTGGTGGTCAAAACTTAGGTGAGATTGCTGACATAGAGTATTTTCAAAAGAAACTTTATCGTTCACTTAACGTGCCGATTAGTAGATTAGAAAGTGGTACAGGATTTAATCTTGGCCGAGCTGCAGAAATTAGTAGAGATGAAGTTAAGTTTACTAAATTTGTAGGTCGTTTAAGAAAGAAATTTTGTATGTTATTCCACGATCTGTTAAAAACACAATTAATACTTAAAGGTATTATTGCACCTGAAGAATGGGATTCAATTGCAGGTGATATAACTTATAGTTTCTTACAAGATGGATACTTTGCTGAATTAAAACATACAGAAATGTTAAGAGAAAGAATTGGTCTTGTTAGAGATTTAGAATCATATATTGGTAAGTATTTCTCAAACGAATACATTAGAACCAAAATATTAAAACAAAATGAACAAGAACAAGAAGAAATTAATAACCAAATCAAAGAGGAACAACCTGAACAACCACAAGAAACAGAACCTACAAAAGAAACTGAGCCTGTGGATCAAGGAAATGACTCTACGGTTTAATAATTAATAAAAGGTATAAATAATAGTATGACTAAAGAAAATATAAAAAATTTTGTTAATTCACTTGAAAAAGGAAATAACGATCAGGCAACGACAGATATTAAAAATGCTCTTGCTGACAAAGTTACAAGTGCTTTAGACGATCAAAAAGTTGACGTGGCAAGATCAGTATTTACAAGTGCAGTAGGAGTTAAAGCTCCAGAAGCAAATGTGTTTACTGGAAATGACATACCAGCGGGAGATGTTTCAAGCAATGAAGACGCTCAGTAAATTTAGAGAAGAAACTGTAACTGAAGCAAACGATTATAAAAGAACTAGGCAGTATAATAAACTTACGCCTAAATTAAAACAAGCAGTCGATATGGTTTTCAAAGCTGCTGATAAAGATGCAGATGTAATTGCTAACTTTGAAAAAAATGTTAATACAGCTGCTAAAAAATATAATGTAAAAGTTAGTGATCTTATGAAATATTTTGATAATGAAACATTAACAATATTAAGGAAATAAAGATGGCACAAACATTTATAGTAAAAGGTAGTAACATAGATAATCCAAGTGCAAACACTATTGGTAATGCTAACTTTGTTAGAGTACACGCAACATCAGCAACTACTTTAACAGTTACAGATGGACAAGATGTTCCTGTAACTTTAGGTACTGTATATATCGCTAGCGGTGATACAGTTATTATTGAAAAAGCACCAAAGGATAAAATAACTTGCAGTAACTCAAAAG
>Ga0208019_1002029_pt1 | contig 10416 bp, 13 predicted proteins | sample CB_VirMetaG_5_FD_184540 | JGI IMG/M metagenome (GOLD analysis project Ga0208019, IMG submission 184540) | Freshwater to marine saline gradient viral communities from Chesapeake Bay - CB_1508_1D Viral MetaG (SPAdes) (version 4) | ecosystem: Environmental > Aquatic > Marine > Coastal | place: USA... | reverse complement strand
CTAATTGGTGTACATCGTGTTAATTCAATGTACTATGATTTAGATATACGTGAATTTTTACGCTAAATATGCGTATATAATGGAGAAGCTATAATGGCAAAAACATATAGAACAGCAAAAGGTAAAACAGTTGACTTGGGTTCTATTCTAAACCAAAATGAAGATATTCGCGCAGTAGGCAATATGAATGTTAATGCTCGCGGCGACCTTGTTGATAGTCAGAACAAGACAATCGAACGCAAAAACAAGCAGGTACAAAAACAGTACCGCAAGCAAATTGGCAATACAGTGACTGATGATGTTGTTTATTCAAGCAAGCGTGCAGCACAAGCAGCACAAAATGCACTAGATATTGCACAAGAATACGCAGCTAAAGCACCAGCAATACCGAAACCAAAACCAGTAAAAGTTAAAGAAACCGTAGATGTTGCGCCCCCTGCTCCGATCGTAGATCCTGCAATTGAAGCAATTGAAGAACCACAAGCAAAGGGCGGACTAGCAGCAGCTATTGCTAAGGCACGCCAAGTTAAACAAGAACCACTAAAAAGCCCACGTCAGCAAGCACGCGACAGTTCTGGAGTAAAGAAAATCTAATGGCAAGTCTAAATGTAGCACCAGTCAAAGCCGAAGCAATTCGTGCAATCAAGGATCATGTTCTTGTTGCAGACATGAACTTTAGTGAACGTTTTACCAGCGGTGGTATCTTTATCCCAACAGACGACATGAAATCTTCTGGTGTTAGACCACGCTGGGCAATGGTAGTAGCTGTTGGCCCAGAACAACAAGATGTGCGGGCTGGACAATACATTCTAGTCGCACACGGCCGTTGGACACGAGGGCTCGAAATTGAAATGGGTGGACGTGCAGCAACCATTCGACGAGTTGACAACAACGATATTTTACTTGTCAGCGACGAACCAATGGTTGATGACACTATGAGCAAAGAAACTGATGGCGGCAAGATGCAAGCCGATGCTAAGATTTACGGATCATTACATAACTCTTAATGTTGCAACCAAAAACAAAAGAGGGCGCAGACGCAGTACATAACTTGCGTCAAATCGTTTTACAAATTCATTCTCCTTATAATGACGGGTTTATTGCAGCACACTATAAACGAGAATTGTTTATTCTCAAACACCTAATAGATCAAATGTATCAAAATGCTCCTATCTTTACAACAGAAAAGGAATGGGAGCAAGAACTCCTAGTTGACAAACTAAAAAAATGAATATTCAACAAATATTGCAACATCTTTACGACGAATTTGAAATTATTCACGAGATTGATTGTAATTTTATAAACCGCGCTGACTTAATCCAACAAATTAATGCTGCACATCGAGAATCATACGGTCAAAACCAACGTATTATTATTCATTACAGCAGAGCATATGCGCACCTTTTGTTTGATATACAAATAGCATTAAATGTAATCGACATCTCAAATCCATTTGTTTGCATAGTAACCACAGATAACGATGCGTTAACAAAATACGACACTATACAAAATTTAGATCAAAATCCAATTAATTTTTATATAGCTTCTGGTAACTTTGAATTAGTTGATGTTAACAGCCCGCCTCTAACAAAAGTAGATATTTTAGAAATTTTATCTTCAGCAATTGAGTTGTCGAATACAGAAAAGCATCTTTTATACAACAGCAAGCATTTTTGTTTGGCTCCATGGGTTCATTCTCATATTAATACAAAAGGCGAAGTATCTCTTTGTTGTGCCAATTCCGTGGTGTATGGGTCTACTAAATCAAATACAATCAAAGAAATTTTTTATAGCGATCATGTTAATAACATCAAAAATCAAATGCTCAAGGATGAATCTATTAGTGGTTGCGAGAGATGTTATACCGAAGAAAAATTTGGAAGAACCAGTTACAGAAACGCATTTAATCAAAAATATAGCCAACACATCAATCAAACACGAAGTAATGAGTTTAAATTAGTTTCGTGGGATTTTAGATTTAATAATTTGTGTAATTTGTCTTGTCGGTCTTGTGGCCCCGATGCATCAACGAGCTGGTTCAAACCAGCCAAAGCTCTTGGCATCAACATAAACCAGAATATGCATTCTATTAACGGTAATGTGTTTGCACAATTGTTAGAACATGTTGATGTTGTCGAAGAGATATACTTTGCAGGAGGCGAACCGCTCGTCATGGAAGAACACTATAAATTATTAGATATCTTACTTAAAGAAGGGCGCAAAAACGTAAGGTTAATATACAATACCAACTTTACAGAAACCACATATAAAAATATCGATGTTTTTGATTTGTGGAACCAGTTTGACTCAGTTTCGGTGTGCGCAAGTCTCGACGCGGAAGGCAAAAGAGCTGAGTATCTTCGATGCGGGACAGTTTGGAACAATATAGTTGATAACAGAAAACGTATGAAAGAAAAATGTCCCAACGTATATTTTTGGGTTTCTGCAACAACAGGATTGATTAATGCATTACATGTGCCAGATTTTCATCGGTCCTGGATCGAAAAAGGATTAATTAATAACGCCGGAGATTTTAATATCCAAAATATTTACGAGCCCGAATATATGAGAATTGATCGAGCAACGCCCAAACTCAGAGAAAAGATTATAGAAAAATACAATAACCATATTAAATGGCTCATTGATAAGGACGAAACAGGCCGCGCAATATCTGGTTTTAGGAGTATTATAAACTATTTAGAAAATTCCAAAGATTTTGATAAAGATCTTTTTTGGTCAAACATACAACCTTTAGACGAATACTACAATGTTCGGTTATTGGATGTATTTCCTGAACTTGACATTCTTCCAAAAACTTAGTATAATACACATTATGAAAGAACTATGGACTGAAAAGTGGCGTCCGCACACAGTAGCGGACTATGTATTTCGTGATGACGCACAACGTAAACAAGTACAAGGTTGGATAGACTCTGGCGCTATTCCTCATTTGTTATTTTCTGGTGCACCGGGCGTTGGCAAAACCACACTGGCAAAAATCCTAATCAATGAATTAAAAATCATGGATTATGACGTACTAGAAATCAATGCTAGTCGTGATAATTCTGTAGACATGATCCGCGACAAAATTACTTCGTTTGCTGCAACAATTCCGTTTGGTGAATTTAAGGTAATTTTATTGGACGAAGCAGATTACATTTCGCCTAACGGACAAGCTGCTCTGCGCGGCGTAATGGAGACATATCATGCCACTGCCAGATTTATTCTTACCTGTAACTATCCAAATCGTATTATCCCTGCTCTACATTCTAGATGTCAAGGATTCCATATCGAGCGTGTGGATGTTGTTGAGTTTACTGCTCGTATGGCTAACGTACTTCTTAGTGAAGGGGTTAATTTTGAACTAGACACACTGGATACATATGTTAAAGCAACATACCCAGATCTAAGAAAATGCTTGAACATGTGTCAGATGAATGTTGTCGATGGCGCATTAACCAAGCCGAAAGGTGATGAAGGTGGTTCACAAGATTATAAACTAGCAGTAGTGGATTTGTTTAAAGCAGGCAAAATTCGACAGGCGCGAGAAATGCTAACAACCAGTGTTCGGCCAGAAGACATGGAAGAACTTTATCGATGGATGTACGACAACTTGGATCTATGGGGCGATACCAATGAACAAAAAGATGCTGCCATCCTGGTAATTAGGACTGGTCTTGTTAACCACAGCTTTGTTGCAGATCCAGAAATTAATTTATCTGCTACACTAGTCGATTTAACTGCCATTAAAAAAGGGTAATGATGAGATATTTTATTGCAACCTATACAAGCAAACCAAACGGTTCTTACGATGAAGCCGTTAAGGTCGAAAAAAATTTAAAGAACAAAGACCTAGCCACTGCCAGCGTTATCATGGATTTCAAAGATCGCAAGGTACTAAAACTTCGCCTAGAAGATGGCACAGTAGGTGACAAAAACTGGGATAGAGTTTGGTTATATTACCACGAGCATTACAAAACCATGATCGAAGATCTAGGTCGAATTAACGGATACGAAGTGGAAATTGAACAGCATGATAGTTAATCTTTCAAAACTTGTGGATTTTACAACAAATCACAGTCAGGACGCAGAATCAGCTATTCAAGCATGGATCTGTGCTGCATATAATCTAAAAGCCGGTGAAATTACACAAGGTTATGATCCACGGTTTGATTTTGAAGTAAATGATCGTCGGGTTGAACTTAAAATTTCCTCCAAGGGCACATCAGACGGCATCATAGAACTAATGCGAGATGATTATTCGCCGGCTGGCTTATCTGCTACCAAAGCAGATGTACACGCATTTTTAAATCCAGCAGGTCGCAACACAGCAAAACTTCGGTTGATCAAAACCAGCGAGTTGATTGCGTTCTATTTTAGAAATACCAAAAACCGAACCCTAATTCCATCTGTTGGCAACAAGCGTGGATCTTACATGGCACCGCTAGATTTTAAAGATCACAAAGATCTAATGATTGGCGAATGCAGTTACGCAAACGGTGAGTTTGATCTCGGTACCATGAGAACAAACACGTTTGCTAAACAAAATATTTTAAAGATGTTTAACTAAGGTATCGCACCATGAAGCACAAACGAATTTTAGTAGATGCAGATGGCGTATTGCTTGATTGGTTATACGCATTTGATTATTGGATGAAGCGCCACGGATATGAACTCAAAGATCCAAATGGCTATTCAGTGGCCATTCGCTATGCAACCGAAGACGGCAAACGTCTTGCTAAAATGTTTAACGAAAGTGCATGGATTCGTAAACTTCCACCGCACAAAGATGCCATTCATTATGTAAAGAAACTGCATCAAGAGCATGGTTATGTGTTTCATGTAATCAGTTCTTTAAGTGACGATGAGTATAGTCAGCATTTGCGCACTAAAAACTTGCGTGAACTGTTTGGTGATACAGTTTTTGAAAAATATGTATATTTAGATACTGGTGCAGACAAGGATGCTGCGCTAGAAGAATACCGCGATAGTGGTTGCTTCTGGGTTGAAGATAAACCAGAAAATGCAGACCTCGGATATGAGATGGGCCTAGTTCCGTTGTTAATGGAACACGATCACAATGCAGATCACGCAAGCGATAACGTGCGTCGTGTTCAAAACTGGCGAGAGGTCTATGAAATTATTGTTCAGTCTTGATAAATGTTTAGTACTGTGTCAATGATTCTGTGTCTTTGAATATCCTTAGCTGATAGTTTGCATACACTAAACCCGCGTACAGATTCCTGCAAGCGGGCACATAGATCAATAAGACCATTTTGATCCTTTTTACGATCTGTTTGTTCAACATCGCCGGTTACAACGATTTTGCTACCCTCGCCGATGCGTGTTAATAGCATTTTCATTTGACCCGGTGTAGCGTTTTGCATTTCGTCACCAATAATCCAGCTATTTTTAAACGTTCTTCCTCTCATAAATGCTAGTGGGGCAACTTCCACAATCTGTTCTTCTAGCATTCTTGTGATTTCTTGTGCTGAATAATATTCACGTAGCACGTCTAGTAATGGGCGTGTCCAGGGGGCCATCTTTTCTTCTAGTGTTCCTGGTAGAAAGCCGTGTTGTTCGTCTTCAACGCCAATTGCTGGTCTTGTAAGAACAATGCGTTCGCATTGGCCGGATCTCAAGCAACGTATTGCCGCTTGCATTGCTAGGTATGTTTTGCCTGTGCCTGCTGGGCCATAAGCAATAACAATGTCTGTTTTGTTATCAATTAAACTGCAAATATAGTTCTCTTGATTTAAACTTTTTGGGATTAACTCTGTTTGTCTTAATGATGTCTTTAGTGCTGTGTTAAAGTTAATAGTGTTTTCTTCTTTACGTAATCTTTTGTTTCTAGCCATATGTCTCCCTTATTGACTTAAAATTATTTAAGCAGTTGTTTGCGGTGATATTACAGCACAGTTATTGGAGATTTTTTAGCACTAAATACTTGGCTTTGCACTTCAAAAATTATGTCATTAAAATTATCGTAGATACATAATATTATGAATTTACCCAATCGTTTGTTTTTTACTGGCGTACCCGGATCGCGCTGGAGCGGTATTGCACAAGTATTAGAAGCACTTCCCGGTTTTAACAGCACAGACCGAACACCCGAACGCACATATGAACATCATGCATATACTGGACATTTGGGCGCCTATTTTGGAAGAGGCATGGAATTCCCAGCAGACTTAGATCTAGAAATGATCGATGGTGCATGGACAAATGCCGCGGCTGGAACACAGATTGTTAAAAGTCATGACTGGGCATATAAATTAGATCAAGTATACAACACCATACGCAGCACAGGCGATTGGATAATGCTGGTGTATCGCCCGGATTTATCAAGCCAAGCGTGGTGGCACGAAGCCGGTGGGTTTCAAATTAAATACCCAAATTATAATGCATACAAAGATCACACTGGCATGCTTGCAGAAATTGTAGCGCAGAATAAGGCAATACTAAAGTTTGGTTGTGATATGCGTGTTACCTGGCAATATTTTGATATGGTATGGATCTCGCAAACATTTGGTATCGCATATGATATTATCCCAGAAACAAAAACCTGGGACGACATTTTAGTAGCAGTAGTAAAACCTTGAATATAATCGATTTAAATTATTCAGGTGGCAGTGGAGGATTTCTTGCGTTATGGGTAATACTGATAGGCACAAATTATAGATGTATTTTTAATAGTAATTCTCAAGACTTAGATACAATTCAAAAAACGCACTGGAATATCAATGCAGTTGAAAATTGGAAGAGTACTGAAATTTGGCCAAACAATGATGCTACTACTACTTCATTATTAGAAAAAAAAATAAGATTTTATTGCAATCCAACCAAAAATGAATTAAATAATCAATCCGGCTACAAATTTTTAATTTACACTGATTTTAATACGCAGTATAAATTAGCAAAATTAAAAAATGCTAACTTTTTTTATGAGAACTCCAAGTTTGAACAAAATAACATCGATTCACATATAACGAACTGTTATAATGACATTAAAGACGCTCAGTGGCCAAATATTAATAGTTTTGAAGACTTTGAAAAACTTCCAAGCACAATAATTAATGAGGTTAGACAAATTATCGGTTTCAATAATAAAGAAGATATACTTAATCAATTTTTAGAATTTTTACAAATTACATATCAAGAAGAAAAAATACACAACAGTTTAGAAAACATAATTATTACTGTAAATTCTGCTATTAAATTACAAGATATTATTAAAACTAATGGCAACGCATTATTGAATCCATTGGGATTTACTTCTAATCACAGAGTCCGAGACTTCGTTCGTTTTTGGATGGATCTGCATCCTCCAGAAATTCAAAAACTATTAACATAATGAATAGAAAAATTTTTAATAAACTAACCGAAATAGTCAAGCAGAGTCCTCACCTACTGCTAGACAAAAATATGTTATCTAACGCTATTGCTGGCGAATTTGACGTTACTCTAGAAGAAATATCAAATGATCTCGTAACACTTACACAGCAGGTTGATGAAGCCGTATTAGAACAATACTTTTCTCGTGTGTGGCAACCAGAAACAAAAAAATACAAGTACAGCGGACTGAGTATTATTGATCAGGTTAATGCAATGAACCCAAACGCAGTTTTAGATGCCGGGTGTGGGTATAATGAATTTAAAGGCAAAATTCAAAATTTAACTGGCATTGATCCATATAACGATCGAGCAGATATTAACGCACATATTTTAGATTATGAAACAGACATCAAATATGATGTTGTTATCTGTTTGGGCAGTATTAACTTTGGCACTGCGGATAAGATTTTTCAAGAAGTACAAAAAGCGGTAAGTCTAACCAAACCCGGCGGAATAATTGTATTTCGTGTTAATCCGGGTATTCAGCATGGCGCCAGAGAAAGTCGATGGATTGATTTCTTTGAATGGGATACGGCATTTATATTAAACACAGCACATGCGCTAAACTGTCGTGTGCAACAACTTAAAACAGACACAGCACAAGACAAAAACCAAAATTTGTTAAATGGTGAGCGTTTATATTTTGTACTTGAAAAACAAAACTAAATATTCCTAAACAACGAGTGTTGTTTGTTTCTTTGAAAAAGATTCCTAGTAGCGATTGCTTAATACACAAACATATGCTATAATAGGAAATTATGACCCCTGATCACATTTTATGGTTAGTGGCTGGTATCGTGTATGGACTAGTAATAGGTATTATTCCTGTTGCTGGTGCTACTACCGGACTAATCACAGTATTCTCATTCATAGGCATCTTTCAATACGGCGATCCGTATGCGGGTGTTGTATTCACTACGGCGCTAGTGGCGTCGAGTGCTATTGGCGATTCGTTTGCGAGTGTTGTAATGAACATTCCCGGCGCAAACGGCAGTGCTGCCACAATGATCGACGGATTCCCTCTAGCACGCCAAGGACGCGGTGCTTATGCCCTAAGTGCTGCTATTACTACAAGTACTGTTAATGGATTGCTCTGGGGAATAATTGTATTTTACATGCTGCCCTATTATGGTAGTTTAATGATGATACTGGGCATTCCAGAGATTTTTGCCTTAATGGTATTAGCACTGACTTGCATTGTATTTTTAAATAGCCAGTATTGGTTCCGTGGAATCGTTGCTATTGCACTAGGTGTGTTTTTAGGATTAGTAGGAACAGATCCAGAAACAAACGCCGCACGTTGGACAGGTGGGTGGTTCTACTTGGAAGACGGTATTCAAATGATGGCTCTGCTGTCGGGATTACTAGCATTTCCAGAACTTATCGAAGGCTTGCGCAACCACGGAAAGCCCACTCCATTAACTCCCAGAACACAATGGAGGCAGGTATGGGACGGCATCAAGGATAGTTGGCATCATCGTTGGCTAGGATTGCGCGGCGGTGCAGTAGGCGCCGTAATTGGCGCATTGCCTGGATTAGGTGGTAATATTGCAGACTGGATGGCATATGCACAAACAACTGCAACTTGCAAAAACGAAAAGATTCCGTTTGGCAAAGGAAACATCAAAGGCGTAATTGGTGCAGAAGGTGCCAACAATGCACACAAAGCAACAGCATACTTGCCAACTGTACTATTTGGAATTCCGGGCGCACCATTTGCTGCGGTTGTGTTAGGCTTGTTTGCGTATCTAGGATTTGAGCTAGGATCCGTTAGCTTGCTCGACGATAAACAGTTTTTTGCAAGCCTAACCGCTGGATATATGTGGGCACTAGTACTAACATTTCCACTGGCATTGTTAACTATACGTTGGTTAACAATGATGACACAACTGCCATTCAAATATTTCTTTTGGCCTATCCTAGCAACTATTGTGTGGGCCAGTGTGCAGTACACAGGAGGCTGGGAAGATTACGCTATGCTAGCAATTTTTACAGTTCTAGGACTCGTACTTAGAAAATACAAGTTTAGTCGTCCAGCACTGGTTATTGGATTTATACTATCAGACAAAATTGAAGCACTAACTAAGCAAGTTAATGCATTATATACCATGGATCAGTTACTAGCACGTCCGGGGTTTATTACAATTATGGTATTAGCTGTAATTGCGCTAGTTTATGGATTATTCTTTCATAAAAACAAAGTTGAATTTACATAAGGAGAAACTATGAAGAAGCTATTAGCCGCATTGGCTATGATGGTAGCACTGCCTGCAAGTGCCGCATATACTATGATTATTCCGCAAGAAGCAGGTGGCGGAACCAGCGTGTGGGCAAGCATTATTGCCAAGCACTTGGAAAAGCATTTAGGTGAAGAAATTGTATTACAGCACATTCCTGGTGCTCGTGATATTCCAGCATTTAATAAGTTCCACAACGAACTACAAAACGATGACAAGACTATTATGGTGAGTCACGGAGGTAATGCTGAAAGTTTCCTCATTGAAGAAGTTGACTACAATTACAAAGAATATGAGCCAATTGGTGGCATGAACTTGTCAATTGTAACTGCCGGTCGCGTTGATCCAACCAAGGAAGCAATTCGTTTTGCATCTGGCTCAGGCAATAACCCAGATGTAATGGCATTTACACTACTTGCATGTGGAGAACTGCCTACCATTGACGACTACATTGCTTGCTTCAAGGACAAGGTAACTTATGTCAAAGGCATGAAGTCAGGCGATCGTCGCCTTGCGTTTATGCGTGGCGAACTAAATGCTACACGTGAATCGACTGCTGCGTTTATCAAGCATGTTCAGCCGCTGATTGACAAAGGCGAAGCACAACTTTGGTTTAGTCATGGCGTACTGGATTTAGAAACAGGTTTGGTTAAACCTGATGAAAACTACTCAATTGGTAGTTTTGATCAGTTCTACTTCCAGAAGTACGGCAAGAATCCAAGTGGTCCAATGTATGATGCTTACATTCTTGTAAAGCAGTACCGTGACGTACTACAAAAAGCAT
>Ga0208019_1002028_pt1 | contig 10417 bp, 21 predicted proteins | sample CB_VirMetaG_5_FD_184540 | JGI IMG/M metagenome (GOLD analysis project Ga0208019, IMG submission 184540) | Freshwater to marine saline gradient viral communities from Chesapeake Bay - CB_1508_1D Viral MetaG (SPAdes) (version 4) | ecosystem: Environmental > Aquatic > Marine > Coastal | place: USA... | reverse complement strand
CCGAGTGACGCCGGGCTGACCCTCGAGCAAGTGCTGGCCGAGATCGACGCGATGAAGCTTGGCAGGAGGGCGCACAACAGGATCGAGCTGACGGATCTGCAGAAGGCCGCCCTTCTGGCCGCAAGGCCGGGGCAGGCTGACGGCGTGCCTTGGCGGCAGTTCATTGCCTGGTGGCACGACCAAGGCTGGGACGGGTCCATCGACTTCCTGCGGTCCCGCTACCGCGAGGCCGCCGATGAGTAGCTGGGACCATCTGACGCCTGCCGACTGCCCCGTGGTGAGGGTGGATTGGGTCGATATCACCGAGTACAGTCAGTGGAACAGCGAGGAGGACGTGCAGACGACCGACGTGGTGACGGTGGGTTGGCTGCTCGAGGACTCCCCTCAACAGGTCGTGGTCGCCGGGTCGTACAGCTACACCGACGACGCCTGGGCCAGCGTCGTTACGTTCCCAAAGACCCCGCCGGAGGTGACGACGCTATGGCCCGCATCAAGCTCTGGCTGATCGCCCTGGCGGCCGTGGTGGCCCTGCTGTGGCGCTTCATGAGCGGGAGGCCCTACTGGCAGGGCGAGGCTGAGGAGGCCCGCGAGCGGCTGGCCGAGGCCCTGCGGGGCAAGACCGCCGCCGACCAGGCGGCGAGGGAGGCGAGGGCGGATGAAGAACTGGCGGACAAGCGCGGGCGCTCTGCTGCTGATCGTCTGCGCGGCGCTCTGGACCGCGCCCGCGAACGCCGAACCGGCGGCGGTTGACTCGCTGGTCTGGTACGTCGAGCAGCTTGAACACGACCTGGCCGTGTGTCAGATCCGTGGTGACGCACGGGCCGACTCGCTGGCGATCCGGTGCGAGATGGTCGAGCTTCAACTGCAAGACGCCAGGGAGTACCGCCGCCGGTGGTATCATGACCCCAGGCTGTGGTTCCTGGCCGGCGCCGCTCTAGGTGTCTACGTCAGCGCCCAGGCGGTTAGGGCGGGCTTCTAAGGCCCGCATCAGGTCACGGTTGTTGTACCTCAGTTGTTGGATCACGGCCGCCAGCATCCAGAACAGGGCCATGAACCCCGACGCTATCGCCGTCATGCCCGAGGACAGGAACATCGCCGTCACCGATATCAGAGCAAAGATCACCATGACCGTCACATTTCACCTGCCTGTTTAATTGTTCTATGAGGAACAATAGCATCGTCATTTCCGACCAAGACACCGGCCGCTCTGAGCATGGCATCGACTGCTCGCTGTGCTGCATCCCTGACGGTTGTTGTGTCGAGTCGTGCATAAATTGCCGTCACCCCCATCCGCTTGTGGCCTAAAAATTGTGCGATGATTGATTCAGACGCTCCCGTCATCGCCATCCAACTGGCGGTTGTACGCCGCAGATCGTGGATCCGCACGTCCTCGAGCTGGCTCTCCCGTACCAGTTCCTCCCACCAGTAGGTGACGTTCGCCAAGTGGTTGCCCCCGCGGCGCCATCCGGGAAAGACCCAGCGCCCGGTGATCAGCTCCCTTCGTATGTTAAGGATCTCCTGGGCCTGCGCCACGACGGGGACCGTATGGCCTCGGCGCTGACCCTTGAACGATGTTCTTGGGATATTCCAATGCCATGAAAAACCGTCGATGTCCGCGAAGTCCATCGCCATCAGGCTGGACTTGCGGGCGGCGGTGTAGAGGGCGAGCTGAAAGAAGTGGCGGCAGGCGGGGTTGTCGTGGTCGGCCAGGGCGGCGAAGAACATCCGCAGCTCCTCGGCGTCCAGGTAGCGGTCGCGGCTGTCCTCGTCGAACCGGGGGACGCGCCGGCGGATGGCCGGATTCTGGACCACGATCGGCCGCCCGTCGTCGCCCGTCCAGTCCATGCCGCGGTTGTAGGCGGCGCGGATGTCGTTGAGGATCTTGTTGGCGGTGAACTCCCCGGCCGACTTGCCCAGGGCGCGGTGCCAGTCGCCCAGACGCTCGGGCGTGATCATATCGACGCGAATGTCGGCCAGCTCGCCACAGTGGCGCCAGAAGGACTTGTCGTCGGCCTCCCACGACTTCCGGCGGACCTTGGCGTACCGCTCGATCCAGAGCGTCCACAGCTGGCCCAGCGTCGTCCCTGCGCGACGCTTGGACCTTGCCTTGGCCATGACCGCCGCAGGGTCCTCGCCGTCGTACAGGGCTGCCCTGACGCGCACACAGCGGCGCACGGCCTCGTCGTAGTCGATCTCTGGAAAAGTGCCGAGCTGGATGCGCCTGGGAGCGCCGCCGACGCGGCCGTAGAACCACCAGCTGCGGGCGCCGGTGGGCGTGACCTTGAGGCAGAGGTTCCGCTCGGCGTCGTCGGAGTGCCAGGCTGGGCCTGAGCCCTTGGCCGGCGGATCCAGCGCGGCGGCAACGGTGTCGTTGATGACCATGATTTCCTCCCCAGGAAACAGAGCTACGCTAAGGCAAACAGAGCTACGTTTGAGCTACGGGGTGGGCCGAAAAGCCCCAAAATATCGAGTAAAAGTGATTCAGTGCGTCGCCCCTGGGATGGCGGCAAAACTGCCGTAATGCCGCACAATACCAAAGAGATGCGGAAATGAGCAAGGAAATTCGAAGCGGCCCGTACCGATCTTTTAAGGAGAGGGTGCCTGGTTCGAGTCCAGGGCGGCCTACCATATAAACCCCCGTAAGTGATGGAAAATCGCGGCTGGCCGTAGCTCGGAGATACGGGCTGAAAACGGCCAGCCGCCGACGGTGATACGTTTGAGCTACGCCCATCACGCGTCGCCCCCGATGATCCTGTTTATCTGCTCGCGGATCGCCGCCAGGGCCTCGATCGTCTGGTCCGTGTCCTGATCCCCGCCGAGCATCGCCCGCAGACCGTCACCACCGACCTGGTCGATGTGCTGGCCGAGCCTGACGGGGCTGCCGCCGGCGAACGCAAGCGCGATCTGCCAGTGCAGCACCGCCGCGATCGGAGCCAGCTCGCCGTCGGCTAGGGCGATGGCCTCCCACGTCCCGAAGCTCTCTGCCCGCAGGTTGCCCGAGAGCGTGCTGTCGGTCACGCCGATGGCCCTGGCCAGTTCCTTCTGCTGCTTCTTCGTGCGGAAAAGAACAGACCGAAGTTCCTCATGGGCGCGGCGAAAGGCCGCAGTCTTGCGCTCGTGAAAATTATTCATGCTCGTCCTCCCCGATAACCTTATCCATAAAGATACAAACAAATACAAATAACGAAAGGGTTTCAGGCACGCCACAAAGAAATACGAAAAAAACCGAAATAAATTCTTGACCCCCCCCCTATTTTTGGTATCTTCCCAAACGTTACGGAGGACGCCAACCCACGACGGAGCCGACATGGACCAGCCCATCCGCATCAATCAGCACGACAACCGCATCATCGGCGCCGAGGCCATCGCCCAAGAGCTGGGCGTGGCCACAGCCACCGTCTACGGCTGGGCCACCGACCCCAACTGGAAGGGCCTGTCCATCATGCCCTTCTACCGGACCATCAACCGCCGCCTGTTCGTACTCAGGGACGATCTGGCGAAGCTCAGGGGCGTCATCGGCTGACGGAACGAAGGGCCGCGGGGAGATCAGTTTGGCGACGGCCTCCCCGCGGCGTGCCACACCCAAGGAAAGGGGAGTAGCGTGTGTGAATCTACCGGAATCCGCTCTGATTATCAGCAAAAAAACGCCTGCGTGTACTGCGGCACCCTCCAAGAGTTCATCGTCAACGTCGAGATCCACCGCACCTACGGCGTGACCAGGCACCCCGCCTGCGCTCTCTGCGCCATCGTCCAGCTGCAGCAGGCCAACAAGCTGTTGGCCGACCGCATCGAGCTGATCAAGGCACAGCAGGAGGCCAGTCATGCGGATCAATAGCAGCACCGGGCGGCCCTTCGACCACGATGACACCTTCACCGGCATCGACGAGCTGCGGCCGGCGGACGACCACGCACCGGCCACCGGGGCCGACGACGGCACCTTCGAGTGCGCGATCTGCGGCGAGATCATCGACACCGTCCTGGGCATCTACTGCGAACACGCCCAGGTCAACGAGGACGACGGCAAGGAGGGCTGCTGATGAGGATCGTCTATTCCTGCCTGATCTGTCGCAACCTGACCACCGGCGAGAACCCCGTCTGCACCAAGGATCACCAGCTGTGGCGCTACCGCTCGCAGGACGAGCGCCTGTTGGCCGCCTACCCGCGGGACACCTGCTTCGACTACATCCCTTCGGCGGTCGCGCTCGACCCCGGCGTTTCCTCCCCTTCCGCTGGGGAAGCCATCGACGCGACCGCCGTCCCCAACACGACCATGTGCTGCTGGCAGGAGGCCGAGGACGCGCAGTTCGACGAGGACGGCCTCGGCGCCTGCCGCGGTGCCTGGTGGGGCTTCGTTCTCACCGTCGCCCTGTTTGGCCTGACGTTCATGTTCAGCGAGCTGCTTGGCCTGCTGTCGGTCAACGCGAAGGTCGGGCTGATCGGCCTGTTCATCGCCGCGGTCGCCGGCTGGCGGGCCTACCACCTGTTCCAGACGTGGAGGGACTGGAAGGGCTACCTGACGCTGATCGTCCCGGGCGTCCTGACGTTCGCCTGGTCGATCTTCGCGTGGGGGTGGTAGCGGTGCAGCACCAGATCCCGAAGTCCTGCCAGCGCGTCTACCAGGCGCTCCTGAGCGGCCGCAAGATGCGGAACATCGACCTGCAATTCGCCACCGGCCAGTCGTCGGCCGACCGCATGGTGCGGCGGCTGAGGAATTCCTGCCCCGGGCTGGTGCGCGAGGAAGAACGCAAGGGGCAGTCGGGAAACACCTACAAGGTCTTTTGGATTCAGGCGGAGGACCAGGGGAGGTTGTTTTGATGCTGGCAAGAATCGACAGCATCCGCACGGACGGCGGCACGCAAAGCCGGGACGGGATCGACCAGGCGACGGTTGAGGCCTTCGCCGACGCGATGCACAACGGCGACAGGTTCCCGCCGATCGAGATCATGCACGACGGGACGGCCTACTGGCTTGTGGACGGCTTCCACCGTGTCCGCGCTGCGCTGTTCCTGGGCATGGACACGATCGAGGCGAACGTCACGCAGGGAACGCAGCAGGACGCCGCCTGGGCATCCTGCGGCGCGAACAAGACGCACGGCCTGCGTCGGACGAACGCCGACAAGCGGCGGGCGGTGACCCGCGCCCTGACCCTGCGGCCCGACTGGTCGGATCGGAAGATCGCCGAACACGTCGGGGTCGGGCACGTCCTTGTCAGCAAGATGCGGGGTGAAATGACTGTTCACAAAGAACAGTCAGCGATCCCCGCCCCCGCCCGCACCGGCCGAGACGGCCGAACCATCAATACCGCCAACATCGGCGCCCGCAACCAAGCGGCTAGGCCCAAGGCAGAGCCAGCGCCCGAATACGACGACTGCATCGAGATCAGCACCGATCCAGAGGTCATCCGCAAGAACGTCGAGGAATCCAATGCCCGCGAGTGGCGCGGATACGCTTCGTTCGTCCGCGAATACCTAGAGCGGATCGACCACACGCATCCAGCCGGCGCCGCAGAATTGGCCGCGCTCGCTGACTGGATCTATCAACGACTGGAGGCCTGACATGGCGCGAATCATCGAGAGCGGAAACTACGGAAAATTTAGGAGAGACATTCACAACCGCAGCGTGGGCCACAACAAGAGCCTGAAGGCCAGTATGGAAGTGTGGGGATGGCTCGACGCCTACCCCATGCACGTCTACGAGGACAAGAACGGCGACCTGTGCATCAAGGACGGGCACAACAGGTTCCATTACGCCAAGGAACTTGGAATCCCTGTCAAGTACGTCGTGGACCACGACGTTGACCTGGTTGACCTCCAATCCACCCAGTCGAAGTGGAGCCTGAAAGACTACCTGACCTGCTTCTGCTCGCACGGGAACAAGCACTACATCACGCTGCGAGAGTACTGTGCCCAGTACAAGTTCCCCTTCACGTCTGCAATCTGCATCATGATGGGATCGACGTGCAACAGCGGGAATCTGGTCAATGTCTTCAGGCGCGGAGAATTCAAGATCAAGCGCGATATGGAAGTCATGCACCGCATCGGCGAGGCATCTGCGGCCATCTCTGCAGCTCGGCCAGACATCGCCATGCGCGAGACGCTTTGTATGGCCACAACCCGCGTCTATGACACGGGGAAAATCGATCACAATAGGATGATGAAGCAGATTTCCAAGTACGCCGCTTCGCTGATGGTGCCCGTCGTGAAGTCCGATCAGTACGTCGATATGATCGAGAAAGTCTACAACTACAGGTCAAGGGAAAAGCGCAGCATAGCTCTGACCGTGCGTGAGCGCATGGACGAGGCGCGTTGCAGGGGGTACGGAGACCGAGAGTCTGGGATCTGACCAACCATTCGGAAAAACCGAATAGTTCAAATCACGAACGGAGGCAAAATGTCCATCCTAGACACCATCACCACCGGCAAGACCCCAGGGCCGCGGCGGGTCGTCATCTACGGCCCAGGCGGCATCGGCAAGTCCACCTGGGCAAGCCAGGCGCCCAACCCCGTGTTCATCCAGACCGAGGACGGGCTGGCCGACATCAACACCAGCAAGTTCCCCTTCAGCCACACCCTGGCCGAAGTCAAGGAACAGCTCCGTGCCCTGGCCACCGGCGACCACGCCTACAAGACCGCCATCATCGACTCCCTCGACCAGCTCGAACCGCTGATCTGGGAGCAGGTGGCCACGTCCAACGGCAAGTCCCACGTCGCCGAGATCCCCTACGGCAAGGGCTACGAGCAAGCCCTAGCCGACTGGCGCAAGATCCTGTTCGTCCTGGACAAGATCCGCGACCGCGGCATCCACGTCATCCTGATCGGTCACGCGAAGATCGAACGCTTCGAGAACCCCGCGACCGAACCCTACGACCGCTACAACCTGCAGCTCCACAAGAAGGCCGCCGCCGAGGTCACCCACTGGGCCGACGAGATCCTGTTCACCAACTACAGGGTCCACGTCCGCAAGTCCGACCAGGGATTCAAGACCACCCAGCGGGCCGTCGGCGACGGCGAGCGCGTCGTCTACACCCAGGAGGGGCCGGCGCACATCGCCAAGTCCCGCCTGAGCCTTCCCCCTGAGCTGCCCCTCGAGTGGGCCGCCTACGAACAGCACTTCACCAAGGAGGACTAGGACGTGAAGTTCAGCAAGAAGGACCACAAACCGATGGGATCGTTCGACCTCATCGAGCCCGGCGACTACCGCGCCATCATCATCGACGCCGACTGGAAGGACAACGCGGCCAAGACCGGCAAGTACCTCAAGATCCAGTTCGAGCTGACCGACTCCACGGTCCAGGGCCGCTACTTGTGGTCCATCCTGAACCTGAAGCACACCAACGAAACCGCCGTCGGGATCGCCTGCTCCGAGATGGTGTCGATCCAGGACGCCATCGGCGTGGACATCGTGTTTGAAACCGACAAGGACGACGAGATGCACGCCCTCGGCCAGGCGCTGCTCCACAAGCGCCTGCTGGTGACCGTCGGCGTCGAGAAGCGCAAGGACACCGGCGAGATGCAGAACCGCATCAAGGCCTACGCCGGCCTCGAGTCCGGCAGCAAGGCCGCCGGGAAGTTCACCCCGACCGGCGACGACGACCTGCCGTTCTAGGACGGCACCGCCGGGGCTGGGTTCCCCCCCCCTGCCTGGCCCCGGCGACTTCACGGAGGATCACATGTACGTCCACAACTGGCACAAGTGGCAGATGCACCGCAAGGACAGAGCCCAGCCGCCATACATCAAGCTGCACCGGATCGTCCTGAGAGACGAGTCCTGGGCGCAGCTCTCCGACGCCGAGAAGGGCCAGCTCGTCTCCCTCTGGATCGTCGCAGCCGACAGGGATGGCGTCTTGCCCAGCGACAAGAAAATCCTCAAGAAGATCGCCGGACTGGACTCCGAGCCCGACATCGAGCGGTTCCAAGCCCTTGGTTTCCTTGATACTTGCCAGCCTGACGCCAACATGACGCCAACTTGGCGTCAAGGTGACGCCAACATGACGCCAGATGGTTGCCAAATGGTTGCTAAAGGAAAGGAAAGGGAAGGGAAGGAAAGGGAGGGGAGGGAAGCGCCGCCGGCTGCGCCCGCGGCTCAAGACCCCCCCACGGTGGCCGAGGCCTCTCCCAAGCAGATCGCCTTCGCAAGGTCCCTGCTCGAACCCCACGGGCTGACCCTCGAGGACTGGATGGCCACCGCCGAGGTCGAGACGTTCGCCAGCCATCATCTGGACCTGCTCAAGGCCGTTTACAAGGGCAAGGAGCCCCAGCCGCCGGAATCCAAGCGGGCAGGCATGGCCACCCTGGTCGGTGAACTTGAGTTCATCGCCGCCGAGGACGGCATCGAAGCCGCAAGGGAGTGGATCGGCACCCAGGACGCCGCCAACAGGCCGCCACTGTGGCGCCGCCTGGACGCCATCCGGCAGCAGGAGGGCGCGGCATGAAGCTCATCCTGCCGTTCCCGCCGACCGAGAACACCTACCGGCGGTTCGCCAACCGCGGCCGCTTTGCAGGGCCGATCCTGTCCAAGCGGGCCCGGGCCTACAAGCAGTCCGTCAAGTCCTGCATCGGAGACGTGGCGACCATCACCGGCCACGTTCACGTCGAGATCGAGCTGCACCCGCCCGACCGCAGGCGCCGCGACCTGGACAACTACCTCAAGGCCCTGTTCGACGCCATCACCGAGGCCGGGGTCTGGGAGGACGACAGCCAGGTCAGGGATATGCGTGTCCGCTGGGCCGACAGGGTCACCGGCGGCAAGGCCGTCATCGAGATCACGGAGGTCAACTGATGGGACAGCTGCTCGAACAGGACGCCATGCAGCTTCGCGATGCGTACCGGCAGATCGTCAAGTATCGGGTCGATGAGGCCTTCGAGCGGATCGCAAATGAGAAGCTGACGCTTCGCCAGATCAGCGAGCGCAACCTGTTCCCCGAGGAATGGTGCTACGTCCTCGGCTACGCAAAGAGGAGGGACGACGATGCGCTGGACAACCGATAGGCCGATGGTCGAGGGCTTCTATTGGGCGAGGATCAAGACCCCGTTCGGCGGCTACCGCGACAACTACGTCAACACGATCGTCAAGGTGATATACGACGACGAGCGCGGCCTGCTGGTCAGGGCCGGGGCCACCGTCCCGCTCGAGGCGTTCAGCGCCGTGGCATGGGCTGGGCCGATCGAGGAGCCGACAGATGACCGGGGGCTGGAAAATGAACAATAAAAAACCGCTACTCACGATCCCCGGAGACCGTCCGCCGCAGGTAGGTGACACGATTCGTCTGAACTACGAAGGTATCGGCCAGGATTTCGGATACGTCATTGTATCAGCCAGGCAGGTTTTCGGGGAAGAGCCTGTTTGGCCTGACGGATCGTGGTCGTTCGAGTGCGAGTGCCCCGACTGTCCCAGAGCTATTGGGCTTAGGTTTTACCTTTCTGGCTACTTTATGCGACCTGACGGCAGGTGCTGTCGCAGGAATGACGAGATCATGATCGAGCGCCGCGCAGCCCAGGGGGTGCTGTTTTGAGTGACTACCGCACCATGTACCAGGCCTCAAAAGAGGCCAACCAGCAACTCCTCGACGAGGCCGTCAAGGCGCAGCAGGCCCTCGAGGCCGCCATCAGGTACATCACAAAACTCGAGCGAGACAACGCAAGGCTCGCCAAGCTCAACGAGGTCGCCGGCCAACTCCTGACCGAAAGGGGCGCAGCGTGAAGCCGGACAAGCCCATCGCAGCCCTCTCGGTCATCGTCGCCGCCGCAACGGCCATTGTCGCCCTCATCTTCGGCACCAGCGACACGACGACCACGGACGACAGCTACATCCCAGCGATCAGGCAAGACACGACCTCGGCCTGGCCGATGACCATGAACATGGCCATCACCGCCCTGGACGAAGCCCTCGACATCGTCCCGCCCCTGACCGCTGCGGGCATCCTGGCCTCACATGGATGGGACTGCCTGCCGTACCCCGAGCACCGCGATACCTGGGCCTGGACCCCGCCCACGACAGGCGCACCCGTGGATCACTACGTCGTGGAGTTCACCTGGACGACCACCGACACCGCCTTCCAGTTCTGGATTCAAGGATCCGACACGCAATGGGTCAGGGTCGCGGGCGTCGATTCCCTCGGCCGGCAGGGCGAGTGGTCCGACTACGGCGTCTGGCCATAAACTTTCTCCGTTCGCCTAAGTGTTGGCCACCGGGACAGTTCTGCGGAAAAACCCGCAATTCTTCGACTTATCCCCAAGATCACCCTGTAAGTGTCCATAAAAGTGGACTATAATCCGCACGTTGGGTGGTGCTGGCACGGAGGCCGGCGCCGACCCAAGCGGACGAGGGTGAAATAGTGAGCATCCCGACCACGCGCAGAACGCATCGAAAGGGCCGATTCGGGTCCTTCTGAGGCGTTTTATGCGGGTGCTATGGCTGG
>Ga0208019_1002026_pt1 | contig 10422 bp, 17 predicted proteins | sample CB_VirMetaG_5_FD_184540 | JGI IMG/M metagenome (GOLD analysis project Ga0208019, IMG submission 184540) | Freshwater to marine saline gradient viral communities from Chesapeake Bay - CB_1508_1D Viral MetaG (SPAdes) (version 4) | ecosystem: Environmental > Aquatic > Marine > Coastal | place: USA... | reverse complement strand
TATCTTCTCTCACGTATGGCAACCTGTGGATTCGGGGGCTTGGGGTCTTCTGGAAACCCTGGATGATTACGGAGAATCGCCCCAGGATGGCAACTATAAGTGGTACGGCTGGCAAGACTGGAGGGACTCTGTTCCTCTCAAGTCGGTTGACCCCACAGATGCTCCTGTCTCCCTGCCACTCCTGCAGTCGCTTCAAAGGAACTCGTATTCCTGGAGCGCCTACGGCTCCACCTTCGCTTCACGACCCGGAGCGCTGAAGCGCGATGCCCCTCTAGAAGCTTTGTTTATAAATACTAGCGGCGCTGCGGGAGACGCTATGCCTTTGTTCTCTGGCACTGCTGGGGATAATCCCGGATACAACCACAACTCGGGAATTCCCGCAGGAAAAACCCTTTCTATCTTTGGTATTACCGCCGCAAACGCGAACAGCGCAAGCACGGACAAAGCCAATCAAACGGCGGTACTTGTAGTCTCAGGGAACACAGGAGCGGGAACTACTGCGTACCAAACGAGTTCTCTCGCGTGGACTGCCAAAGCGACTGGACCGTTTTTTCTTTCCCTAGATTTGCCTGTTCAGTTTGATGGACCGTGTGATGTTTGGGCAACCCAACTCACTCAGACCTCCCCTCCACTCCATAAATTCAACTACACCACACTCAGCTATGTCATCACGGATTCTAACAATCTGAGGGACACATAGTTGTAAGGCAGCGCATTTAGTGGTACAACCCCCCGCCCCCTTTAACCGCCTTACTTTCGAAGGTATCGTACAAAGAAAGGTGTAGATTTACGCCCTACCGAGCTATAATAGTATGGATGAGATATGCTGAGTCGCGAGACCAGCTGTAGGCAGTAAGACGGTCTATCTCATTCAGTATTTGGGAGCGTAGCTTAGTTGGTTAAAGCATTCGTCTTATATGCGAACGACCGTAGGTTCAAGTCCTACCGCTCCTACCAACCCCCCACACGCTATAATAAAAGGAAGCATAAGTCAAAGCACCCCTATGATGAGAATCGCACAGAGAGAGAGCCATAAGGGATACGGTAAGTATCGCCTAGGCTCTGTGATTACCGACCGAAAGGGAGTGGTTATCGGACGCGGATACAACAAAGGTGTTACGCACCCGACTTTCGGAAACTCCTATTCCGGAAACCTTCACGCAGAAGCATCCGCTTTGGTTTCGGCTTTGAAGTCGAAGCGTTCTTTGCGAGGAGGAACTTGTTATGTCTACCGAGTGGGAGGTAATCTAGCCAAACCTTGTCCGTGCTGCCAAGAGTTTTTACGCAGCCACGGAATTGAAAAGATAGTTTACTCTACCAAGGAAGGAGACATGGAGGAGGAGCTATAAGTCAAATCACAGGACGCGAGCGTAGCTCAGTGGTAGAGCCTCTGCCTTCCAAGCAGATTGTCGCCCGTTCAAATCGGGTCGCTCGCTCCAACTCTCTACCAAAATGAAATGGGGGCGTAGCTCAATCGGATAGAGCAACGGACTTCTAATCCGTAGGTTATAGGTTCGACTCCTATCGCTCCTGCCATTTCCTAAGGAAGTATAAGTCAAATGATTAAAAAACGAATTCATACAAAGGTGGTATAAGTCAAGATGATTTGGTCAGTAAGAGGAAATGGTATCTCCGCATACATGAAACAAGGATTTAATATTCTTAGGAGATTCAGACGAGATTCTGAACCCGACGATGTTCGTGATTGCTTTATGTGGCTTGGTTCTGCCAAAACCTTGAAAAGCGCACAAGCATTCGCCGCGAAACAAGAAGGTGAAATAGAGATTCGGGAATTCAAAATACAACAAGTTGAAAAAGATTCATAAAATCCCGAATCTCCACTCGTACTATCATAGCGTTGCCAACCGTATTTTGATTGGTAAACCGCTAAATACTTTTGAAGAAATACATGAAGCGTCCTAAGCTAAAGTTAAATTTGTCTGAAGAAGAAGGTGTGATGGTAAAACATCTCTTGCCTTTCGTAAATCTTGTATGCAGTAAAGCAGACAGAGATATCGCAATTAGCTTATTGGGATTCCAGACCCGCCAACAGTATGTTCATGCTTTCACATCTGATAAAAGATATGGGGATATGTTGGCTATCATTGTTTTTCTTTTCATGTTAGATGATTATTATGAAAGAAAGTTGTTTTTTGATAAAATAACTTTTAATGATAAATTTTTAGAAAGTAGGTTGAGAGAACTATGTGGTTTTGAAAATGAAGGTTTGTCTGTTGATGAACTTAATACCATGTGGGACATTCCCTACGAATAATTATAGCGATTTCACTTGACAAACCGTCAAGAGTTTGATACCCTAGCCCCCGCGCGAGCGTAAGTAGTGTGGTGGCAAGGACTTACGAACAATTTGGCTATTTTCCAAGAAATCGCTGAGTTTTCTCGGTTTACGCTTGACCTGCGGCTCGGAGTGTGCTACAATCCACCCTCACCGACCGACTCTACACCCCTTTGGGTAAGATACAGGTTCTAATTTTTCTCATAACAACAAGTTGAAATCATGAAATTCGTAATCGACGAAACAAAAGATAAGATGATTCACTCTCTAATCAAGGGTGGCAAGAATGTAATGCTCACGGGCGCAACGGGCGCAGGTAAAACTACCTACTGCTTTGAAGTTGCGAATAACTTGGGCATGAACTGTGAAGTAGTGAACTGCGGTTCTACTCAGGATGCTCGTACTTCTCTGCTTGGATTTTTCCAACTCAAGGATGGTAGCACCAAGTTTACCCCTTCCAACTTTATCAAAGCTGTTCAGACCGAAAACACTCTGATTGTTCTTGATGAGCTTTCTCGTGCTTCGGATGATGCTTTCAACATCCTGTTTCCGATTCTCGACCATCGCCGTGAAATCTCTATTGAAGAAGAAAACGGAGATAGCCGAACCGTAAAGGTGGCTGACGGTGTTCGTTTTATTGCAACCGCAAACATTGGTTTGGAGTATTCTTCTACTCGCACCCTAGACCGTGCGTTGCAAGACCGCTTTATGACTTTCAACCTTCCTTATATTTCGGGAGAGCAGATGGTTAGTTACATTGAGGCTAACGAAGAACTTACTCCCAAGGATAGCATTATGCTGAAAACCTTGTCTCAAGTTTACGATTACTCGCATTCGTTGTTCGGCAAAGGTAAAATTGGAACTCGTATTTCTACTCGTTCTGTAATTGATACCGTTTCTTTGATTAAAGATGGTTTCTCTGTGCGAGATATTCTCGATAACGCTATCTTGTCGCAGTACGAACAAGATTCTAGCACTATCGTTAATGACGCTAATGTCCTGCGAGAATTCGCAGACAGCATTGGTGTGTACGCACAAAACGATTCTGAACAAACTTTTTAGAAAATGAGCAATTCCGTAGAAGTAGAGCTAAAAGCTGTAAAAGCTGATGCGGAGTTGATGTCTGCATGGCTTGGGGGGATGGAAGATACTTTCATTACTCCCAAGCTGTTGTTCGACCTGCAAACCCTTTTGCGTCATTACGCAGACTTCCTTGTTCCAAACAAAGATGTTTCTGTGGACTACAAGTATGAGGGAACTCCTTGTGCATCGGTGGATAAAGACCAAGTTTTTATTCCTCTTAGTATGTTACAAGAAGGTCGTGTGGACGAAACCATTTCTGCTGTTATCCATGAATTGCACCACATTAAGTATTCTTATAAAGAATCAGATATTTGTGCGCGAATCATGCCTTATTTTGAGCGTATTCTTAAAACCGTAGAAGTTGAACACTACGGCAAAAAGATGTCTATTTGGTACGCGCTTAAGACGGGAGGAGAAATTACTCCTCTAGGTATTGTAGAAAGGAAATTACAACATCAGTATTCAAGTTTTGTTTACCAATACTTTGGTGATTTGTTCTTGTTGCTAAACGCCATTGAAGATGTTAGGATTGACGAAATGCAACCTAAGAATCTGCTCAAGTATAGGTTTAAGCAAGAGAAACTTGCTTTTGATAAGTTTAAGACTGCGGTTGAGAGTGGCGAGTTAGATACGGACTCATTGTTTGGTTCTTTCCTTACCGCTTTGTTTCACTTGAAAGGTCTTGGACACTCGCAGTTGGTTGTTGATAACAACATTACTAAAGACCGTATTGTTGCTGTCGAGGAACCGAGTCAGTATTACGAACCAACCTTTTCTGCATTTGCAAAAGTGTTACAAGACCATGCAGGTGGGCTTTGGGAAAAGTTTAAAGAACAATCAGAGATGGCAGATAATGCCATTAGTGATTTTCTTGTTGCAGATTCCATTGAAGAATCAGAGGATGGAGGTGAAGCCACAGAAGATGGAGAGCTTGCTTTGCAACCCAAAAAATCTTCTGACTGCTCACCTTTTGACGATGAACTAGCCGACCAAGTAAGAAATACTTTTGGTGAAGATGATATTCGTGATTTGCTTAACGCGATGAACGATGATGAAAACAACGGAGAAGAACCAACAGAGTTGTTGATGAATCCCCAACAATGGGCTGAGATTCAAGCGTTCAAAGCCTTAAAACATATTCCCTGTCGTGAATCGGTACACCACCTTCCACACGGCGTAAACTACGATACTTTAATTTTAGATTGCTATGCTTAAACTAACTACCCCTAAATCCTTCCTGCGTTATGCCAAAAACATGACTGTGGGAGAGTTGAAAAATGTTACGGACTCGGACTTGTTGGAATACAGTTCCGAAATTGAGTCCACCATTGCAAATGACTACAAAGAAGATTTCTCTTGCGTGGTCGAGGATAACGGTAAAATGTACGCTCTTGCCCTCAAAGTTTACGGGGCACACAGTAAGCAAGCCAAATACCTCAACAGGAATTTCAGCAAAGGTGAAAACCTAGTTGATACTCATTACAGTCAGTTTCCTTCGGTTTCTGAAGTAAAAAGGTGGGTTGAAAATTCCAAGACTGGGTTTTACGAAGATAGCTGTGTTCCTGCGATGAACTACCAAAGAAAGGAGGACAACTGATGGCTAAAGAGCATGGTACTCTAAGTTTTGATAAGGATGCATTGTTTGTTGATTATGACAACGAAGCCGTGTTCCAATACCGAGAAGAGTTGTTTAGGAAGTTCGTCCGCAACATGACCTCTTTGTTGGAATCACAAAAGCCTAAGAAGTATAGCAGTAACCGTGGGTTGCTAGACCCTCGCAAGCTATACCGTTATCAGATGGACGATAATGTGTTTTACAAAAAGACTAGCACTCCTAACTCGGATACGACTTTCGTGTTTTTAGTTGATGCTAGTGGAAGTATGCAAGCAAAATGTGGCGATGACCGTTTCTTGTCTCGCATCGAAGTTTGTGGTGCAATTTGTTCTGCGTTTGCAAAAGCAAATAAGGCTGTCTTAGGTAATAAGATTAAGATGGAGGTGTTTACTAAAACAGATGCGGGACAATGCTTTAACAGTTTTGTTAAAGGGTATGTTCCTATTCTGTCGAGAGTGTTTTCTAACACTAAGAACGATACCGATTGGGATAAACTTTGTCGTCTAAGCACTTCCGCACCCCTTAAGGTGGATGGTCGTTCTACGGGTAGTTATACTCCCGAATTTCTTTTGCTTCCTGCTCTCATGGCGTGGGCAAGGAAGAACCTCACCACCAAGAACATGGTTGTTGTGAATTTAACTGACGGAGAGGTTGTTCACCAATTTATTCCGAGGGAACAAATCGAAGAATATCGTGAAGACCCGTGTCATGTAAAATCTTACAGGGCTTGTGATGCTGATACCAAAGCATTGCGTATTAAGTATCTTCGTGGTGTTCCCAATACTACAATCTACTTACAGGGTTATGCTTATTCTGATAACACTCGTATCAAAGATATGTATGGACAAAATGCTGTTTCTGCAAACGATGAAACCTTCGATGTAGAATTTTTTAAGACCCTTAACACTTTGCTAAACGAATATGCGTAAACTACAACTAAAAAACTATCAGGCTTCTCGAAGAGGTCGTATTCTGGATATTATCGAAATGTATACCCTCCGTCGAGACTCTTACACCTATCATAAGTCTAGTTTAATGAACGACGCTTGTGAAAAACTAAATAAATTCTTTATGGGTAAGTTTGTTTCTCCTGATGATAATGTGGTTATCATTGACGATAAGCGACAAGAGATTTGTCGGCTAAACAACCGTAGTTTAGTTACGACGGGTTTACTTTATGAGGAGTTGTTGCAGGTGAATCGTGGTAAGCAAAGCTACGAAGGCGACCGCAATAAGTTTTTTATTGACGATGAAACAGGTAACGCATCCCAGTTTCGGCATCCTAACTATATCTACTTATTGGATTTGTGTTGGTATATGCATGAACAGCAAATGGATGCCGTAGAAATCGGGAAGGTCGGGGTTCCGCAACTTTCTTTTGATGAGTTGGAGGATAACTTTTTGTCTGAGCGTTACAATAATATGTTAAATAGTGTGCAAACCACTTTATTTAACAAAGGTGTTGAAGTCATTACTGAGTACGGCAATAAGTGGTTTTCTGTGCTAAATGAAGTAACTTCTAACAACATCGAGTTTGAGAAAGGTATTCACGCATACACCTCTGACCCTCGTGTTGTTGAGTTTATGGAAAACGACAATGTAAGTAAGTACGACTCAGAGTTTCATGCCCTTGAAAGATATTGGGCATATGTTAATGAGCAAAACTCTGCTACGCCTCCCGCTCCCGTTAAGCCTTGGGAGGAGTATGTTATTGGGCTTGCTCAAGAATGGGCGAAAAATAATCGAATCGAATTTGACCCAAGTTGGTTGGCGGTAGCTAATGGAATGTCTGAGCCTACTGACAGAACTGCCGTAAACTATGTTTGCGCGTCATACCCTCATATTCCTTGGAAGCTCGTAGAAAAATCAGAGTTTAAGCGCAACGACGATTGGACTTTGAATAGTATCAATTTCTATAAATCAGAAGCATTGAAGTTGCGTCGTATTTTGTTGGAGGGAACTTTCGATGAGTAATAATCTCTCTTACGAACAATGGGAATGGTTGGAAGAAAAATACGGGAAGTTGTTGCATCATATTGCTTACCGTATCGGACTCGACCCAATTACGCATGACCATGATGATAGTTATCAAGAACTGTGTATTGCGATGATGGATACTGTAAAAATGTTTGATAAAACTGCTACTGTTCCGTTTGATGAATACAAAGATACTGCACACTTTGATAAGTATCTCAAAACTGTTTTGTGGAACAGAAAGAACTGTCTCGGACAAAAGATTATTCGTCGCGCACCTTTGCGTAAGCAAGTAACTATTGACGAGAAACTTCTTAAAGATAAAGTCTTTAATCCTGTTGAGAGTTTTGAGCCTTTTGGAAACGAAACCCTTGATAGTGATATGTTAAGTATCCTGCAAGAAGTAAAGCAAGATTCTAAAATCATTAAGCCTAGTGGGGAGTTTAATATCAGCCGCTTATGTCGCAACCTAAACAAAAGTAAATCTGAAATCAAACATACTCTTGAGCGGCTACGATACACCCTAAAATCTTATGATGAATAAGATAGCAGATACTTTAATTCCTATAGTATGGTTAGGAGGCACACTCTTTCTGATGTGCTACTATGCTTGGAAACACCAATTCGATTTATTGTTCATCACAATAATCACCTTCCTGAACTCCATTGTTTTGGGGAGCTTAATCAGCAAACAAAAAAACAAATAACATGATTGATACCGAACACGAACCTATGTCTGACGAACAAGCGTTGCAATATGCTATTGAAGCATTGACCGACCTTGAGGCTCGTTGTAACACGGAAGAAGAACGCGCAGAACTGAGTGAGGCTATTCAAACTCTTGAAAGTATGAAGCAGTCTTACGAAGATTGCACTTTCGGTTTTCTAACTTTAGATGATGAGGAATAGCTAATCGTTTTTAGCTTGACAACATAGCACCGCTATGGTATAATAACCGCTATGAATATTTTCCCCATTGAAGGTAATGACCAAGATATTGATTGGAAACAATCAGCTATCTCACATGACGATTTTCGTTGTAACAAAATGATTATCGAGTCGTGCCAAATGTTATCAACAAACGCACAGTTGCTCGGTGAACATACTCGTTACAAGCAATCATTTATGAATCACCCCATGACTATATGGGCTAGAGAATCGCTATGCAACTTCAATAACTTGTTACATATCGGTTACTATTTACGCTCTGAGTTTTGTCGCAGACACAACAAAGTTTCACATGGCTGTGATGATGTTTTGAATCACATGGAAACCTTAGTCGCAAAACCATCATTTCGTGATAAGTTTCCTATCAAAGACCACGGTACTAATATGCCATTGTGTATGCCTGATGAATACAAGACTGATAACCTAGTTGAGTCTTATCGTAACTTCTTTGCTAACAAACCAAACCTCAGATACTTTTACACACAACCACCCGAGTGGATTTCCAAATACCGCTCACCACAATTACCACCCGTACAAACACGATGAAAAAAAGACACACAAAATTTAAAACCCTGTTCTCTAGTAAGAACAAAAACAAAGTCGAGAAGTTTTTTGAGAAGCTGAAGGACAAAGAAGGTATCAGCATTTACCACCGAAAGTATGATGGTAGAGACAAGCAAACCTACCATGTCCGTCAGGTGGTGCGCCGAGGAGTAAAGAGCAATGCCTAATCACTGCACCACTGTTTTAACCCTGAAAGGAGACTTCAAACACAGACAAGAGTTTGTGGATAAGAACAAAGGTTTTGAATGGGGCGATACGGAGAAGAAAGGAGCTTACAAAGAACTTTCTTTTCATGCACAAGTTCCTATGCCTCAAAAACATATTGCTTCCCATGCCAAGAATCGCTCAAACAGCGATTGGTATTCTTGGTCTAACAAGAATTGGGGAACCAAATGGGATTGCTACGAAGAACAACTGAACCATACTGATTCCTACACCAGCTATTGCTTTGATACTGCATGGGGTCCGCCTGTTGTGTGGTTCAGCAAAGTATCTCGCAAATTCCCATATATCGAATTTGAGATTGAGTGGGGCGAAGAAGGAGGTGAAGGAGGAAAGATGATGTTCCACGGAGGAGAGTGCTTTCTTGATGTAGCCATGACCGACGAACAATGGAGTTCGTTTATGGGACACAGTGAATGGGGAGACGAGGAATGATGGAAAATAACGACAAAATTAACCATCCCCCGCACTATAATAAAGGTATCGAAACTACTGATTACATCTTCTCTTGGGATATGAACTTCTGCGAAGGAAATGTAATCAAGTATGTTACTCGATACAAATATAAAGGCGGGGTTGAGGACTTGCAGAAAGCCAAATGGTATTTGGAAAGACTAATTGAGAATAACAGCTAAACAAATGAAAATCGAAAACCCTATTGACGAAAGGTTATGGAAAGCCTTGCATCATGTTGTCAACTTCGCTGACAGCAAGGTTGTAACTGATGCAGATTGGAAATATGCAGACGGATTGGAAGAATCCATCGCACTTGTTAGAGAATACGCATCTTGTTTTGGTGCTGACGGAAGTGTGTCCCAACGAGGACAAGTACCGTCAGCGTGGAAGCAAGACTCAATTTTTGAAGATTGGGAGAACAGACCTTCCCTCACTACGGAAGAAGCATCTGCCGAACAAAGAGATGCTGATGCTAAGAAACTCTTGGAGGAACTAACTTAATGGAACTTGTAACGCAAATTGGATTTGCCATTGTCTCTGTATCTTTGGTAGCTGTCTATATTTCTTTTTCGATTTCAAGTATGAACGAGAAATCATACCGAAGAATGAAGAGGAGAAACCAACGAGACAGAAACGAGAGACACATTGCTGAGATTAAAGCAGAACTGAGGCTTCTTTCTGAGAGGGTGTCGAAACTTGAGTCCTGAAGAAAGAGAAGGAAAGAGGCGAAAAAGAGAAATTTTCATTTTTCTTAACATCGTTCTCGTAGTCATCGTAATTGAACTAATACTATGAAGTATGTTGTAATCAAGAAATGCTATGCCCATGAGTTTGTTATGGTAGACGCTGATTCGGAAGATGACGCTATCGCTAAGGCTAAAAAAGGTGGTGGTAGCAATCTATCTAGTTACTTAGAATTCGGTGGGTATCGACCTAGTGAGAGTTGGGAGGTTGAGGAATTGAGTATCGAACCTCCCAAAATCTCTGAACTTCCAAAGCGAGCAACACAATGATTGAACAAGAAGATTTTTCCTGGTATCCTCTAGGGGACGACATCGGCTTCGTGAATGTAGTCGATTCTATGGGGAATGACCTTACCGTAGTAAACTCCGCAAGAGTGTCCTATGGTGCGTACAAGGAAGAACTAGAGGAGAAGGACAAGAAGCTGATTGAGTATCTCGCAAAGCACAAACACACAAGTCCGTTTAGGCATTGCTTTATTACCTTTCATGTGAAGTGTCCTCTCTTTGTTCGCAACCAATGG
>Ga0208019_1002025_pt1 | contig 10426 bp, 18 predicted proteins | sample CB_VirMetaG_5_FD_184540 | JGI IMG/M metagenome (GOLD analysis project Ga0208019, IMG submission 184540) | Freshwater to marine saline gradient viral communities from Chesapeake Bay - CB_1508_1D Viral MetaG (SPAdes) (version 4) | ecosystem: Environmental > Aquatic > Marine > Coastal | place: USA... | reverse complement strand
TCTTGTAAGTTCGTCCTGTGCTACTTTAATACTAGCTTCTGCACGTTTCTGTGCATCAACTAGGCGCTTTTCCTGCTGACCAATCTCTGTTTGTGCTTGACTGCGTAGTACGGGTATCTTTGCATTTTCAGCATCAATCTGCGGCTGTAGTCTAGCATTAGCATCCTTAATACGCTGTTGCTCTCTGGCGATCAAACTGTCAATACGAGTGCTATCGCCACCTGTATTCAGACGCTGTATTTCATTTGTCCAACGCTCTATCTTTGCTTGGCTACGAGTAATCTTATCGTCTATGTTCTCTGCTAGTGCAATCTGTTCTGCACCTACACTGGACTGTTCAATATGACTCTTACTTAGGAAACCAAACACGCCCATGCTTGTAATAAACATAAGCACTATAACCGCTATGGTTAAGTAGCCACGTATAAGTTTAGGCGCACGATGCCAGTTTTGGTGTAGCCATACTGTGGTTAGGATTTTACCAACTTCTAGCACACTGCCCATTAGAACAATAGGCAAGAAGGCTGCTGCAAAGATAGCAGTCAAGCCAATGATGCTATAATAGGCCGCAATGCCAGATATACAAAGGGCAACTAATAATGTAAGGATACCTAGAAACATATTCTTATTTTACTACCTTTTTGTTTCTGTGTCAAGTTTATCTGCCGCGGATCGCTTCAATGTAACTGGTGGTGTTATTTCTAGTGGTGTCTGAACGATCAACCATGGATTAATACCCGTATCTAGATTTAGTTGCGTTGTAGTTTGCCAGTACCTCTGGCGCTGTTAGTGCATCGCTGTATGTTCTAATCTCAGCCATTCTACCATTGTAGTAAGTACCGTCGCCCATGTTGGTTCCACTGCCTGCACCCCATAATAAGTGGTGAACTGTTAAACCATCATCATGTGGAGAATCATATGTGACACTAGCACTTGCAACCTCTGCACCATTAATGTAACCTTTTAGTGTAGTACCATTATAGGTAATAACCATGTGATACCAGGTGTTGTAACTCAATGCTGAGCCTGTGTCTGTTGTTATACCTGTGCCGTTCCAAAGTCCAAAGTAAGGAACAGGATTGCCTGCACTTTCAACGAACTCTAAAGAACTATAATAATAAGTCTGCTCTGGTGTCGGCGTGCCTGCTACTTGTAGTACAACACCTGCCGCTGTTGGATATACCCATGCGCCTGCACTAAATGTATCCGGATTGCCAATGTTGCTGTATAAGTTTGCACTACGGATATAAGCATTTGTACCGTTAAACACAAAGTAGTCATTTGCTGCATCATGTGTAGCATTTACCAGTGTTGCATTATTTTCACTTGGAGATTGGTCAGTAATAGTCGAACCTGAGACTGCAAAGGTAGGATCTAACCAAGTTACCAAACTGCTAAGTGTAATGCCATCTGCACTCCAAGGACGACCCAATAGTAATCCTTCGCTATTTGGATTGTCTAATACATTGTCGCCTTCATATTGTGTTGGCAACTCTGTTTTATCATAAGTGTTTAAACTTCTATAATAAGGCTTTGTGGTATCTCCACCTGCTTGCTTTTTTAACTGTGCAATATCCAACATCATTTCTTGACTTAGTTGTTTACTGGCTTGCGCTCTTTCACTGGAAACTGTGATAATATCATCTGCAACTATGCCTGCATTTACAAGTGTAGTATCACTAAAGTCTGTACTGTCTTTTACTGTACCATTTTTGTGGATACTAACTCTACCATAGTATGCACTGTTCAATCCTTCATCTGCAATTATTGCAGTTCTTAACTGTGACATAGTCTGTCCATTGTCGATTGTTAGGTCATGAAGCAATCCCGTCAAACCCTTGTACTGTATATCAATATTTGCCATTGTCTATCTCATCATAATAATGTTTGAAGCCTTTGAACTCGGGATACATACTAACACTGTCTGCACGAATGTCCACTGGGTGTTTAGGACCCTGCCATCCGCCGCCAGCATGAGTAGTCACTGCTTCAATATCGGCATAATGCTCATCAGGTGCATTTGCGGGCTCACAGGGTGATCTCTGATCACCAGTTAAGTCTGCTATTTGTTTAAAATGATTTTGGTCAACTGGCTCAACGTCAGGCATAAGTTCGGGTGTGCCTGGGATAGGGCTTGCTTCACCAGGCTCTTGTGATTCTTGATCTAACAAGGCTAGTATTAGTCGCTTAATAAGTTCACGTGATTCCATGCATGTATTTATTACATTAGGATAACACTGCGAACTCATCTTCTACATCGGTGGTGTATACTACACGTTTGAAGCCAAACTCAACAATAGCACCCATGCATCCAGTGCAGGGTTTAGCCATGCCATTGACCCAGTTAATGGATTTCTCTTCAGGCCTCTTTACACGGTAGACATAGAGTGTGGCTTGTTTGAGGTCTTCAGGGCTAAGATGGTTTAGGCTGTTCCTGATAGCATTAATCTCAGCATGCAAGAAGATAGCCTCACTGTTCTTGGCATATGCTTTTTGGAATGGATGGGTCTTTAGTTGATTAGTGCCCAAACTAATAATTCTGTTCTTAATACAGACTGCCGCCGCAAGTTTAGCACGGGTGTAACCGTTATTATCAATAGCCTGCCTGCGCAGGAAGTCCATGATTCTCATATCCCGCCGCCCAAAAGAGGACGGCGGGCTCGACGGACCAGGTTCCATTACCGCTTGCCCTTCTTGAGTTTATTGGTTTCTGCATCATAAAGATTGCCATCAGCATCCTTCTTGTAGAGTTTACCGTCTACAGTCTCAAATCCAACCGATACATTGCCTTTGCTGATAACACGATTGAGGAATGTTGGGATGGTAAGTTCTTCCTGAAATACTGCTTTTTTCTTAGACATGTTTTTCTTCCTTTAAATAACGTTATGCGGCTGTCTGTTGTTGACGATATTCATCCAGCAAATCCTGAATATACCAGGCTGCTTCGTTACCGAATCCTCCAACATGCCAGGTGTATTCTCCTGTACGACAGGTATCGGGTGATTCTTCTTTCCAGTCGTAAATGGTAGACATTACAATGTCTTCCACTTCAAGTTCAAGATCACGAACAAGAATCTCTACACGAAACTCTGTGGTTACCTTGTCGCTAGAACCAATGTTTGCATCTTCACCAAACACTGCAACTAACTCATCGTATGTTGCAACAATGCTGCTCTGCTTACTGCTACCACTAGCGGCGACAGCTTCACCAACATCATAAATTTCAAGTTCAACAGTCATTATACTGCCCTCACTTTAAGCATTGGGAAGGAAGCAACTGCAAAATGTGCAGTGTAATTAGGGTTGGTAATCCCTGAACCAGGATTAAGATCAACTGGCATATGAATAGTAACCCAGTCAACTAGCTTATGATGACCGTTAAGGCCTTTATTGAAACCCTTAATAACGCCAACTAACTGACCAGCTGCGCTTGACCAAGTAACTTTTTGACCTACTGTAAAACCGTTTACCATCTTGTTTGATCCTCTGTGTTGTTTAACTATACATATAATAACACAATCCTACCAATAGTCAACCATTTCCCACAGAAAAAGCCCACTAAGTGAGCCTTTTCTGTATTTTATACACTTGTAATTGCTATTTCTGTCCTATCTATACCTTCCTTTTAGTACTGTTTGGACCTGGGCATGCTGGGACTAGGCATAGCTGCCTAATAAGTAGTCTGAATCACACAGACCTGCTGTTTTTCCACCTACACGGTATCTAGGGAACAACTAAACCGATTATACGATACCCACAAACTATACATATATTAGCATGAATATAGTATTAGTCAACCTTTCTTTAATATAACTTTGAAACTGCCGCCGTCTATGTTTAACTTTACCTCACGTACTCGAGGATGGTTAGATCCCCAAATTGGAAACTCTCGTAACATCTGACCTTTGCCGGTTATAACTTTAAATGGATCAGTTCTGTATGGATTATACTGGTCAACTAAACTGCTATAATCGTATTGTATTCTATATGCTTCTTTTTTACTAATCTTTCAAACCTTCGTTTTTATCTTTGTATGCCCATTCGTCTGTATGTCCTACACTCCATTTTGGATTATTTTCTACTGTGTAGTTTTGTGTACAAACTTTAAAGTCGGGAAATTTTCTTTCTGTTGGAATTAAACTTTGATCTGTAAACACAACTCTGTTATTTGGTTGTGCGGCAAACTGTCCGTTGTTTAATTTAAGAATGTTAAATGTTTTGTGTTCTGGATCATGTTCTGAAAAGTTTATATCTAGTGTTGAGTGTTGTGCGTGACAGGTATCTAGTGTAAACAGGTATTCGCCTTTGTGCATTTTACGATCCTTGCCAAAAAATTCACAATCGCAAAGCATAGGTTTTTTAATTACTGTAATATCATAATCAAAACAGTCCCAGATCTGTAGTGTGTCTAGTGGGAGTTGATTATCTTTATCATAATCTTCCTTCCACACAAATGCTGATATAGGTAACTTATCATATAAGGCACCGTATTCAACTAATAGGGTTTCAAAATAAAGTGCTTTACTTTGTATACTTCTAATACTAATCCATATGCCCGGAGTTAATTCTCCATGACCTTTTTGATGATCATACAGGTATTCTTTTTTAACAAAAACTTCAACGGGTGGAAGATTGTGTACTAGAAACGCCATAGAAATCCTTTTTTGTTTATGTACGTATTTATTGATTTCTACTAGATAATACTCGTTCTATGTTGCTTTTATTTTTGATGTATTCTTCTTTAAATGCCTTAACTTTGCGATGATAAGCATCGTCGACTTCTTGTTTAAATATTTTCCAGCCTTGGTGTATAGTTACACCATGCAAATCTAGTGCCACAACGTATTAACTTCGGATATTCCAACTACCATCAGGCTGACGACATGCTTTGCCATATGCTGTCTGCTGCTGACCATTGATAACCACAGTCTGCTGGTATTCACGGCAGTATGTTCCTGCCTCTTGGAATGTACGAGTAGGGGTAATAGTCCCACTGTTACCAGAGTTAGGATTTTGCCATCCTGATACTTGGCCGTCTGGAATACGCTCAAGAGCCACCTGACTTGTTTGCTGCATCTTCATGCGATCTAAATCGTCAAGACTGTCGCCCACGCTCTTTCCTAAAAATGCACCAGCAACTGCACCAACTGCAACTGCCGCTAATTTACCTTTGCCGCCGCCTATTTGTGAACCTAGCAATGCGCCGCCGCCTGCACCAAGAAGTGTGCCTAATGTTCCCTTGTTGCCAGTCGTTGCATTACATGCACTTAAACTAATAGCAAGAGCCGACACTGCAAAAATTTTGTTAATTTTCATTTAAATAATCTCCATTTCTAATAATAATTATAACATAAAGTATATTAATGTCAACCTATCTATAGTTACCATAAGTCTGTATTACACCAATACTGAGAATCTTGTTGGCAACCTCTAATAAGCAGTTCTAACATTTCAGGTAGATCTTGTGCTATTCCTGTTGCTACTGCCGCAAAAATAAACAAAAATAAAAGTATAAACGGACTTAATAATATAAGTGACCAATAGGTTCTAATAATACCATGATTGTATTCTTTACGATATTCGCGTTTACAAGCAAACCAATGTACTATCCATTTAATAGTATTCTTTATACCTTTAACAACCCAGTCGCCTATAAAATGTCTTATAATCCTTACTGCTATTAGTACTGGGCTTGCAATAACTTCCCATATCAAAAGTAAAGCATCGACACAAAGATCAACAGCATGATCAATGGTCCACCATTCTTTAAACCGTTGCCACCAACTTTTAATTATACCACATTTATTATTATATTTCTTGTTTAACATATCCAGCAGCATAACTTAGTAGTTTTTGAAGCGGTTTAGCGTTTGGCGGGAATATTTCTCTATGCTTGTCATAAGCAGGAAGTTCATTCCTGTATTTCTCAGGATTGCGCAGTGCATCTTCTGGATTGCTACTAGCCTGAATCTCTTTTGCTAGATCGTGTCCATGTGCCATTAGTTCATGTGGATCACGGAAGTATGTACGAATCATGTCTCGCTGTTTACCAGACTTTTGTGCTTTTTTAAGTCCCAGCATATATCCGCTGGGCAAGTTCTTGTACTTGTCTGCACCCATGCGATCACGCTGGGCTAGGTGTATTGTTTCGTGTGCTAGGGTTTTTAACACACTGTCTTTAAATGACTTTGGTCCCCAATGCCCAATGGTACTGTCTGGATCAATAATAATGTCCATGCTACCATCGCCATGTACTTGTGCACTTTGTATATACCAGTCTACGGCCTTTCGTCCTGTTGCGCCAACATGCCAGTCTAAATCTAATTCTTCTGAGTCACTGTAACTTTGTAGTATAGACACGAGTTCTTCTACATCATCCTGGTCGTTGTTGTCTTTAAGGAACTCAGCATACTCAGCATTAGCATCATCAAGTATCTCGCCTATTAAAGCAAGGTAATCATGATCTGGCTGTAAACGTGCTTCTGTAATTTCATGTATTAGCATTGGGATACCTAATCATGGTTTCTCTATATCGGAAGTCTTTATTACGGCCTTTATTGGGCACGAACCCGAAACTCTTGTAAAACTTAATAAGCCTGCCCTTGCTTCCACCAAATGCTGTATCTGGTGTTAGTACAATTATAGCACCTTCGCGATCCATACGGTCAACTATATCTTGCATTATTTTAGATCCAATGCCAGTGCCACGCAATTCTTTAGGTACTACGATCTTACTAAGATTGTAACCTTTTTCGGCATTACCATGCAGATCAACTTCAACTTCTGCCTGAGGCTCATGTAGCTCATACAATAACATACTGTATTTATTTCTCATCGGGGTAAAACCAATTTGGATTTTTCTAAGCCTTGAGTATTAAACACACTATTCCATTCTGTAGAAGATATGGTCGTCAATGCGAGCAACTAGCTGCATACGCTTGCGCCAGTCTGGTTGCACATAATCAGCATGATAATGGTTAGCACCTTCTACAATGCCATTCCATCTATCGAAAGCCAGTACTTCATATGCAATTCTGTTGGCTACTTTCCACTGAATATTGTTTTCAGTATTAATTACTTCATCAGCCTTGCCGTCACAATACCAACTAAACTGGCAACGATTTTTTATAGGTAGATATACACGCTCACTGTCTTTGAGATTAGGATTCTTTTTGGTTTTCCAGGATTCGTAAACAGGGCCTTCGTAGATTACATCGCATACCTTGGCAGGCCAGCGGCGATCTTGTGCACGGTTCATAACAACTCGTGCAACTGCAATCATACCCGCGATGCTCTGGTTGTTGGCTTCGCGGTAAATGTTGAGTGCCATGCAATACTGTTCATCAGTGTTTACTTCTACCTCTGCTTTCGCAGGCAAGTAAATCACCTGAGTTTGCATTACTTTTTTCTCAACTTCTACTTCTTTAATTACTGTTTTTTCAACGATGGTTGGGACTTCAACCTTTTCAACTTTGTAGATCTCAACTGGGATCATCTTTTCAGTCTCTACTACTCTTATTACCTCCCTGGGGGTACCCAGGTAGTAGAAACTTGTAACTCCGATTATAAATCCAATAAGCGCAACGAGCGGGGTGTTCTTAAAAGACATTGTAAAACTCCTGTAATTTTAACACTTCTTATAGTGTAACACACAGTTCACATATGTCAACCGTTATAGAACAACAACCCCTTCTTGTAACAATCTTTCTCTATTGGCTAAATGTGCTGCTTCAACGTCATCTTTATTTTGTCCATGATAAGGAACAGCATGGCCCTCACTGATTAAGATTTCGCTAACTGGTTGCCAGGCGTCTTGTGTACCATTATAACAAGTAAAGTCGCCTAAAATACGCCCAAACTTGCCTTTCATGTCTTCACCGTTCTTAGCAACCTGTGTCTTTAATACTGCATTCTTTCCCAGTAATTCTTTGAGTCTAGCCTTTGCTGCAAGCCCAAACTTTTTCTCAACCTTATCTCTAGTACGGCTTTCAGGAGTATCAATACCCATAATACGGACACGCTCGTCTAATAGCCAAATTCCAAATCCTAAATCAAGATCTACGTCAACTGTGTCACCGTCAATAACTTTAACTATCTTAACTCGATATTCATACATAATCGAATGCTCCTCATCCTCATGTATTTATATGCGTATATAAATAAATGCATGCATGATTTCGTTAATCCACTAGAATCTAATAGAGAAGTATTAACACATGGCATAAAAGATTTTAGCAGCCTAAGGGATAGACTGCTAAAAAATCGACTTCATTATATTGAAAACTTTATGTCAGTGCAATAACTTATTTTTTACCCTGGCCGCGGTATTTCTTAATTGAAACTCTTTTGTTTTTAGGTCGACTAAGATTGCTATTGCCAATACTAGTGCGCTTCCTGTTTACTTTTTTAAAATCATTGATTAATTTTGCGGCCATAATAGAAATCCTCTTTAACCTTTGGAATATTTATCAGTTAAAGAGGATTTCTGTGATTATTAACCTGATGACTTCATAGAAAATGATGTGTTAGGATTACCCCAATATTCTCTGGCACTAACACGAATAAATCGTTTGTTAGTTTCGTTCTTATTAGGATTAGGAACAGTTAACATAACGTTCTTCATCTTTTTCCATGCTGATATCTGATTGTTTAATCGTTCAAGTTGATGATTTTCCAAATAATCACGACGCATAGCGTTCTTTGTCTTACGTGCTAGGTTAGGACGTTCACCTTTTGATTCGTAGTGTTTACCCGATGACTTCTTCTTCTTACCCATTAATTTAATTTCCTTTCTGCATCAGTTAGTTCTTTAATATATTCTTTAAGTTTTTCTTTAAGAGTTTTTTCACAATATTCTTGATCCTTAAAAATATTTCTTGTCTTACATTCTCTTTTTGATATATCTGATATTATATGGTCGTTAATAGTCTTCTCGTCTCTGAGAATTGCAGCAATATCCCAGGTTGTCTTTGCGCCACTTAAAAAAGTTATCGCAGGTGGCAATGCACAACCAGTTATCATTATAACAATAACTATTGTCCCAATCAATATATTTTGTTTATACAAATACATCATCGTTAAAGTCATCTGCTGTTACAGTACTATAACTATCTACATTAACATTTAAATCAGATTGAGAATCTGCATCAGCGTCTAGTTCAAGTTGTTGAGTATTACTGTTGAATCTAACTTCGCCAGCAGTGCCAGAAAACTGTTCGTTGCCTATGTAACTGGTACTGTTTATTATACCGCTAAAATCAATCTTGTCGTCAATCATCCAATCCATGATTGTATCTTCATTGGTACTTGATAAGTCAAACACAAAAGTATCGCTACCATCCCCACCGTATAGTCTATCAACACCAGAACCGCCAATTAGGGTGTCATCGCCACCGTATCCGTATAGTGTGCCACCGTTATCGTTGCCTTGCATTGTATTGTTAAGATTGTTACCATAACCAGTATACTCTACTGTTTGTGTCGTAAGATGAGAGAAACTACCAGCAGGAACGATATGAATATTGCTGTTGTCGTATTGCCAGAAAAGCCTCATTACATCTCCACCACCATGTTCATACATCTCTGCCTGGAAAGAATATGTTTCGCCTTCTTCCATGTATACAGAACCACGACTGTTATAATTCCAACTTCCCTGTAGTTTCCAGTTATTAAACACATATTGATCGTCAATCATCATCCTTGCACCATCATCGTGACTTGAATAGAAGTTAACCCAGCCTGTGGTAGGAGCAGTTATTTCTCCTTGCCAGCGAACTGTAAAGTTACTGTTTTGGTGTCCACCCTCGTATGGAAGATTATTGCTACCATCGGCATCCAGCCATATGCCACTGAAGTTTATATCCTTATCAATGGTTTGTTTATATGGCGTTTTACCAGAATAGTTTCCAAGATAAGTTCCAGTGTAGTATTCTGCTTCCAGTCCTGGTGCTGATACATTTGTATCTGGTTGATCTAAAAATATTAGATTCTCAATTTCTTCTGGTAATGCATATGTGTCAACAGAAGCGTGAACAACATCAATTCCACCATCAAGATCAAATATCTGTCTAGTATTTTCATCCACAAAATATATTGAGGGTATTTCCGGCGCTGTTACTTCTTCTATTACGTTATTATGTATTACTTCTTTCTGAACAATTTCTTTAAACGTTTCTTCTACAGCAACAATACTAGTAATATTTGACATTGCAAGTGAAATACTCACAGACGTCGGTGCCACAAAACTAACCGATGCTGAAGCAGGTGCTGTTATTGTTGGAGGTGGTGGCGCTGCAACTTCTGGAGCAGGGGATGTTTCTACTGGTGCCTCTGCTGGTGCCTCTGCTGGTGCCTCTGCTGGTGCCTCTGCTGGTGCCTCTGCTGGTGCCTCTGCTGGTGCCTCTGCTGGTGCCTCTGCTGGTGCCTC
>Ga0208019_1002024_pt1 | contig 10427 bp, 18 predicted proteins | sample CB_VirMetaG_5_FD_184540 | JGI IMG/M metagenome (GOLD analysis project Ga0208019, IMG submission 184540) | Freshwater to marine saline gradient viral communities from Chesapeake Bay - CB_1508_1D Viral MetaG (SPAdes) (version 4) | ecosystem: Environmental > Aquatic > Marine > Coastal | place: USA... | reverse complement strand
CAGAAGCGATCTGGACCCGTCTTAATCGCGAGCGTGTTCGCACTGGTCGTCCGACAATGGTAGGGGATAAGGTTTCCGCTTGGGAAGCGTATAACGCGATTCAGGGATATGTGCAGCACGATGCACAGGCAAAGACTGGATTCAAAAGCGAATTCTCTCGAATCCTTAGGGCAGCAAATGACACAAATGTTCGCAGGGCTGAATCTCTGGTTCTGGAATTGGTATCCTGATTCCACTTGACTAGGGGTAGTTATGTCGAAGATTCTCAGAGCTATTCTCCTTGTCTTATTGTTGGGAATTTTCATCGGGTTTACAAAATTTGATGATTGACTGAAATGAGAATTGCCTTCCCAGAAATGGGAGGGCTTTCTCGTTTATGAGAGCCGCGACGGAGCGGCCAATGTTGGCCGCTCACCCCTTAAGAGTTGGGGATTTTCGTACCACTGGGCCTTTTCTTACTAATAGGAGTATATTCTCAGATTTCAGAAAAATTTTTCTCCGATATCTATAAAGATATCTATTGACTTTTGACGATATACACTGTATAGTACATGTATGAAATTTAAGAGATTGTAGCTCAATTGGTAGAGTCCTCGACTTTTAATCGAGTGGTTATGGGTTCAAATCCCATCAGTCTCATTTGTATTGGCTCTATAAGATTGCTCCCCACTAAAGGGCCAAGGTTAGTTATTAGGTCTCAAGCCACTGGAGTCTATTATGCCTTATAAAGTATGTTCTCAATGTCAAGAAAATAATGGAGTTCGTACTCTCATTTGTAAGAAATGTGGGCATAATTTTATATCAAGTAAAAGTAATAATTTACCAAAAGAAGTTAAGCAAAAAAGAATTAAGAAATTTTCCCCCGTTAATACTCTTGATGATATTTCTCAAGGAGATATTGTTAAGATTAAACAAGGGAGTGGGCCTTATTATCTTATTGATGGGGAAAAGAGATATATCTCTATTACTGGAATTGTTAAAGTTCAAAAGAAAGAAAGTAATGGATTTTGGGCAGTACATTACAAATTAAAGCAAAATCGGGGCAGCTTCTTTGTTTATATGGGGAAAACATGTAGAAGTCCTATAGATAGGAATCTTATCCGGAAAAGGCATAAACTACTTAGAGTTAATAATCTTAGAAGGATATAATTATATCACCACTTTTTGCGGCCATACTCATCGACTATATTGAATGTTTAATAATCTTAGCATTAAAAAAGGGAAAGTAATCATGATTAAAATTTTGGAAGATAATTCTGGCGGGCTTTTTGTTAAAGATTCAAAGGGGTCTTATAAGATAGAAGGAAGAAGATATAATATATGCACTATCTTGAGAGATTCTTTTCTTTATGGGAATGAAGACGGGGAATATCTTAATAGCTCACCTTTTGGTAAAGTCATTGCTGAATATGATGGAGATGTAATGACTGTATATACTAAGAGAATGGGGAACGCCGGAAGGAGTCTATTATAAGGCGAAACAACACGAAAATATTAAAAAAGCCAATGTTTATGTCAAAAACAACTAGAGGGAAATACAAAAAATATGGATGATGAAAGACTAGTTGAATTTATTGAGCAGCAATGGATAAATCATGTAAAAAAGAACCTTTCTAATTTAGAGAAAGTAGTAAATAAGGCTGATAATGCCGGAATTCCCTATGTAAGAAATATTGCGGCAGAAATGGGGCTTGAAATGACACCAGATGAATGCCGTGATACCGTAGAGCTTATAAGAACAACCATTGAAAAACTAAGGTCAGATTAAGACGAAACAGGCCGAAAATTTTAAAAAACTCAATGTTTATGTCAAAAACACCCAGAGAGAAACACAAAAACTCTTGACATGGCGGGTAAATTGATGTATAATGAAAGAAATTGATACATTTTGAGGCGAAACGGCACTATTTTGATTCAAAAACATCAAGTTTATGTCGAAATACCCTAGAGAGAAACACAAATATCATAAACCACAACATATTGTGGTTTGAGTAACGCTCTCGGTAGAGGCATAAATTATCAAAAACATTGGGGTTTATATAAAAAACCCCAGGGAAATATAAAACTTTTACTAAAATGGCCGACCACAACATATTGTGGTCTGATATAGACTAAAATCATGCAAAAATGGGCAAAAAACACTCTAAAAGGCTTTGTTCTGTTTATAATCATCTATATAATTGGAGGTATATCCCAATATGCATGGAAACAAACACTAGGAATATATAAACTAGAACAAGAGATAATAGAGCTAAGGAATGAGATAGATAGTATAAAACATAGGCAATAATACATCAAAATGGGCAAAAAACCCAGTAAATTTGATGTTTTAGAGTTAAAATGGGTAAGAAACCCGCTTATCGAGTGGGCACGACTTTGAATTTTGATCGTTAGTTAGTTAGTTATCTCACCCCTATCTCTCTCTTCTCTCTTCCTATAATATATTTTCTTATATATATCTTTTTTTTGGGTTTCTATATTTTATAGTTCTATTATAATAAAACTCCAGTGTTTTTGCTTGTTTTCTGCCCTCTCTTAGACTCATCTATTTATATTTATACCTCATATCATCCTCCTATTTTGAGGCTCTTATAAGCGATGCTAGACCCCTTAAATCGCAAATTTCAACCCTTGTCATAAAAAATTAATTACCACTAAATTATCCGATCTTCACCATTTAAAACATTTTATTAGATAAAAAATACAAAAAATAAAAATAATAATGGAGTATTTACTTTTAGGGGTTTTTCCATTGACAATCCATATTGGAGGTCGTGTAAAATGCTAAAAGTTAAAACCACAAAATTATACAAAATCAATGACTTAAACTATGCCGTCTTCATAGAAGATAACAAAGAGTTGGTCGGATTATTCTTCACTAGATCAGAGATTAAAAAAGCAAAAGAACGAGGGGATAATTATTCCGGCAAGTTTAGAAAAATAGAAAATCCGGGAAAATATTACGGCTTCTTTTTATTTATTAGTATTGCCGCCTCTGCTACTATTACCTATTTACTTGAAAAGTTATAAAATGAAACGAAGAAATTTTGTTGGAAGCTGTTTGGTTACTCCATTTCTATTTAATGGGATTAACTTAGATAAATCTATAATTATGATATGGCTAGGAGGAGGACCACCAACTATTGATATGTGGGATCTCAAGCCAAACACAAAAGAAGGCGGCCCCTTTTCCCCAATCGCTACAAAGGGCGATTTTGAAATTTGTGAACATCTTCCTTTATTGGCTAATCTTGGAGATTCATTCTCATTAATTAGAACCATGTCAACTCGTGAGGCTGATCATGAGAGAGGTTCATATTACGTCCATACTGGATTCAAGCCAAGTCCTACTATTGAACATCCATCGCTTGGTTCAATAATTGCACATGAATTAGGCGGGAAAAGAAATTTAGATATTCCTTCATTTTTTTCTATCTCAACAAATAGTTTTGGAGGAGGATATCTTGGATCTGGAGTCAATCCTCTAGTTGTTAGCTCAGATGGTAAAATTACAAATATGGGAGGTCTGGTATCAAATAAGCGAGTTGAAATGCTGTCTATGATAGAATCAAGGTTTATTTCTACCAATAGAGGAGAATTGCCAACAGATCATAGTAAATTGTACGATAAAGCATTAAGATTAAATACTTCCCCAAAAATGGCAGCGTTAGATACTTCATTAGAACCTAAACAAGTTTCATCAGCTTATGGGCCTTCTGCATTTGGCAGAAGCGTATTGATGGCACGCAGGTTATTACAGCAAGGCGTTCCATTTGTTGAGGTTGGATTTGGAGGCTGGGATCTGCACCAATCAACTCATGAAACACTATCTAATAAATTGCCGGAATTGGATAAAGTGATTTCTACTCTAATTCTGGATTTAAAAAGACTTGACTTATGGAACAATACTGGTATCATTATGATGGGAGAGTTTGGCAGGACTCCAAAAATTAATTCAGATCTAGGTCGAGATCACTGGGCGGGAAATTGGACATCATTTGTTTCTGGTGGATTATTTAAAGGAGGAATAGCTATTGGCAAAACTTCTGCAAATGGAATGGAAATTGAAGAGGGAAATAAATATTCATCAGAGGATTTAATCGCTACAACCTGTCAAGCTCTAGGAATTGACACAAAAACAAATTACACCTCTAAAAGAGGTAGGCCAATGAATATTGTAAATGGAGGAAAAATAATTAATGAAATACTTGGTTAATATAAATGAGGCTGAAAAAACCATTATAGACTATATTAATAGATATGGGACTCATTATGTGGCAAAGGAATTTGTAACCTTGTATCAACAATATTATGAGTTGGCAACGAAGGCGACAGATGATCAATATAGTCCTTCTTGGACTCATAGTGATTTAATGAAATTCCTTAACGATGGCGAATTTTAAAAAAAGAATATCTTATACGCCTTTTATTTTTATAATAGGCTTGATCAATGTCTTCGATGTTTATTTATCAATAATTTATGCGGACTTCATCTTTTTTAATGAACAAAATGCACTCTCTCGATTCTTAATAAGAGAATGCGGAATTTATTACTTTGTTGCATTAAAGTCATTCACGACTATAATTGTTATGTTGGTATGCTGGTCTCTAACAAAAACAAAATACCGAATAGCAATTCTATGGGTTTTCTTTTTTCAAGCCATGCTGTTTTTGTATTTAAATTTCTATGCAGAGGAGGTGAACGATGATTTAGACCTCACTCCATTAGATCATATAATACAGGGAGTTGAAATAGATTCCGGGCATGAATTTTTTTAGGACTACACAATAATGTGTAGATTTTATTGTTATCTGCATTTTTGCCGATTCAGGGTTGACACGGTCGGCGGATTTGCCGATACTGATCCTGTCAGACGCGAGTGATGAATGACCCGCCCCGGCGGTCTCCGGGCAATTGAGGACAGAACAATGACATTCCATAAGAGCAACCTTGGCAGCTTTGGCAACAACGTGCAGGCGGACATAAATGGCTTCGTCCCAACCGAGGAAACCGGGCCGTGGGATCTGAGTTACGACCACGGCAGTGAGGACACGCACGACGCAAGCGGTAACCTGACTGAGTACGGGGAGTGGTGGGAAGAGGAACGATTCCCGGAGATCAAGATGGACGCAGTCAAGGCGACGGTAGAAGCCGAGGCCGGTATCAGCAAATGGCAAGATTCATGTGGATGATTCAAACATGGAGTGTAACAAATGTTAGACAGTGGCGAAACCATAGTAAAGATTGAATTAAGCTTTGGCGACAATTATAATGTCTCTGTTCATGAATTAAGAAAACTTTTCCTTAAAACTTTGAAAAATGATTACACGCTCCCGGAAGAGATGACGATTATTGTTAATAAGGGAGGAATGTCGCCGGAATATTCACATGATTTACTATGACCTGTATGCTGACAAGGGAAACTTAGGAATTTTCCGGGATCTACTCAAAGTAGATGATTCTTTCGATCTTTATGGTAAACAATATTTTATTGTAGAAATAAATAGGGTCGAAGGTTATTTTTTAATTAAGGAAAAATCCAATGTTCAAAAAAAGAACCATCCAACATCTTCAGACTGAAGTTTTATCAGAGCTTTTGAGTTTATTTCAGGCAGAAATTACAAATTTGTCTGAATCTGACTTGCAAGACATGGCATATAGGATAGCATACACCAATCAGACAAGGGACATCGAAGATATCTTTGGCGAAAGACTGGTTAAGCTTGCAAATCTTATTACTGATGCTAAAGAATTACATGAAGATATCTTAGAGTGGCAGAGGTCAAATATAGAGGATTAAAATGAAACCACTACAACAAATCAGGAATCAGGTCAAGGATCAGGTCTGGGGTCAGGTCAGGAATCAGGTCTTGGATCAGATCTGGGGTCAGGTCAGGAGTCAGTTCAGGAATCAGGTCGAAGGTCAGGTCTGGGATCAGGTCAGGAATCAGGTTGGGAATCAGAAATGAAAACGATTAATCTCTTGCATCAGGTCTTGGGTCAGGTCAGGAATCAGGTCGCGAATCAGGTCAGGAATCAGGTCGCGAATCAGGTCAGGAATCAGGTCGCGAATCAGGTCTGGGATCAGGTCTGGGATCAGGTCGACAGTCAGGTCTGGGATCAGGTCTGGGATCAGGTCTGGGATCAGGTTCCCCTCGCGGAGCAGGTCTATAAGGAAAATACATAATGGTTTTTAATGCAGAATCTTTTGAAGAAATTTTATCATTTGCAGAAAGTCTTGGCTGGAAAGAGCCAGAGCTAGATGAATGGGATCATAACGCATGTGACAATCTTGAATACGAGGCGTTGATATTTATCCGGAATTCTGGGTATGAAATAAAAAATTTCTATGATCATGCCTATTGACAGTGCCGATAATCATTGTATAATCAATACGTAACAAGCACTTACTCTTTCTTGAGGATTATTACTGTGAAACTGGAAACTGCACCACAAGATATTGCTGTTAATGGCAATTTTGCTACATCTGACTTTGCGGTTGGAGATCTTGCATTCATTGTTGATATGTTTGCCGATAAAGTCTATACGCACAAAGAACGTGCGGTTATCCGCGAACTTGCTTGTAATGCTCATGACTCGCATGTTATGGCGGGAACCACAGACATTCCATTTGATGTGCATTTGCCAACATCGCTTGAGCCGTTCTTTTCTATCCGAGATTATGGAACAGGTCTTGATGATCATGAAGTCCGTAATATTTTTGCCGGTATTGGCATCTCCACAAAACGTGACTCTAATGATGTAATTGGGTGCTTTGGTATCGGGTCTCTATCTCCATACAGCATGACTGATAGCTTCACTGTTAAAAGTTATAAGGATGGCATCTGCCGCAGCTACAGTTGCTATCGTGATGAAACCCGCAAGCCTGTTGTCGCACTTCTAGTAGAAGGCTTTACTGATGAACCAAACGGTTTAGAAGTTAGTCTTTCTGTTAATAATAAGATTAATGAATTTGAATCAGAAGCAAAAGAAGTTTTTCGTTTTTGGGAAGGAACTCTGCCTGAAATTAATAATAAATATGTTTCTGATCATTGCAAAAATATACGTAACAGCTATATTTTTTCTGGAGATGATTTTGGTTTGACGGGTGGATATGGGAATATGTATGCCGTAATGGGCAACATTACCTACCGCATTCCGTATGAACTTGATTCTTTTGGTTGCGAAGGATATCTCAAGTTTAATCTTGGAGAATTAGAATTTGATACTGCTCGTGAAAATTTGTCAATGACAGATAAAGTTCGTGATGCTATCAAGTCTAAAGTAGCACAAGTAAAAGCAAGTCTCAGCCAGATTGCTATTGATAGGATCAATACTGAGCCTACTCCTTTTAAGAGAGCGGTTTTGGCAAACAGGCTTAATAAGGGGAACATCGGTAGGCTTGTTAAGCTGGATATGAGTAAATACTATCTTCCAGAAACTACCGATAATATTGAAGTATGGAAGACTAATTACCGATCTGTAGAAAAGGTAGCAACTAAAAACCTTCCCATCGGAGAAAAGGTTGAGTATTTTGAATTCCAGCCAAGAATGAAACAACGGGTTCGTTCTTATGCAAAAGAAACAAATAAAACCATTGTGCTATTGACTGCGGAACAGATCAGGCAGTGCTTGATTGATAGAGAAGCAATTTCAGATATTGATAACATTCCTAAAATCGAAAGAGCAGCATACTCTAAGGGATCTTCTGCTTCTAATAACATCAAAACATTTGAATTTAGCTATAACTCAAACTGGCGAGCCAAGGCTAAAGAAAACTGGAATCCCGTTAAGGTTGATGTAAATCAATCAGAACTGGTATATGTTGAAATTGACCGCTATTATCCTATTAATGGGATCAGCATAATCAGCGGCAGTCATAGTAATATTAATTCAACTCTAGAAACACTCAAGGAACATAATATTCCTGTACCTATAGTTTATGGATTGAAGTCTAGCTTTATTTCTTCTAAAGGTTTTGGTGTTGGCAATTGGATTAGTCTTGATAATTATGTAAAAAGAGAAGTTAAAAAGATTGCTATAAAAGGTGTATACAAATATTGTAAGATGGATTTTGAAAAAATGGAGGCTTTGACTGAAAATATATGCAGTTCAGAATTGACTGAATGGACAGAGTATACTAAGCTAGTCACAAAGGATTCGGAATTAGTTGATATTGCAAAGAGAATTGGACTGGAAATCAAAACAGACAATGCTCTACAGCAGTGGATGGATAGTTTCTTTGTTAAGTATCCAATTCTAACTATTCTCGAACATTGGGAAATTAGAAAAAATCCTGAAAAGATTGCCCCTTACATTGGAGGAGTAGTACGATGACCGCAGTATGTCAAGAAGAAAAAACAGTCACTAAAAAGGAAAAGAGCATCAAGAACAATTGTGAAGGTATTCCTCAAGATATGCTTTTAGACTTTATTGGATATATCCCGAATTTTCTTAAAGTGGATCAGCATAGAATTTGGAAAAATAAATACCGCATTAATGTTTGGACTGAATATTGGCAAGAAGGTAGAATCTGTGCGACTCATAGAATCGCGAAATCTTTTTATGTTAAGTACGACGGGAGAAAAATCACAGACGAAAGTAAATAATGAGCTTGACAGTGCCGATATTGATAGTATAATAAGCCAGTAAACTTGATCTCACAGTTTTTAAGGAACCTAATAATGATTGAATCGTTGACAGAATATCAGAAATCTCAGATTCCAGTATGGGTAGAAAAATGGACAGCTATTGGACTTTCTACTGATCAGGATTCAAATTTTAAAGATTGTTTTGAAATTGTTAAAGCTATCTACAAGGACGAAGCAGAAGTTAAGGACTTTATTGTTGTAGATTCACCAATGGGCGTCTATAATATTTGTAAAGACAGCTCGTTTCTTTCTAAGAGCTTTTTTGGGAGTTTTGAATGTGGCTGGCTTAGTTATTATTCCTACTTTCAGGATGTTGTAGGAATCAAAGTCAATGATGCACTGAATTATTTTATTACATTAGCATCTAACACATCATTGGTTTATATGCATAATGATACAGTAATTTTCAGTCGCAAACCTACTGAGATTCATCTTGAAAATAATCAACTTCATAATGAATCAGGTCCAGCCATTTTATTTGCTGATGGTTTTGAGGTATACTCAATTCGAGGCAATCGAGTTACTGAACAGATTGTTATGCGTCCAGAAACATTAACTGTAGAACAAATCAATGAAGAGCTTAATTCTGATGTTCAGTCAATTATGCTTGACAGATTTGGATGGGAACGCTATATTGATGAGAGCGGCTCTAAAATTGTCGATAGCAGGAGGAATGATATTGAGAATACCTTAGAAGTGCTGTATGAAACAAACAAATTTGGACTAAGACTTGTATGTACTTGTCCAACAGGAAGAGTATTTGTGAAAGGCATTCCAAATACTAAACAATGTAGAACTTGCGAATCAGCTCAGAACTGGTTAGCTGGTGATCGTAAACAATTCAGGACCATTGCTCGAACTTAAAAGAAAGAAGAGGATAGAATTATGACTATTACTATCAATGACGTTGTTGAATATGCACGTAAGATTAGCTCTGGTGAGCATGAAACGGTTAGTCCCGGCCAGCCATATACTTTTTCAGAAGCGTCTGTAGAAGGAGATATGGTTTGGCAAGGCGATCTTGGAATTGGACTGGTAAAAAACGAGATCCCAAAGCATTATCAAAAAAGTGATGCAATTCACAATCTTGTTCCGGGAAATGATAATACAATCGGAAGCAAACATTGCCTGACCTCTCTGCAAGGAGTTACAATGTGGTTTCCAAAGAATTGGAATGAGGAATCACTTGAAGGACCATTCTTGCAACTAAGCAATGGTGCTACTATTTCTCATCCAGTTCATGGAGACGTAAACATTCCAGCCTGCTTTGATGCAGTTCAGATTGTATATCAACGAGAATGGGATCTTGAGCAAGCACGCGAAAGACGAGCAAGGGATTAATTGATTCAAACTCAAGGACAATCCAGTGTAAAAGCTGGGTTGTCTTATCTATATTGAAGTTGCCGACGCAATAGATAGCCTTGCTCAGGAATCAGAAATGAAACCGATTAATCAGGTCAGGAATCAGGTCATGAATCAGGTCATGAATCAGGTCTGGGATCAGGTCAGGAATCAGGTCGCGAATCAGGTCTGGGATCAGGTCGCGAATCAGATCTACAATCAGGTCTGGGATCAGGTCGAAGATCAGGTCAGGAATCAAAAATGAAAACGATTAATCAGGTTGGGAATCAGGTCTGGGATCAGGCCGGGAATCAAGTCTGTAATCAGGTCTTGGATCAGATCTGGCATCACGTCTGTAATCAGGTCTGGGATCAGGTTGACAATCAGGTCAGGAGTCAGGTCTGGGGTCAGGTCGACAATCAGGTCAGAAATCA
>Ga0208019_1002021_pt1 | contig 10432 bp, 13 predicted proteins | sample CB_VirMetaG_5_FD_184540 | JGI IMG/M metagenome (GOLD analysis project Ga0208019, IMG submission 184540) | Freshwater to marine saline gradient viral communities from Chesapeake Bay - CB_1508_1D Viral MetaG (SPAdes) (version 4) | ecosystem: Environmental > Aquatic > Marine > Coastal | place: USA... | reverse complement strand
CTTGAAGCCACCGGCCGCGGCGGTGATCTCGCCGGTCTGCGTGTCAGGGTTCACGCGGTCAAGCAGGTAGACCGAGGCCTTCGGGGTCGTACCGTCGGCCTCGTACAGCGTCTCCGGCCCGGCGCCGAGAGTCAGCGTCAGGTCGCTGATGTCGGTGGTGAAGTCGACCTCATTCAGCGTGGACCACGCCGGGCCGCCCGTTGCCGACGCCCGGCTGTAGTCGTGCAGCGCCGTAGCCACGACCACGCCGCCGATCGTGGCGTCGAGGGCGAGCACGCCCGCATCCCCGTCCGCGCCGCCGCTCGGGGTGTACGCGCCCAGGCCCGTCCCGCTCCAGCTCGTCGAGCCCGCCGCGTTGACGGTGCGCGCGGTGTAGCCGTCAATGCTGCCCGCGTCCGCGCCGGTGAACGCGCTGAAGGTCTTGGCGGACAGCGCCACGCCCGAAGCCGTGGCCTCGGTGGTCGCGGCCGGCGGGGACACGTCGTAGGTGGTCGCGCCGCCCCCACCGGACGGGCCGCCACTCGCGCCGGTGCTGGGATCGAAGGCGGGGACGATGGGCATCAGTCTTCCCAGGAGATGCAGGACTGGACCAGTCGAACGGTGCCCGCGTCCGTCTTCAACATCAGGTACATGCTGTCGGCGTTCAGCGGGTTGTCGAAGACGACCTCGATGCGGAAGACCGCACATCCCGTGGCGGCCGTCGTGATGCCCGTAGCCAGCGTGGCTTCGGTGTCCGGCATGAAGCTGATGTCGCCATCAGCGTCGAGCGCCAGCCGGGCGGTGATCTTGGTCGCGCTCGAGATGGTGTCGACCTTGAGGTACAGCGCGCTGACACGACCCACGAACGGCTGACCAGCCACTCGCGTGGGGTGAGGAGCGTTCAGCTGGTGCAGGTGGTTCTTCGTCTTGTCGAAGGCCGTACCAATGCTGGCGACGTTGCTGTTGACGAACGAACTGTACATGCCCATAGGAGACCTCTCTGGCCGAGCATAGCACGTAGGCCTGACTCAGTCCTGGTCGTCGTAGAAGAACTGCCCGTCGCCTTCGACCACCCACGAACCCTCGACGGAGTAGTCGAAGCGGTTCTCGGCGAACTTGGGAACGGCGCCCTTCTTCACGATGAACGGGTCGGTGAAGCTCGGGTCGTGGAAGCAGCAGTAGTTGTTCGGCACGAGGCAGTAGTTGCCGTTGTTCAAGGCGACGAAGTGGCCCTGCTTGTGCTGCCAGGGCGTGTCGCTGTAGCCGTTGCCCCACCAGTCGATCGTCCACTGGTAGCGGCCCTCGACGACCTCACCGCTGCGCGGCAGCCGCACCCACACCAGGTCAGGCAGGCCGCTGAAGGACTCCACGCTGAAGTTCTCGCCGAAGCAGTCCCACGCCTGGAGGTTCCGCAACGGCTGCTCAGGAACAGCCGCAGGGTCGAGGTCCCCGTTCGGCCCGCGGTGACAGAGCGCGCTGATGGGGATGGCAGGGCCCGCCCACGAGGCTCCGTTCTCGAGCAGCACGTTGAACCCCAGAGCTCGGCCGCCGCGGCTCCTCACTCCGTACACCGCAGCCTTCATTACTGCGGACTCTCCCGGCGGGAGGGCCCCACCGTAGAAGTACCTCGTGCGGACGTAGCAGTAGAAGACCTCTCCAGGCAGGCTCGACTGAAGAACAGGCATCGTCACACATCCAGGTCACTGAGCGAAGCGTGTGTGTCCTGTAACACGCGCGTGTGACGCAGCAGCGCAAAGCGCACCAGGTCGAACGGTTCGCCGATGTACCCGCAGATGCGCTCGACGGTCTGCATGCCGTACTTCGGCTCGTACGGCAGCACCAGGTGCCCCTGCTTGAGCGCTTCGTGGAAGCCCTCCTCGAGCGCCTGGAAGATTCGCCGCTCGTCTGCTTGTGCGCGACCGGCGACACGCCTGAAGCTCTGGACGACGTCAGGCAGAGGTCGTTCGATGACGACGACGCGTGGCACGACCCGAAGCAGGTCGGGGTACAGCAGCCAGCTGGATGAGCAGTCTCCATCGAGAGAGCGCATCACCGCGACGTGGGCCTGTCGCGCGGTGCGGTCGCTGTGCAAGAACGACAGCGCGCCCTCGTGGCTGACGTAGCTCTTCCCCTTGTAGAGGTAGTTCGCCAACCACGCGTGGCCTGAGCGCGGGTAGCCGGTGATGACGAAGCGCATCAGTTGCTGACGATGACCAGCTTCTTCTTGCCGGTCTTCTTCCGCTTCACCGTGTTGCTGCGCTTCTTGGCGGGGTTCTCGTGCTGGTACGGGATGCGCTTGGAGCTGGTCTTGGTCGTCTTGAAGCGCTTCTTCTCCTCAGAGCTCATCTCCCCCACGGTCTTGGGGGTGTCCTCGGACACACGCTTCGACGGCCGGCACGCCGGGTAGCCCCGCGAGCTCTTGCTCGCGCTCTTGCGACCGCAGGGCTCTCCGGTCTTGATGTCGACCCACTTCTCCTTGAACCAGCGGTCGAGACCGCCCTTGGTCTTGGGCATCAGTCCCTCCCGCCGGCCTTCAGCTTCGCCTTCTTGTACTCACCGCCGCGACGCTTGTACTCCTGAACGATCCAGCCGTTGGCGTAGGCGCTGGGGTACACGTCGAACTTCTTCTTCGCCTCTGCTTTGACGCGGGCGTAGAGCGACTTGTTGGTGGGTACGTTCTTGGCGTCAGCAGCCACGTCAGCCCCTGCGCCTCGAGAGGAACAGCTGCTCTTCCATCTGGCGCTTCAGGTCGTCGTACGACGCCCTTCCACTGGAAGTGCCCGGCAGCTCGAACGACGCCGTGGACTCGTTGTTCATCACGTCGATCGACGCAGGAACTTCTTCCGGGGCGGTCGCACTGAACTGCGGGTGCAGCGCTCCGACCATCTTCAGCGCCGTCTGCGGGTCTGCCGCCGCGCCAGTCTCGAGCAGGGTCGTGAACATCGACAGCGCCTCTTCGTTGCTGTCGTCCCACAGGTCTGGAGCGGTGTTGCTGACCCACTTGATGAGGCCGTCGAGGACCTCTTCGTTGCGTGCCTGCTCCTGTGCCGCAGCTTCCTGCTGCGCGTGCTCCAGCTGCTGTCGAAGCTGGTCTCGCTCCTGCTCGAGCGGGTTCATCCGCTGCCCGAACTCCTGCTCGAGCTGTTCGCGCAGGCTCTGCTCGGCCGCCTGACGCTCTGCCGTCGCGGCGGCCAGCTGCTGGCGAAGCTCGTCGGCCTCTCGCAGCGCTTGGGTGCCCAGGTCTTCGCCCGTGTCCAGCCACCGCCTGTAGCGGGACAGCTCGTCAGCGAGCTTCTTCTCCTTCTCTTCGGCGGTCTTGCGGAAGTCGGCCATCTCCTGCGTCTTCTTGGTGAAGCCGCTCTCGAGGTTCTTGTACTTCGCCTGCATGCCGTTGAGCAGCACGTTGCGGTGCTTCTCTTCGATGCTGTTGAACCACTCAGCTTCGCGGAGAGAGTCGAGCTCTCCGTTCCACGAGATGGCGGTCTCTTCGACCAGACCGGCGTCAGAAGTTGCCCCTTCCGACGTCGACGAACCCGCGGGGGTGGGTGTCGACGCGGAAGGGGCGCTGCCGCCGGCGGAGCCCGAGGAAGCGGAGGTGTCTTCCGCTTGCGTGGGCGATGCTCCCGAGCTCTCCGAGATGGGCGTCTCGGTGGCCGTAGCGGCAGCTTCTGGGGTGTTGCTCTCTTCGGTTTCCACGAGTCACTCCGGGGTGAACTACATCGGGGCCATGCCGCCGGGGGGCTGCGCGCCCATCGGCGGACCGCCCATGTCCGGGCCGGCAGGCATGCCGCCCATCTCTCCGCCCATGTCCATGGGCTGGTTGAGCTCGTCCTTCATGGCCAGGGCAGCCTTCTCGCCCATGCTCATGATGATCTTCTTGAGCATGTCGTAGTTGCCCTTGATCTTCTTGGCCATCTGGTCCGGGCTCATGTCGGAGAGCTCGGGCATCGCCATGGCCTCGCCGTACACGGCCTGGGCCGTGATGTCGTCCAGGTCGAGGACGTCAGCGAAGACCTTGACCGGGTCCTTGGCGGCGTCTCCGCCAGCCATGTTGGCGTCGTCCTTGGCGCCCATCTCGACGGACTCGGTGACTTCGGTCTCCTCCTCCATCTCGCCGCCGCCCTTCGACTCGGACATCTTCTCGTCCAGCATGGCGGAGAGCGACTTCTCGCCGCCCTCGTCAGCCGACATCTCGTCGCTCTTCGGCTTGTCGTCCTTCTTGGACTTCTTCTTCATGCGGTCCTTGAGCATCTGGGCGGACTTGGACATGGCCATCTTGTACCTCACGCAGTCTTCTTGAAGGAGTTGGCGATCTTCGCGACCTGGTTGCGAGCAGATGAGATCGTCTCGGGGGACAGACTACCACGCTCGGCGGCTTCCAGCTTCTTCACCGCGCTTTCGACCCGCTGCTCTCCGACAGCCTGGACGTCGATGCCTCGAGCCTTGCGACTGTCCGCCAGGCGCTGCTTGCGCTCGTCGATGCGCTGGTCGACCTGCCGATCGGAGAGGGCCTCCACCTTCAGGCGCTTGCCGGGGTTCGCGGACTCCACCTTGCGACGGTAGGTCTCGAACTCGCTGGTCGTCATCTGGCGACCATCGACAGTCATGCGACCGAAGCCGTTGATGCGTGGCGCCGCGCCGCTGAACCACCCAATGCGAGTGGCCGCTCCGCAGTGTTCACACGGAGGCGGACCGTCGGCGCGGCGGTAGACCTCGCCTGGGGTCATGTGGCCGTTCTCGCACATCAGGTCGTGAGAGACGAAGCTCATCAGTTCTCCGCGCGAGAAACGCTGCTCAGGGTCTCGAGGAGCTCCGTGTCGTCCGTCACAGCGCTGCTGCTCTGTGCGGGCATCACAGGGGTCATCTGGTCCATCTGCTCGTACATGAACTTCGAGAGCTCGTTGCGACCGGCCATCGCCTCCGGCGGCGGCTTGATGCCGCGCTGGTCCAGGTACGCGCCCACGGACGAGACGACGGCCTTCTCGTAGGCGTCGGGGTCGATGCCGCTGGGGGCGTTCATGATGCCCTGCTCGAGGGCGGCGATGCCCTTGCGAAGGTCCTCGGATCGCACCGACATCCCGATGTTGGGGCGGATGTCGGCGGTGTCCATCTTGTACTTGTCGGCCATCTTGGGGTCCTACTGGGGGGCTGTGGGGGGCACGTTGACGCCGGCAGCCTGCGCGGCACGGATGGCCTTCACGGTCTTCTCGTCGTAGACGCCGTCGGGGTCGCCTTCGTAGAAGCCCTGGGCGGCGAGCATCTGCTGCATCCCACGAACGCGGTCCTTCTGCGCACGGATGCGCTCGTGCTTGAGTCGGTCAGACCGCACAATCCCTTCGACGCCGGGGCGTGACAGGAGGGTGTTGATGTACCGCTCAAGGGGGTAGAGCCGTTCGATGTTCGGGACGGACACGCCCAGGTCGGACATTCGGTCAAGCGTGTTGCGTACGAGAGCACGCTCCTCGTTGGAGTCCCACTGCGCAACGTCATGGTCACGGATGCTACGAGACAGTTCGTCTCTGAGGTCCGCCAACCCCGTGAACGCGCTGTCCGGGGTTTCGACGACGAACTCGCCAGCCAGCAGCCCCGGACTGATGGCAGAGATGTCTTCGACCTCGCCGGGCACCTTGACTCGGTGCATGCGGCCTGACTGACCGGGGGTGTGCGCGACGATCTCGGAATCACCGTAGGTGCTGTGCCAGTTGAAGGTGGGCTCGGAGCCGTCGGCGGCGTCTGGGTTGTACCGACCGACCCCCTCGAGGCGGTTGCGGCGCTCGTCGCGCAGCTGCTTCTCGAGGTCACTCTTGAGGTTCTTGTACGCTTTCACCTGCTCGGCCATCTTGGGGTCCTACTGGGGAGGGCTCTGGCCCTGCATCTGGGCCAGGCGCTGGACTTCTGCGAGAACTTGGGGAGGGAGGTCGCTCATCTCGCCACCGGCCTCTGCCTGGGCGACGGACCGCTCGGTCGGCTGCCGCCCACCGGGCTGCTGCGCCTCTTCTTCCTTGACGGCAGCGCCGCCCTTGGCGACCTGCTGCTGCTGGGCCGCGGCGGCCTGCTGGGCCTGCGCCATCGCCTGCCGGGCCTGGGCCTCGGGGATGATGATGCGGTTGGGCAGACCCAGGCCGCTGACGAGCTCCTCGAACAGCTTGAACATGTCGATGTTCGGAGCCTGCGCGAGCAGTGGCACCATCGCCTGGAGGGTCTCGAGAAGCACGGCGGGGTTCTTTCGGATGGGGTTGTAGGACACCATCTCGAAGTCCATCTCGAGCTGGCGAAGCTGCTGGGTCCCGAGGTGGGTGAACAGGTCGCTGCCCGACAGACGCACCATCTTCGGCTTCTTCATGTACCGCTGCATCAGGTAGAACATCTTCCCAGCGACGTCTTCGAGCGCCGTGTTCAGATGACCTTCGCGGGTTGCCAGCCGGGTCCGCATCTGCGCGTCGATGATGGCCATCTCGGTCGCAGTCTTCGCGCCGGCGACCTGGCCACGGGCGGCTTCGGCGAGCGCGCTCTGGAAGGCTGCGTCGCTCTCGAGCCGGCTGATGAACGAGATGATGGCCTCGGGCACGTTGGGCCGAGGCATCTCGTAGAACAGCGCGCCGAAGTTGCGGAGCTCGTCTACGCCCTCGGCATCGACGGGCACGAACGACCCGACCATGGCCTCCATCGCCTTGTCGAGCGTGGCGCTGTCGATCTTCCCTGCGTCGTACAGGATCTTCGGGACGTTCAGGTAGGTGATGCGCTTCCACAGGGTCAGCAGCTGGTTGATGTTCGTCTGCTGGTCGAGGACCAGCTGGACCTCGGAGAGACCCGTGCAGTCGATGCCGCTGTGGTTCAGCGAGAACATGCTGAACGGGACGAAGTCCAGCGTCCCCTTGAACAGAACGTGGTCAGCGCCCTTGTGGTAGTGGACGACCGTGTTGCTCTCGAGGTCGTAGAACTCGTAGATGATGATGCGCTTGTCGATGCCGGCGAACCGGGTCATCGAGGTCTTCTGCACGTCGTCGAGCATCCAGGTCGGGAAGGTCTCGGGCTTGATGTCGTCGTGGTGCGTGTAGCGCCCAGACTTGACCTTCGCCTTGTACGCCGCCGGAGTGAGCGGGCACGCCTGAATCCAGTAGCGGATGTCCCTGTTGTCTCGGGCGCTGAGGTCGAAGAACACCGAAGCGGGGTTCGGGTTGCTGACCACGGGGCAGTCGTTCTTGCTGTCCCACGACACCTTGAAGACGCCGCGCTTGCAGAGCACGGCGTCCATCAGCGCGAGCGCAGAACGACGCCGCATGTTGACCGAGCGGAAGGCCCACTCCATCAGTCCGTTCGTCGCGCCAGCCAGCTCCTGGCTGTCGGGCGTCTGCGGCATCGCAGCGACCTGCGGGTTCGGTCCCAGCAGGCTGCTGATGGCAGTGTCGGTGATGGCGTAGATGAGGTTCTTCTGCGCGTACATCGACGACAGGCGGGCATCGAGGATGGCCCCCTGCTTCTCGTACGTCTCCCAGAAGTCGCCGCGGTAGTAGGACCGAGCACGATCGAAGTCGTTCTTCTCGTAGTCCTTGTAGTACGCGAGGTGCTGCTCGATGAGGTCCTTGAGCTTGGCCATCAGCCGCCCACCGACTTCAGTGCGGCAGCGATGTTCTGCAGCCGCTCCGCCTGGTTGGCGTGTGTCTCAGACGCCTGCCGAAGCTCTTCGACCATCTCGCCCATCTGCTCGGTCATGTCGTTGCTCACAGCCTCGGCGTGCTCCTCGCGGTGCATCTCGCCGGGCCCCTCGTAGTCGTCTTCGTCCTCGTAGAACTCGTGCATGTACTTGGCGCCTTCCATGCACTCCATGCACCCGCAGCCCTGGTCGTGTCCGTCAGGGTCCTGCACGACCTCCAGAATCACGGCCTCGGGGCCGAACTTCTGGTAGATGTGCGCCATGAGGTCCTTGAGACCGACCAGGTTCTGCGGGTGCATGGGGGACCTCACTTGCGGTTCCGGCGACCACGGAACATCGGGAACGCGGAAGGGCGAACGTCCAGTCCGAGGTCGAGGTACGCCTGCGTGTTCTCAGTCGGCGCGTCACGGTCAGACGCGATCTGTGGCGGCTCGATGGGGTCGCCTACGGCCTCGTCGATGTTCTCGTCGCTGAACTGGTTCATGTCGAACCGCACGGGCGAAGTCTTGACGCTGCGGGTCGGTGCGGCCTCCGTCTTCGCGAGGATCTCGGGGGACTTTGCGTCGGAGACGGAACCCAACGCTTTGTCCAGCGCGGCGCGAGTCTCTGGACCAACGACACCGTCGGTCTTGATCCCCGAGATGCTCTGAAACTTCTTGACCGCGGCGACGGTCTTGTCGCCATAGATGCCGTCGGCGGCAATCTCTCCCAGGTCGAACTCGACGCCAGGCGTCAACGCCCCCAGCGCGCTGAGTTTCTTCTGAACCTCGGCGACGTTCGCGCCACGCGCGCCTGCGCGCAGGATGTTGCTGTCGCTGTCCTTGCTTCTGGGCTTCTTGGGCGCTTCGGCCGTGATGGCGGTATCTTCGAGGACCCGTCCGGGCCCCGACCTCGCGGTCGATGCGGCGGCAGCAGGCTTTGCAGGCGCCGCCGTGGAAGATGCTGTGGACTTGCCGGGGAGCACTCCGGCATCCGTAAGCCTTTTGATGTTTTTTTCTGCCGTAGTCGACCCAGAGTCGACTGCGTAGCGCTTGTAGTCTTCGATGTCGTTGTACGCGTCATTACCGCCGAGCGCGTCATAAACAGACGAGAACACATCAGGAGAAGTGTTCAGGTTGTAGGTAAACAACTTCGCGCGCTGCTCTTGGCTCATGTCGCCAACGGCATCGCGGAGGAAGTTCTTGTCGAGCAGTCCACGCGCCACGAGCTGAAAGACTTCAGGCGCTCCGCCAATGCTGGTCAGACGTGACATCGTCACGTCGCCGCCTGTGGCGGTTCCCAGGTTTCCTGTGACGGCTCCGAGCAGTCCTCGGTAGTTCGACGCGAGGTCGTCACGGCTCTTGATGTCTGCGTAAGAGACAGGAGACGGTGCGCCATCGCGATTTTCGTTGACTCCCTCGTACATCATTTCGATGTCGTCGGTGAACGTCTTGCCGCGAGGGTCAAGGTACTTCTCCAACTCCATCGCGGCAGTCACGGCTGCCACGGGTAGGCTGGCCACGCCACGCGCAAGCGGCGACTTGAAGCCGGCGCTCGCGACTTCTCCCACTGTGCGGACAGCTCCCCTTGCGCGCCCCAAGAGCGACGCGGCGTCGTCAGCGGTAGTCGCGTAAGACGAGGTGGGAGGAGAAGATACAAAGGCTCGTTCCGCAGGAGAAAGCGGGTCGATGGTCGTCGGCGTGCCCCTGCGGGCAAGCATGGACTCCCCCTGAACCGTGGCGCGATCGGCGAAGGGCGTCCTGTCGATGACCGTCGGCGTGCCCCTGCGGGCAAGCATGGACTCCCCCTGAACCGTGGCGCGATCGGCGAAGGGCGTCCTGTCGATGACCGTCGAACGACCTTCGTACAGCCTGGCGTCGCGGGTGCCCGGCGTGAACGGCTCAGTTGCTCGCGAAAACTCAGGGTCGGCCACACGAAGAGCCTGGCGAGCGCGCTGAAGGGGCTCTCCTGGCGTCGTGGCCCGCGTCGCCTGGTAGTTCTGGGAGACGTTGACGCCGGGCTCGGTGAGACGGAGTGCCGGCTCGCGCGGACCAGACGGCGCGTCCAACACGTTGTTGCCGGGGAAGGTAGGTTTTGCCTCTGTGGGGGTGATGCCGCCGGGAGAGGTAGGCTTTGCCTCTGTGGGGGTGATGCCGCCGGGAGAGGTGGCTCGACCGTACTCGGGGGCGAGGCCTCCGGGCGATGTCGAGCGAATGTCTTCAGCGAGCTTGAACGCCTCTTCTGCTCGGCGGACTTCGGCCGCGTACTGGTCCGGGGTGAGCGCGTTTGCCTGGAGCCTCAGTCGCAGGTCTCGCAGGGTCCGCTCAAAGGCTGCTCTCTTGCTCGCCGGCGCCTGAGCACGCTGCGCGCCGAATCGGCGGGCATCCGGGGACCTGAAGTCCGGTTCAGTACGTCGACCTTCTGCGGCCATGCCCTCGATGGCGCCCACGCCAGCCTGCCGGCCGACGACATCCTGAGCGCCTGCGCGCGCGTAGTTGCTGCGAACGGCGGTTTGGAGAGCAGTTCCCGTGTCAGTGATCTGCTGCTTGATTCGGTCGAGAAGGTCGAGCTGCTCGGACATCTGAGAGACTCCTCAACCCTTGCGGGCGCGGCCAGAAGCGGCCATCTGGTTCATCTTCTTCGCGCCGTACTTCTTCCGTCCGGCGCTGGCCGCGATGGCCTTGGCGTCTTCCTCGCTCTTGCCCGACTCCTTGAGGTCGTCGACCATCTTCGCGAAGCGTCCGCCTCCGCCGAGGCGCGTCGACTTGCCCTTGTACTCGTCCGCGATCTTCTGCTTCGCGGACTCGTAGTCTTTCTTGG
>Ga0208019_1002020_pt1 | contig 10434 bp, 13 predicted proteins | sample CB_VirMetaG_5_FD_184540 | JGI IMG/M metagenome (GOLD analysis project Ga0208019, IMG submission 184540) | Freshwater to marine saline gradient viral communities from Chesapeake Bay - CB_1508_1D Viral MetaG (SPAdes) (version 4) | ecosystem: Environmental > Aquatic > Marine > Coastal | place: USA... | reverse complement strand
CGGCCTTCGCACCCGAATCTGGCAGCAAAGCGGCCAATTCGGCCAGCTGTTCCGCCGTTACGGTGCCCTCGGCGGGCTCTTTGGACAGCATCAGGGCTCTACGGTGGGGTCTGTCCTCCGTTTCCTCGCCCTTTCGGGCCACCGTGCCGTACATCTTCCAGATTCTGGACGGGTTGAACACCGTTGGGTCCACTTTGGCCCAGTCGTTGTCGAACAGGAAGCCCAGGACGGCCAGAATCCGCCGCAGAACGTCCGGTTCCGTGCCGTCCGTCCGGTACATGAGGTGGTAACCGTTGCCGGAAGACCCAAAAAGCGGGTCTGGCCAGCCTCTCTTACGCAGGAAGCCGACCATCGCGGCTGCCAGGGACGCTGCTTGGGCCTTCTCCTCTTCCGTGGCCCCGCAGTTCTTGGGCCTTTCGGGGTCAATGTCGATGAGGAGCCACTTCGAGCCCAGCACATCCACGTCTTTGGCGAGCGCGCCGCGGGATGCGGGGCTCACGATGTTTGTCACGGTGCCCGTGACAGTCGGCTTGAGGGGGTTGGGGGTGAAGTAGACCCCGCCCGCGCCCATGTCGGACAGCTGGGCGGCGGCGGTTGCCATCTTCTCCAGGTCGTCGAAGAAGCCCGAGAAGGTTCTGGGGCCTTCAGAGGTGGGTACGTGAAGTGCCCGAAGCTCGACAACCTGTGCTTCCTCACAGATGTACTGCAGCGCGGAGAGCACGTGCTCGGGAGACGCGATCAAGGACATAGACCTACCTCACACCAAGTTGAGTTCGTCGTCGCGGTGGCGCAGCACGTAGCTGAGGGCACTGCCGTGCGCTGCTACCCACTCCATCACCGAGGCGTGAGAGATCATGCGCCGCCCGTTGGGCAGCTTCTCTGACTGGAGCTTACCCTGGGCGCAGATGCGGCGGATGTGCTGTGGGTGATAACCAAGCAAGTCCGCCACTTCTCGCATGGTGTAGTAGGCTTTAAGCTGGACAGGCGACCGTTCGTCGGGCATGTTGACCTCCGTGAAGCGCTGATGTTGTAGCATCTGCGACACGTTGTAGCAAGCACAAGCCCGCTGCTGCCGTATGCGGTCTAATGGCATTGTGGTGTCGAATCGGTTTGTAAATGCGGCGTACCTGTTCCGCTTGCATCGTATGCACCCACGAACGGACGAACCTACGTTATGACCGAACAGGCTCTGACAGCGGTGTTGTAGCCTGATGCTACAACTTACTACACTTACTACAGGGTTACTACACCCTGACTACACCCTTTGTAGTCACCGATGCGATGGTCGAACCTTGGTTATGCCGATTTACTACGGTTACTACGTTTTTTCCCCTATAGCGCCTATAGAGAAAGTACCCTGACCATGCTACATGTAGCACGGTGAGAAGCACTTTTCAGTATGTAAGTCTTCTGGGAGGCCTAAGTGTAGTAAACTAGATATTACCTAGGTGCTACCTAGTCTTTCGCTACTACACTTTTACTACACTTCTGGAAGGGTCCGTGAGAACGTCGGATAGCCCTTGGCTTTCGTGACTACACTTTTCGGGTGCGGCAGCAAGAAGCGTAGTAAATTGTAGTAAGTTGTAGCATCGGGGTCGGTCAATAACAGGTGGTCGTGTTGAGGGGGGTCTTAGATGATAGTTGATAGTGTGAAAGGGGGGATGCTTTGCACTTCGCTATCATTATCGGCCTCGGTGATAGACGCTCCGCGCCCCTCTGCCTCCGGGGTGCCGTGACACGCTGTGGCACTCCGTGACATTCCGTGACATCGCGTGACATTCCGTGACATTCTTTCTGCGCGCGTGGCGCTATGTTGTTGGTGCTGATGAACAGCACCGGCGGCACCGGCCGCCAAGCGAGAGTCACCATGGGAACCGTCGATTCGACCACACGGGCTGTGTTCAAACTTGCGAAGAACTACGTCCGAGAGGTGGGAGAGGAGGAGTTCGGGTTGAACGACTTCTGTGTCCGTGCCGTGCGTGGTGCCTTGTTCGAAGTGCAGCTTGGTTACCTGGATGATGCGGTTGCGTCTCTGCTGGCGGTCCCGCCGCGTCACCTCGACGCGGTGACGGCGTGCTTTGTGCGCGCTGTCGAGGCGGCTACCGTCGAGTGGAACCGCTAGCCCCGAGGGGCTTCGGCCCCGCCTCCGCCCCGCCTCGCCTCCACGGCAGGCGGGGCTTCTTTCGTCCTATCACTACGTTCGTAGCTATCACTCACTCACTCGTGATAGTTGAAGAGTGGGCTAGAGACGCGAACTATCACCGGGGCTTGTGATAGCCCGGTGCTCCCGCACTTCTCCGGTGCCCGGCACCTGCAAGGGGCGGCCAGGGGGCGCTGCGGTGGCCGGATACTTGACACGTCCACCCCACGGCGCGCGCATCGCTTGAGGTTTCGCCGGCGGCTAGGTGGGTGCGTCAGGGGGTGACGTCGGAAGCCCTGACCGCCGCTAGGGGCGTCGCCTGGTAGCCGTCCCCGCGGGTGCGCCGCGAAGAAATTGCGTCCGATTGTTACGGTTGAACCGGCACTATTGAAATAGTTTGAAATATCTCTGGACTTATTTCGCGCTGGGTTCACTCTGGTGGTGTCAGCGGGACACACGCTCCCCACGACACGCTCTTTAACATCGCTAGACGGTTGGCCCCTACCGGGAGTGTGGGCGCATTTAGTCTCGATTTATTCGCGCCGAAAGGCCAGGCGGCACTTCCGTCGTCTGTAGAGCGAGAGGATAAGATGAGTCAAGAGATTTGCGTGGACGACTTCATGTACACGGTTTCCGGCACGACGTTCAAGAGTCAGTACGGGAACTCGAACGCGAAGTTCGTGTTCAAGGGAGGCACGCTTAGCAAGCGAGGCTCGGAGTTTGTTCTTCGAGAGGAACTTGTCAAGTGGCTTCTCCCTCAACTGCGCGAAGGGACAACGATGCACAAGCTGCTTGCGTCACTCATTATCCAGGGTCAGCATACCGGGGTCTTCTCGGTGCCAGTTGTCCCGGCTGAAGAGCCGCAGCGCCGCATCTCGCCCGCTCCTGACGTTATCCAGGGCAACGTCGGTGTTCGAAGGGTAGAAACGGCCACTCTGGCCGAGAAGCCTAAGAAGGCCCAGACCAAGGCCAAGGCTGAGGCTAAGGCTGAGCCAAACCTGGCGGACATGTTCGCTCTGTTGAGCAACATGAATGCCGTAGTCCAGAGCCTTTCTGGGCGCATGGACGCCATGGAAGATGCGGCCACGCAACCGGCCTCTGCCGGTGCCGAGCCTAGCTTCTAGTTCCCTGCCGAGGATTGAGGGTCCGAACCCCTCCTTTCTCGGCTTCATCCCTCGCTTTCCCTTTCGTCTTATGCTTTATGTAGAACCGCGCTGTTGCGGTATTGAGCGAGGAAAGAAGACAATGGACAGAGAGACACTAGACGACGTGAGGGAAGTGGCAACCTCCTGGTGGGCCAGGGGGATGATGGTGACCGTGGGGCACGCACTCGTTTCCCTCGTGCTTCTCCATGAGGTGGTCATGACGGGACTGACGAACGGCATCATCATCTGCTGGACCGTCAGCTTTGCCATGCAGCAGACCTTCGTGGCCCGGTTGGGTCACGAGGCCGACTACAACTGACACACCGGCGGTCCCCTTCGGGGGGCCGCCACTACACAAGACGGGAAACAGGGGGGAAGATGGCAGCTGACAGGAGAAAACTAGCAGAGGCGGTCGCGGCTCTGTCGCGGCACGAACAGTATTACGCTGACCCAGCAGTAAAGACTCGCGCGAGAAACACGTTCCCGGAGGGGATGAACCTCTGGTTGAGTGAGAGCCAGCTAGAGGACGCGAGAACGTGTTTTGAGCAGATGGCGCGCGGCGAGAGTGGCGCGTTGTCGGAGTATGAGCCGTGTCCCCGTGAGAAACACTACGGGGATTGGGAGGACGAAGACTTCCAGCTAGTGTGCGACACACTGGGCTGGGAGTGGCGCGCGTAGCCCCCCGAGCCCCGCTGGCATCCCGCTAGCGGGGCTTTGCTGCGTCTTGGGGTTGCCACGTGGCCTGCACCGCCAGGCAGACGCAGGGGTGCGTCCTATCACGACTCTCGCATGATAGAAGAGACGAGAGGGTAGGGGGGAGGCGGACTATCACCGGCACGCATGATAGACCGGCCCCTTCCTGCACCGGGGTAGGGGGTGGAGGGGGGCAGTGGTGTGTCATTATATGTAACTATATGTCAATAGATGTAACAGTATGTAAATGAATGTAACCAGATGTAACAGTATGTCACCGGTTGAGCGGCGGCCCCTGTACCGTTTGAACAGGTTCTGTTCAACTTGTTTAATCCTGGGTAAGTATAGGTTCAACCGAGGTAATGCTCTAATCCTGCTGTATAATCTACGAATGATGTACCGCTACTTAATGCTATAGATTTCCTGATTATCCCCTTCCCTCCTTATCCTCCTTAGCTACATCAAATATACACAGAACTTATATGTAGACATTCTAGGGCGAGCCGAAGAAATCGTCGCCCGAAAGTCGGCGTTCGAGGCCGGGATGACATTTCGTGACGAGACTTCCGGCGCCTCCGGGTGCATGCTGGCAGGGCTTGACGGCACCGAGCCGCTGGCCTTGCTTCTTTCCCTTCCTTCTTCATAGGAGTAGTTCCCAATGCCCAAAGCCCCAAGACCTGTACCTCAGCCTCAACTAGACAGGAGACACCAATGAAGAAGCATGGACACAACGTCCCACAGTGGATTGTAGCAAAGCGCCTTCGCCGTAAGGCAAAGCGAACCGGCAAGAAGAGTGCTAGCTGCCATTCAACCGTCCACCGTAAGTGGTCAAAGAACTAGACAGGAGACACCAATGAACGACGTTAACAACACCGACCGCAACGACAACGACACCGACACCAACGGAGCAACCGACATGACCCCCTACTTCCTAATGATTCTTGCTAAGGCAGACAACGAGCTAGTGGCCTGTCTCCCCAAGAATGAGGCAATGGCCTCCTTCTCCACCCTTGGTACTGACTTCAGGTTGGTACCGGCACCATCAGCCGTTAAGGGCGACGATGTGCGAGAGTGCACCGTCAAGGAAATGTGGAACTCCACGGTAGCAAAGGCCGAAAGTCTCCGCGCCGCTGGTTGGGAGTTCCGCTTCAAGGTTCTCCCCAAGGGCTGGGACACGCCTCCCAAGGACGAGCCGCAGAGCTACACCGAGGTTACCAAGCCCGGTACCGTCGACACGGCCCGTGCCAAGGAGCAACGAGCCCTTGGCGAGGCCCTTGGCAAGGCAGGCTTCGAGTGGGCCATGAACGACGGGCTCCAGGAGGGGCTGTGGTTCGACGGTGGGACGGCCATGATGGCCTCCGGTGAGCAGCGGCGGTTCGCCTACCAGAAGACCCACGCCGAGATGCCGGACGCTGTGCCCGCTCTCAAGGGCTTTATCGAAATGCTGAAGAGCGAGCGGCGTACTGCCCGTGTCGTCGACATCACCGACATGGAGGCTGTGCCTGCCGAGCGTGGCATCAAGCTGCGCCGGAAGAACTCCGGTCAGGCTGGAGTCCCCGTAGAGCGCTGGGCCTTGGAGCAGGTGCTCGACCGCTACAAGGAGGCGTTCCCCAACGCCAAGTCGCTATTCCGGGTGATGACACCCGAGTCGGCTGCCAAGGTCTTCAACGACCAGCTGCTCCGCCTCCCCCGCAGCTGGGATGCCAGTAGCCTCAAGCGGCCACCGTCCAAGCTCAACCTGGGGATGCGCTTCATCCAGGGCGAGTGGCGCATCTACCGGGCTGCCTCCGACAGCTACCTGGAGATGCCCGCTGACATGGTGGCCCAGGCTTACATCGACGAGATTGAGGCGCTGGGCCTCCCCAACGCCAAGGCGTCGGTGTCCTACGACCCGGTGACCACCGATGTGGTCATTGAAGTCTCCTGGCATGACCCTCGGAAGCGTCAGCCCCGGGTGGGCGACCCCATCGAGTTTGGTTTCAAGGGCAGCACGTCCGACCGTGGCGGCAGGGCTCACCGGTCCAGCGGCTACACCAAGCAGATTCAGTGCGTCAACTGCACCATCCTGGTCAGGGTCAGTGGCGCTAGCCGGCAGAACCACCGTGGTGGCCGCAACGCTACGTCGGCAGGGTCCATCCGCCACGGTATGGCGAAGGTACGTGCCGCCATCCGCAACGTCGTCAAGCAGCACGAGCAGGGCGTCAACGTCCTGCTCAACCACTGGGGCATCCTGGAGGCCACCCCGCTGGCCGCGTTCGGTGACACGCCCCTCAAGGCCTTCGAAGCGCTGGTCGCTGACCCTAGCCTCAAGGGCAAGGGCGTCACCGCCATGGACCTGATGAACGCCTACCGCAACAGGCCGAGCGGACAGCCTGGCGACAACGGCATGGCAATCGCCAACGCCCTGACCCAGGCAGCCCATACCAGCGGCCTGACGCCGTTCAGGCAGAAGACCTTGGAGGAGGTCATCGGCATCGAGGTGTTGCCTGCTTTGGTGGGTGCCGCCAATCGCCACAAGGCAGAGACAGCGAAGAAGGCGAACCTCGTCTGACTGAGTTCCGGGGTAGCTAGCGGAGTTCTACTCTCGCTCCTCTGCTAGCTACCCCGGGCTCCATCGGGGCTCTGACTAACAGGGCGACACGTTCGCTCTGGTAGCCAGCATCCCGCTGGACACAAGACACAGGACACAACCATGCCAAAGCGTATCGACGACCTTCTCACAGCTTGGCGAACTAGCCGGAAGGAACTGCTCGCTGGGCGCATTGACAGCATTGCGGCAGCACGTGAACGCCGCATGATCCTGGAGCAGGCAGAGGCCGAGGGGCTGATTGACGAACTGTTCAACCGCATCGACAACAACGACAACGACAACGACTAGGAGACACACATGTTCATGCGCTCTGACCGCATCCTCGAAGCCCTCAGATGGCTGGGGGACGACCCCGATAACATCAACCCAGTAGTGGCCATCTTCCCCGTGAGGGGAGGTGGCCTGTCCATCCGTCAGTTGGTGGAGCTAAACGGGCTCCACATCGCTTCTACCAGGTTCTACTGGGAGGAGAACATCATGTCTCGCGCCGTGTTCCCCAAGCTGACGAGCAAGTGGGTAGGGCAATGTTCTTTGCCGGCAGCCTGCTTCAAGCAGGTCGCGGAGCAGTACGACCCCTTAGCCCGCATCACCCACATGGAGGTGGAGGTGCCCAATCCAAACCAATTGGGCACCGTAGGTGTGTACGTCACCAACGCTGACGGCGACTGTCGTATTGACCGGCACCGGTTCAAGCCGGTGGGGTACTCCCGGCACAATAGGATGCGCTGGGAGCGCATCCCCCATGGAGGTGAGTGATGGCTTTCGTCTCGTTCAAGGACTTCTTCGCCAGCGGTATCGCTGGCATGATGGTCTGCAAGGGCCGCTCGTTCGACGCACACGCCCTGTGTCGTGTCTACCGCAACTTGAACAAGGGCACGCCAGAGAGGCCTGTGTACAGCGTGCAGCAGTACACCAACCAGGGCCACCCCGCTGGCCGCAAGCGCTGGATTGTGGTGGCCTACGCTACCCGAATCGCACTGAAGGACGTGACGTTCGAGGTCGACGAGGCAAAGCGCCTCAAGGTGATTGAGGAGGGACGTAAGAACGTCCATGCCTATGCCCTTGGAGCAGTCACGTGGGGCATCGTCCCCCGCTGGCTCAACTTCGATGGCCGTAAGGTCAGCTACAACCCGTACAAGGGGAGCAGCTTTACCTTCAACGGTAGGCCCGTGGAGGGGCTGCCCTATGTCCGTCTCGGCCAGAGGGTCGAGGGCTGGACAGACGCCGACGAGGAGTCGTGGAGACAGCGGGAGAAGCGCCGCGACCTCCTCCGTCTTCACCCGCCGATTGTCGGCGGCGAACCGGCGAATGACATTTCGTGACACGACAGCCGACCGGCAGCGGTGCACGTTGCTGCCGGTCGTCCCGACCACACCGGCACACGACACACGACAGGAGACAACATGAAGCGCCTCACACGATCGGGCTGGGTAGCCCGCAACATCATCCCCGGCCACTCCCTCTGGCTCGACTACGAGGGAGTCCAGTTCAAGCGCTCGCAGAGCGTCGTCAGGTACGACGACGGCTCAGACGGATACGACTGGCCCGAGGTGGTACCGGCCAGTGTCCGTGCCAAGGTGGCCCGGCTGCTCGACGGAGGTGAGTGATGCTGATGCGAGACGACTGTTTCGGATGCCCGCTTAGCAGCGGGGACGCCGCAGCCGATGCAGAGGAAGCTCTGCTGAATGAATTCCTCGAATGGATGGGCGAGCTAATCGCCCTGTTCGAGGGCAAGTGGGGTTGCAAGCTTGGCACTGCCGAGTTCGCCACCCGTGCCGCTGCGGCCCGTGCCGGTGACTATGACACCGATGACTGGCTTATCCTCGACGAGCAGCTGGCGGCGTACCGCGGCCCTGACTGGGCCGACGAGTACCCGCCAGAGGGGCCGCAAGTCGGCGACCGCGTGCTGACCTACCGGTCCAGCTTTGACAAGGATGACCGTTCGGTTCCCGCAGTAGTGGAGGAGTTGCCTCCTACGTCCAGCGGGACCACGCTGTACCTGCTCCGGTACACCGATGGCGTGTGGCGTCCTTCCTCTACGGTGTACCGGGCTCGCGACGAGTTCGACCTCGTAGACGACATCCCCTTCTAACCCTAGCCCCTCCCCTCTGGGGAGGTTGCCGAGTAGCCCCGACCCTCGGGGCTAGTCGCCAGCCTCGCTGGACACAACACACAACGACAAAGGACAGAGGACACATGCCGTACCATCTCACACCTGACAGCGACAACGGTAAGACAGGACCCATCGCGGTCACCACGTCAGGCCGGGACACCTGCCCGGTAAGCTGCCCGTTCATGGGTAAGTGCTACCCAAATGCCGGTAAGCTCCGCATCCACTGGGACAAGGTGTCCAAGGGCGAGCGTGGTGACACGTTCCCTGCCTTCCTCGGTAAGCTGCGGGCTCTGCCTCCTCGGCAGCGTGTCCGGGGTCAGCAGGCTGGCGACATGCCAGGCGACGGGGTGAACCTCGACGAGGCAGCGTGTGTTGCCTACGTCAAGGCTGCGACCAGCCGGGGTAAGGAGTTCTTCACCTACACCCACTACCCGCTGAACGACCACAACATCCGGGTGTTGCAGCGGCTCAACGCCATGCCCCGAGCAGGGCTGTCGGTGTCCTGCGAGACTCGTAAGCAGGTCGACCACGCCATGAGCTTGGGGCTCCCGGCTGTTATCGTGCTGCCGAGTAAGACCCGCAAGCCAGGACCGACCGAGGCTGGCACTCGCATCGTCGAGTGCCCTGCTGCGAGTACGGCTCGCCTTATCAAGGCAGGCAGGCTCAACGAGTCAGCCCGCATCACCTGCGCCAACTGTGGCGGCAGCAAGGGTCCGCTCTGTGCCAGGGCAGACCGTAACTTCGCCGTGGGCTTTGTGGCTCACGCTTGGACACGCATCATCGACGGCATCCTTGCCGCACTGGAGGACTGAGACATGAACACCGTACACATCCGATACACTGACGCTTCCGAGGCATACGACTACTGGTACGTCCGTACCCTGGAGACGCGGACGCTGAAGCCCCGCTACCCCTTTGCGGGCAGGGAGGAGACGTGGCGTAAGGTGGAGGTCCATGACCTCTACCGGTTCGACAACTTCCAGGTTCCCCGCTACAACTCGGGGCTTCGCTTTATGAGCGAGGAGCCCCCTCCTGGCTGGGACGAGGGGAAGCGCCACGTGCCTCCAACGGTGGACGACTTGACCGAGGATGACCTACGGACCATCCGTGCTGCGGCACAGGAGCTTGCAGGGTTCACCCCTGACTGCCCCTCGCGCTTCGCAGAGGTCACCCTGTCTGTGGGGAACGCCATCATCGAGCACGCAGACATCATCTGCGTTGCGGGGAACGGGTGGGTGCTTGACGGCAGCGACGTTCGTGCAGCCATCGCCACGCTTGACAACTCTTGACAACTCACAACCACGAAACGTGGCACACTACACTGACAGGAGACACTGACATGGGATCTACACTTGCTTTCCGACCGTGCTTTGAAGAGCGCATCGAGGAGTTGGCCAACCTGTTTGTCGAGGCCCTTGGGCCTGACGACGGCTGGAGCTTTGTGCCATTGGCGCAGACCATCCGAGTCGAGCGACGCGGCGTGACGTGGAGGTGGCGCATCTCCACCGCAGAGATGGACCTAGCATCCATCATCGGAGACGGTGACCCCTCCAGGGCTTTCCATGCGGCATGGATGGCGGCTAGTGAGGCGGCTAAGACGTGCCGACAGGCACCTGTCTTGTTCACCCACCACGAGGGCTCGTGGTGGATGTGGACCGAGTTGCCTGTGTGTGATGCACCGGCAGCAGTGAAGCTCCGAACCGGCAGCCGTGCAGTCCACGGGTTGCCCGTGACCACGAACACGCTCTCCGCC
>Ga0208019_1002018_pt1 | contig 10439 bp, 14 predicted proteins | sample CB_VirMetaG_5_FD_184540 | JGI IMG/M metagenome (GOLD analysis project Ga0208019, IMG submission 184540) | Freshwater to marine saline gradient viral communities from Chesapeake Bay - CB_1508_1D Viral MetaG (SPAdes) (version 4) | ecosystem: Environmental > Aquatic > Marine > Coastal | place: USA... | reverse complement strand
CTTGTTGCCCTCGGCTTCATTCAAGAAGACATCTTGGAGTCGGGCTTCGAGGGTTGGCTACATCAGCCCGCCTCAGTGACTGCCGCATCCTTTTATGAATGCACTGACGAGGTAGGCGGTCGTCTTGTTGACACCTATACCACTCTCATCAACCAAGAAAAAACCTTGGACGAGCTTGGTGTAGACCAAGGCATGCGTATCGACCACATCGAATGCATGAAGGGACTGCAAAAAGGAATGCTTGAAGTGTTCCAATCAATGGAATTGTACTACGAAACACAAGAATATGCGCGAGAAAACTACCTCTTCAGAGAAGAAAATTAAGGAGAATGATGTACCTTTGTTCTCAACAATAAGCTTTTACGACCAAGGTCGTGAGGCTTTCAAGATGTATTACGACACGATCGGACAGAAATATGAGGCAACATCTAGAGTATACGAGCACAGCCAGCCACGCATGGCACTTGGTGCAGCCCTGTCAGAACACCTGAGCGACACGCTAGTCGCAAAGGTTCTCGACAAAGACAGGACAACTATCATCCATTATCGTAAGACGCACAACGACAACATGAAGTTGTGGCATGGGTACAGCATGTACTACGAGACCGCGAAGTATATCTGCGATACCTACTTCAAGAAGACGGCGATGGCAAATAGAATCCAATACATCGATGCCCTCATCAACAAGCTAACTAAAGAAAAACTCTCAATTCAATCCAATGTCTAATTACAAATTCAAGGTCACGAACATCCGTGGCAAAAATTACGTTGAAGTGAACGAACGTATCAAGTTCTTCCGACAGGAAGAGCAGTACAAGAACTGGGGTATCCGTACCGAGTTCCCTATCATCGACTCAGAGCAGTGCCTGTGCCTCTGCACAATCACGATGCCAGATGGGACTGTTGTAGCCCAAGGCCATGCTCACGAGGAGAAGACCGCCTCTAACATCAACAAGACGTCGTACGTCGAGAACTGCGAGACGTCAGCGGTAGGCCGTGCCCTTGCAATGCTCGGAATCGGTATCGATACCTCGATTGCTTCGGCCAATGAAGTCGAAGAGGCTATCGCCAAGCAACAATCCATGGTCGATAACCCTCAAGTGCAGAAGCTGTCCAAGGCTCTCGACACTCCTGTCGAAAACATCATGGACAAAGCTGTAAGCTACATCAAGTCGCAGACCGACAAGCAGAAAGCTTTCGACGCTATCACTAAAAAGTACGGCGCTCAGCTCACTGAGAAGCAGGTCGCTGGACTTCAGAAGTTCGTGCGATGAAGGTGGTCGTTGTGTTTGCAGTGAGCATCATCGGCTTGGCTTTGTGTGCGGCATACTATATCGAACGTAAAGACAAGCGCAGATGAGCATGCGAGATCAACTAACAACGGCAGTAGGAAAGCCTCACCTCTCTTACTCCTCACTCAAGTACGCTCTCGGAGACATGCGTCTCTGGGAGTTGTACATGAGGGGGCAGCTCAAGAAAGAGTCAGACGCCCTACAATTTGGTAGCCTGTACGACATGATGCTCTTCGAGCCAGAGAAAGCACGCGACACTTACTTCGTGCTTGACGACACCTACATCGTAGAGCGCATGGCTAAGAACGGAGCGAAGAATCCCCGTATTACTAAAAAGTACAGGGACTGGAAGGCCGAACAGCAGGAGCTCAACCAAGGCAAGACCATCGCAAGTCAAGAGGACTGGCGGCGTGCCGAGGAGATGATTCAACGCCTCAAGGATTGCGGCTTGTACGACAAGCGCTTTGCGGGAGGTAAGTTTCAGGTCGAGTTCAATGTAGACCTCGATGGTATTCCACTCAAGGGATTCCTCGACTGCCTGCAAGACGACTGCATCATTGACTCCAAGTCTTCACGTGCCATCGACAAGTTCAGGTACGATGTCAACAGCTGGAGCTATGACATCCAAGCGTACATCTACACCAAGGTGTTTGGCATCAAGGATTTCTACTGGGTGGTGCAAGAGAAAGCCTACCCGTTCTATCCTGCCGACGTCAAGTGCTCGGACGAGACATTGTTCCGAGGTGAGATGAAATTCCACCAAGCTATCGAAAACATTAACGCCTACTTGAATGGGGACAAACAAACAGAAAAGCACTTCGCTGAGTTCATCGTTTAACACGGCTCTACGATTTGCAATCACAGTTACAAGCATTTATTTTTTTCATTTATTAATCACCAATTTTCTTTACTCATGAGCGATAAGCAATATGATTCCGTACTCGTCGGATACTGCGAGGAACCACGTTACTACGAAGAGCAACTCTCTAGCTGGAGCGTGAAGTTTAAGAAGTCAGAACTTCAAGAAATGATGGACAAGTACTCCACGTCCGTGAACGATCAAGGTCAGGGAGGCAACGTCTACGTGAAGCTCTTCTTCAGCAAGAACGGCAAGCCTTGCTGTTCTGTGTATGACCCGAACAGCGCGGCTGCCAAAGCCAAGCGTGAGGAAAAGCGGGCAGAGAATAAGGAGGCACAGACAAGTGACCTGCCATTCTAAAGCCCCTATCTACTACATGACCGCTCGTGTCGCCTTCAAAAAAGCGAAGGTTGTACACGAGCGTGTCGTGTGGATAGTATCCGTCTTCGATAATCCGAACGACATACGCAATCACGACCCGCATACCATGCACCGCCTCGAAGTGCAGCTGTATGGTAAGAACGCGAAGTCAGAGAAGAACATCATCATAAGAGAGATACTATCCAAGAAGCTTATATCACACTCAAGCCTATCTGTAGATGAACACAAAAGACAAAATCAAAAAGTACTGCAAGGCTCTTGAAGAGCTGTTGCTGTACAAGAATGAGAAGTACGGAGATGCAGCGTTGCAGCCACTTAACATCTTCTCCCCAGCGGGTGCTGTTGCTGGCATCAAGGTTCGAATCGACGACAAGCTAAAGCGAATTCAAAACGCAGGTCTCGTGGACGCGACGGAGGATACGTTGCAAGACCTCGCAGGTTACCTTATCCTCCTCATGATCGCCAAAGAAGATGCAAGTAACGATATTCAAAAACGTATTCGACAAGACCAATCCGCACCACATACCACTTCAACAAGCATTGGAGCGGATTCAGAATGGGAAGTCGAGTACACTAGTAGCTGAGGTCCGCGATGGCGACAAGGAGAAGAAGAAAAACCTTCCCGTTGTTTGCTTCAGCGGAGAGTTTACGGCGCGTGCCGATGACGCGCTCTTCGAACATTCGGGATTTGTTGTTCTGGACTTTGACCACGTGGACGTTGACGCGACCAAGCGGGCTCTTGCCACGGATGATTACATTCATTCATGCTGGACTTCGCCGAGTGGAAGCGGTGTCAAAGCACTGGTCAACATCACACACCCGTCACGACACAGAGATCACTTCCGTGCGCTCATCAAATACTTTGAGCGAGAGCATGGACTGACCCTCGATGAGTCTGGTATCAATGAGTCTCGTGCATGCTTCGAGTCTTACGACCCAGACATCATCATCAAGGAAGAGTACAAGAAGTTCGGACACTTCACCACTGAGCAAGCTCAAGCGCAAGTACCAACCAACGAAGCTTACGACTACACGGACTACATGAAGCTCAACTTGGCGACGCGAATGATTCGCAACGCTGAGGACGGAGAGAAGCATAGAGTCCTAGTCAACGCCTCCCGCTTATGCGGAGGCTACATAGCCGCTGGAAAGATGGAGCAAGAGGAGGTTGTTCGCGTCTTGCATCGTGAGATATGCAAGCGCGACATCGAATCAGAAGAACATGCTCTCAACACTATCCTCGATGGGATTGAGATTGGCAAGCGTATGCCTATCAAAGACCTGATTGAAGAGGAAAAGTCGGTACAGCGCAACATGCTGCTCAACGATGGTGACATGTCGTTTATCTCTTCGGATGACGAAGACTTCCGATGGATCGATGACTATTCCCAAGGCAAGATTGAAGTCGGTCTGGATACAGGCGACCAGAAGCTTGACCAATTCTTCCGATACAAGAAAGAGTTCGTCATTGTAAACGGTCACTCTAACGTGGGTAAGACCACGACGATGCTGTATCTGATTGCCAACTCTGCCGTGCGACACAACTGGCGCTGGGTGCTGTACTCTTCGGAGAACAGAACCGCATCGGTGAAGATGACTCTCATGCAGTTTGCGCTTGACAAGAAGGTGTCAGACATGACGTACCTCGAACGCAAGCAGGCATACAAGTGGGTGAGCGATCACTTCATCGTCATCAGCAACAACCAAGTGTACGGGTACAGCGACATCATCTTGTTCGTAGAGAAGATCATGCTTCAGCAACCTGTAGATGCAATCTTTGTAGACCCCTACAACAGCTTGCGTCTAGACATGGGGAAGAAGGGTGTGTCTAGCCACGAGTACCACTACGAGGCTGCATCAGAGTTCCTTACGTTCAGCAAGTCCAACGACATCGCAGTGTGGTTGAACATGCACGCCGTTACCACGGCTCAACGGCTTAAAGGTGACGACGGTTTGCCTGTCGCACCTTACGCCGAAGACACAGAGGGTGGCGGAAAGTTCGTAAACAGAGCTGATTGCTTCATCACAATTCACCGAAAGGTTCAATCAATGGACGCTGACATACGGAGAATGAGTGAGATACATGTCCGTAAGGTACGTGAGGTAGAGACAGGCGGTAAACCGACTCCTTTGGAGGAGCCATACTACTTAATGATGAATCTTGCTCACACTGGATTCACAGACCGAGTAGGTAGACGCGCTCTGTATCAACCAATTAGCTTCTTGGAGCAGACAACGATGCCATTTAATCGGTCGTTTCTCTCTTGACTTTGAAAAATTTCTTTGGTACCTTCGTTAAATGAAGCGACAGAGGAAGACGACTACTAAGAAGAGGACCAGCGCTCGTAAGAAGCAGCTGGGACGTTATGCCTCCTCTATAGAGAAGTACTGTGCTGACCAGCTGAAAGAATACGGGCTAGCTTTCGACTACGAGGAACACACCTTCGAATTGATGGACCGATTCCGATTCCCAAACAAGTACTTCAAGATGACGAGTAAAGGTAAGGAGATGACGGACCGTACAGGGTCCGTCGTACTCCCTATCACATATACACCTGACTTCGTTGGGAAAGACCATGATTGGATCATAGAAACCAAGGGTTATCTACCGTCTCATCATGACTTTCCGATGCGGTGGAAACTTTTTCTTCGGCATTTAGTTGGAAATAACGCAAAGACTGCAGTATTTTTGGCGAAGAACAGCAGTCAGGTTGACACAGCTATTCAAGAAATCCTTCAGTCTATCAAAGATGGAACGATCTAAACTCAGCGAATACTTCTACATCGCATGCGACAGGATTCATCAGATCATTGACGATCTGTTTGAAGCCTTGCATGACGAAGTAGGGGAACCGATTATGACTACGGAGGATGTCGAGAAGGCTATGGAAGGGATTAAGTCTGCGCTGTATCAAGAGCTTGACCTAATCAGAACCATAGTCGATGAGTACGAAAGTGAGCAATAACCGACGAGCTTATAGCTCATCAACTGGACGAGTAGCTGAGGTTCGATTCTTGCGAGCAGCCCTCAAAAAGGGCCTGCTCGTCACGAAGTCTAGCCGAGAGGAAGACATGCGAGACCACATCGACTACTGGGTCTCTCTAAAGGAGATTGGACAGTGGGGTGTAGACGTCAAGGGTAACAACCTCCCTGACGAAATCTGGTGTGAATTCAAGAACGTGTCTGGAGACACTGGCTGGATGTATGGGAAAGCAAAAATCATTGCTTTCGATATGCCAGAGGAAGGCGGTTTCTGCATTGTCAATCGCGAAGAGCTTGCGACGTGGTGCGATAAGCACGTGTCGAAAGAAATTGTCGATGACAAGAGGTTTGCCTACCTCAAACGATACACTCGGAGGGATAGAGCTGATGTTATCACACGCCTAAAGCTGTCTGATATCAAGGGCTTCATGTCCTATCGAGTGTGGGAATACAATAAGGATTATTGACTATCTTGTCTGTCCTTTAACTACCATTTTTTTATTGCCACCACATGAGTAACTCAATCTTTGAGAAGAGGCTGAGCTATAAGCCCTTCGACTATTCTGAAATAACTGACCCACTAATCAACGCTATGTGGGCCTCGCATTGGACGCACAACGAATTCAATTTCAAGTCCGATGTTCAAGACTATCACACCTCGCTCTCTGAGGAGGAGCGCGGTGTTATCAAGCGTGCGATCTTGCTTATCTCTCAGGTAGAGGTAGCAGTCAAATCGTACTGGTCTAACATAGGAAAGCATCTTCCCAAGCCAGAGATCGCCGATATGGGTGCTGTCTTTGGCGGAGTGGAAGTCATACACTCGCGTGCTTATTCGGAGATCCTCAGTAAGCTTGGTCTGGAGGATGAGTTTATCACACTGCTTGACAACGAGCCTGTAATGAATCGTGTCACATACCTCAACAAGTATGTAGATCGTGTTTACAAGGACGATAAGAAGCAGTTCCTGTACAGCCTCATTCTGTTTACCCTGTTTACTGAGAATGTATCTCTCTTCAGCCAGTTCTACACAATCCTCGGATTCAACAGGTTCAACGCTGTCCTCAAAGACACGGCGAACGTTGTTCAATACACGAGCAAGGAGGAGAACCTGCATGCTGAAGGAGGTATGGCGCTTATCAATCAGATCCGTCGGGAGCATCCAGAGCTCTTTGACGAGGAGCTTGAGAAGCGTATCATCGAAGAAGCACACGTAGCACTAGCTGCTGAAAGTGGTTTGATTGATTGGATATTGCAAGGCTTTGAGAATCAGTTTCTTAGCTACGATATCTTAAACAACTACTTGAAGAGCAGAGTCAATGAGAGCCTGAGTCGCATCGGCTTCGATTTCAAATTCCCTGTTGTAAAATCTGTGGTGGACGTTACAGAATGGATGGATGAAGAAGTCTTTGCCTCAGCTCTCTCTGACTTTTTCCATAAGAAGCCTATCGACTACACCAAGAGCACTAAGAGTTTCACCGCAGAAGAATTGTTTTAATGAACAGAGATTTTTACTGGGTCACAGACGAGACCCGACAGTTTATGGAGAAGGGCTACCTCGATGCAGGTCAGAGTGTAGAAGACAGAGTTAAAGAGATCGCGGATCACGCTGAACGCATCCTCGAAGACACCATGCAAGGTGACTGGGAAGGTTTTAGCGATGACTTCTACGAGTGCATGAAGCGTGGGTGGTTCAGCCTCAGTACACCTGTATGGGTGAACTTCGGCAAGGACAAGGGACTTCCTATCTCTTGCTTCGGAACGCAGGTGCAGGACGATACGTTCGACATCTTGCGTGGGGCTGCAGAGATTGGAGCTATGAGCAAGGTCGGAGGCGGTACCGCTACATACTTCGGGAACCTTCGTCCTCGTGGAGCTAAGATCTCTAGCGGCGGTGAGACCAATGGGTCTGTCTCTATGATGGAGCTGTTCAATACCACAACCAACGTCATCTCGCAGGGCAAGGTGCGTCGTGGTAGCTGGGCTGCATACTTGGACGTAGAGCACAAAGACATCGAAGAGTTCTTGCAGATCCGTAGCGAAGGCCACCCTATCCAGGACGTGTCTTTTGCTGTGTGCATCGGAGACAAGTGGATGAAGGAGATGATTAAGGGCGATCGCAAGAAGCGTGAGATCATGGCTAAGATCCACAAGAAGCGTAGCGAGACTGGCTATCCATACATCTTCTTTACGGATAACGTAAACAACGCACGTCCGTATGTGTACGAAGACAAGGGTTTGAAGATTACACACTCTCAGCTGTGCGCAGAGATCATGGAGTACACGGACGAAGAGAAGTCTTTCGTCTGCTGCCTGTCCTCTATGAACCTGCTTCACTACGACGAATGGAAGAATCCAGACACGAAGAGAGATCCAGTCATGATCTTAACCGCATTCCTTGACGCTGTGTATTCTGAGTTCATTGAGAAGGCCGAGCACATCCCATTCATGGAGAAAGCGGTGCGCTTCGCCAAAGACCACAGGAGTATTGGAATCGGTGCCTTGGGGTATCACTCTTACTTGCAGAGCAAAGGCATTCCTTTCGAGAGCTTGCAAGCTAGGCTTATCAACAAGGAGATGTTCGCTCACATCAAGCGTCAGACAGACCAGATGAGCATACAGATGGCTATGATGGGTGGAGTCTCGGAGTTTATGGAGGGTTACGACTATCGCCATAGCACACGCATGGCAGTAGCACCGACTACATCCTCATCGTTTATTCTGGGTCAAGTATCCCCATCTATTGAACCGCTTCAGTCCAACTACTTCACGAAGGATTTGGCTAAGGGCAAGTTCACGTACAAGAATCCTTACCTCAAGGCGTTGCTCGAGGACAAAGGTTGCGACAATGCTGAAACTTGGAAGAGCATCATGATGAAAGGAGGTTCTGTCCAGCACTTGGACTTCCTGACTCAGGATGAAAAGGATGTATTCAAGACTTTCGCTGAGATCTCTCAGATGGAAGTGATTCAGCAGGCCGCCGATCGTCAGAAGTTTATCGATCAGGGTCAGTCGCTTAACGTAATGATAGCTGATGAGGTCCCTCTCAAGGACATCAATCAGCTAGTAATCAAAGCGTGGGAGCTTGGCATTAAGACCCTGTATTACCAACGCGGAGTCAACAAAGCTCAGGCTGTTGGAAGGGATATCTTAAATTGCGCAGTGTGTGAGGCGTAGTGCTTATATTTGCAGAGTTACACAGGGATAATTGCTGTGGAACTTCGCTACTGAGAGGGGGCTTCGGTCCCCTCTTTTAGTACTTAAGCTTGTATACTTGCTCTTGGATCTCCTCGAACGGAGTTTCGAGCCTGAAGCTAATGTCAGCTGCGTACTGGTAGGCAGGTCTTCCGTTTCTGTAGATGACGACCACGGGGAGTGAAGCAATGCTTTTTTGAAGCGCTTCTGGCTGATCATCCATCCACCCGAATCGGTACTCACACCCCTTGAGTCTTTCTAGATCTACTCTAGTGTTGATGTCGTTCCACTCTGCGTTGATCTGGACGACGACAATGTCGTTATCAATCATAGTGAATGTCTGTGCGGCAGCAGCAAGTGTGATTGCCGCAAAAAGGCTGGCAATAAAATGCTTCATCTTTTTACTTCTGTGCTGAGTTCGTAAAGTCTTTGTTCGATAAGGTCGAGCTTCTTCCCGTTCTCCTCTACTTTAGTTTGCGTATTCATGATAGTCTCACGGACGAGCTTATCCTTGAGGTCATATTCAGTGCGAGACACCTCTGGCTCTGGCAGCTGCTTAGCCAATTCAATCTCCCCTTGCAGAGCAAACCACATCCCGACAACTGTTACAACAAAAGAGATAATTATTGCAATAGTTTTCAAGTCAAGTGTGACCTGCGTGTTCTCGTCTACTTTCATTTTTTAGCTTTCTCTATGGTTCTTCCAGCGAAATATGCGCCGAATGATGTTAGCATTAGTATCTCCAACAAAGATACGTAACTATCTTTTACGTTAAATGGCAGGTTATCAAGGGAATCCAGCACCATCGTTACCATAAACATCGACATAAGAGCTATCAAAGTCGCTGGTCTGATGAGCTTTGCGAGCTTCACATCCCCACCCATGTCTGCCTTCCATCTCTCAGTAACGTTGTTCTGGAATGCAATCTCTGCGTCAATCTTTGCCTTGACCTCTTCTGGATCTAAGTCAGGGTATTGCTTGTCAATTAGGTTCTTTACAACACCAAGCGCACCCTGATCTGGGAGCAAGTCCCCGACAGTGTCGAGGATGCCTGGCGCTTTCTGCTTCAACCATCCGCCAAGGGCGGTGTCTTTGATCTTAGTTTCCTCTGAGTTTTTCATGCAGTGCGTTGTATTCCATGATTAGTATGCGCTCTTTCTCTTGCAGCTCAGCAGATCTGTTTACACGTTCGATGTATGGGAGATCCTGCGCTGCTCTTCTTTCCTTGCGAAGAACCTTGAGCTTCTTCTCTATGCTCTTAAGTTTGTTGTTCAGCTTGACGATACCTTGGTATCTATCGATGTTCTTGTCGTCTGCTTCTTTACGCTCCTTGTACAGCTGCTGTACTTCCTCTTTGTTGTCGTCGTACAGGTCGAAGTCGTAGTACTTAGATGGCTCTCCATACACCTTGCGGAGGAATGGAATCTCGTTTGCTTCCATCTTAACCTTTTCGCCAGTTCGAATCATCTCTTCGATGCTGTATGCTCCAGTAACACCTCGCATGGTAAACTGTCCGAGACCTCCGATGTAGTACTCGAACGGATACCAGAACAAGTCTGGATTGACGTCAAAGCTTCCGCTCACCATCTGGCTACCTCCAGTAGCACTGTTCATCCACTGGAAGAAATCCTTGAAGAATTCAGGAGATCTAAACGCAAGCTCAGACTCAGGCTTCTTTGCCCCGACAGGGAACTGCTCTCTGTAAACCTTAGAACCGAAGTATGTCTCATTA
>Ga0208019_1002017_pt1 | contig 10442 bp, 15 predicted proteins | sample CB_VirMetaG_5_FD_184540 | JGI IMG/M metagenome (GOLD analysis project Ga0208019, IMG submission 184540) | Freshwater to marine saline gradient viral communities from Chesapeake Bay - CB_1508_1D Viral MetaG (SPAdes) (version 4) | ecosystem: Environmental > Aquatic > Marine > Coastal | place: USA... | reverse complement strand
TACCGGTGGTATCGGTCAAGAAGTAATCGTCGGTGGTACTTCTGGAAGATGGCCGATCACGATCATTGGTGCATCTGGTATGGCAGGCGGAACCGCAGAGATTGCAAAAGAAACAACCGTAAGTGGTATTGCAACTGATGTTGATTCGATCAGTACAGATATCAGTTCTCAAACTACATTCTTATCTACTGCATCCGCAAAACTTACTAGTATTGAATCTGCGATTGGTGATACATCAGATGCTGATTACAACGGCATCTGGCAGGCAATTACAAACACCTACGGTAACACAGGTGCTTTCAATGTCATTGTTACTGGTTCAACTGCACCAACTGCATTTGTTGCGGGTTCAACTACTGTACCAACATCCGCATTAAATCTACAGTCACAAACGGTTACAGGGATTCGTGTCAAGGCACACCCAAATAATGCAACACTGGTTTACATTGGTAACACATCTGAAAACTTGACAAGTCACAATGGATTCCCATTGTCTGCAAGTGAAGATGCATTCCTTGAGATTGACAATGCATCAAAGATTTACTTCGTGGCGACCGAAACGGGCAACACATTATCATGGATGGGTTCATAATAAATGAATAAGAGAACTTCGAGATATCGAAGAAACGCCTTATGGGAATCATATAGGGTAACAGGCGCCGCACCAAGTGTCGGCGATGAGGTCATCACCCCCGCGTGGGATACAACGATTCGGTACTTCGGAGATAGTAATACAGGCGAAGCAGGATCGAATCCATCAACATGGGATTCTAACAACTTCACAACTGGGTGGCCTTTTACGGACGGCATTGGTACTACCTCAGAATATGAAGCATTTACAGAAGTTCATGGATCAACCGCTCAACGAATTCTTGAATCTGCAAGATCGTTGACCTCAGGCAACTTAGGTACAGAAGTCAAAGATGCACCATGGATTTCTATTGAACTATTCAATAGTCAATTGCCAGTGACATGGACTTCATATGATGATTATCCATTATACTCACCTGCACGATCACTTGTTTCATTTAATATTGATTTCGATGCATTAGCATCAGATGTAACAAATATCAATAGTGCTTTTTTGGATTTGACGGTCATTGGTCAAACATCATGGCCTTCTGGTGGTATTACTGCCGAAATCTTTCTTGCGGAAGACGGCACAGACGAACATGCAACTTGGACAAAAAAGAACCAAGAAGGAGCATGGGCAGATAATGTTCTACAGAATCCATTCCTTGATCGTGTTTATGGCGGGCATGGTCCGGCCGGTGCCTGTGGTGGTGGTGCTACTGGTGGTGTCGCATCGGTCGAGTTTAGAATTCCAGACGGTCTAAGTGACGGCGAAGTAATTAGTGTCGATGTTAAACCGTTGATTGATGAACTGTTCAATGGAACCTATACATCGGGTGTAACTGCTACATTCTTAATTCGTGCTAGATACTATCGTGCAGACGGAGATTCCTCAGGACCACATGATGATGGAGAACCGTCGATTTGTGATTACTTGGAGTTGAATGATGATCTTTGTTCCAGTCCAATTATTGCAGGTAAATGTCCTGCAAAATGTTCAATCGGTGGTTCTACTGGTGCTACAGGGATTGGTCCTGAACCTGTGCCTGAGTAATGGAGTAATATATGACAACACAATTAGATGAATGGTATCAAGGATCGACTTCTGATAGTCTCGTTGCAACCTACTTTGCATCGAAAGAATATACATCAAGTAGTGCCACAACAGTTACTTTAGGTGTTGATACAAATACATCAAGTGAATATGAAAACTGGTTTGATCAACTTTCAAAGATCACATTTGGTACTACATTTGTTTCTGGAACACAATTCCCGTCTGTGTACTATACCAACTTTAGAGATTCGCATGGTGTTGATTGTCTTGAATCTAAGTACACCGTTGGACCTGGTTTCGTGACAACCGCAGAAGGAACACAAACGAGAAATCATTTTGGTGTTCCGCAAATTTGGTTGCGTCGTGTTGACAGTAACACATTGCATCTAAACTTCATTGATGATAACGATTCAAGTATTCTTACACAACTGAATCTTTCCACGAACAATGATTATCTTCCAGTACCATCGGGAATCACTTTGGATATTGTAGAAGACTTCTATGTGCCCTATAAAAGTACAGAGTTCAATATCAAAGGATCATATACGATCAGTGGGTTGAATACTGAAAATGCATCAACCCGGTCGTTACTCTCGCCTGATAATACTACAGATACACGCAAACTACAAACAATTGTTCTCACGAAAACCAATCATGGCATTTCTATGGATGTGAATCCAATGCCATTGATTACATGGTTGGACGAACATCCATCTGTGCCATCTGATGAATCACCAGAAATCACCGATCGTTCTGGATCTGGTTATCTTATGTCACGATATGAAATTCATAACGGTATATCATGTGCATCTGAAATGGAGAACATTATTACTGCATCCGACGGTGCAGTGGATGCGTATTCATCCAATGAACAGCGTTTGAAAATCACTGTCACGAATAATAATTACTCACTGAACGATCGTGATTCAATCGATTTTCATACAAGTGTATATCCAGAACAGGATCCTAGAGAGTTTTTTGAAATAGGATCAACTGTAAAATTCACTTCTACTGATGGTGCAGGTTTTACCAATGAGGGATTCTACATCATCCGTGATTACTTCGTAGACAGTGAAGGCGATATCATTATGTCAGTGGATGGGAATTCTGTATCAGAAAACTCCGTAGAGGAAAACCGAATTCAAATCACACCGGTCAACCAGACATTCACCATCGGTGAGAATCTGGCGCCGAAACTACGAATCAGTTTCAACTATACAAGATAAAAAGAGGTCAACACTACACATGATGACCTCCAAGGAGTTAACGCCGCTGATAGTCCCAACGGTGCCATTCTTTTCTTAGTCCTTCCGGGACCTCATTCATGACCAAAAGTTGCCTGGAAGGAATGAATGGCGCGGCGCGAAGATGTAAACCGAATTCTTCCGGGGTTCTATTACCCTTTCTGGAATTCACATCTCGATCACAAGTAACGACATTGTACCAGTTATGCTCACCGCCTCTTGAACGAGGAACAACATGATCGATTGTCGCATTCTTCCGATTCAATTTCTTACCAGTGTACTGACAAACATATGCGTCCCGTGTAAAGATATTCTTACGGGTCGGAAGAATGTGCCTATAAGGCATATTAACAAATTCCTCAAGAATGATTGCTGATGGTAGATCGTAGTAACCATTGCCCGTAAGAATTGTGTATTGATGATCGAAGTTATATGGAGCGTGGGCCTTGTCATTGAACAACAGAGAAACCGCACGCTGCCAGGTAATTGTTCGAATGACTTCTTCTGATGCATTCAGCAAAAGGACTCGCTTGCCTTCATGATACATGCGCCTACTCCTTTCTCTCTGCTGCAAACCTACTACGGTGATATGATTCTAATCCACTCTGGTCTTTATGACGGTTGTTTGCCTGAGCAATTCTATACTTTGCTTGACAAGACGGACAACGAACCTCTGCCATTAGATTCTCAATAACAGGAAACACACTGTTACAATCCACACAACTTGCTTCAAAAATAATGTCATATGGATACCGTGGGTGTCTCATACCCGTTTACTCCTTAATAGGCGACCCCGGAATCGAACCGGGTTCTAACGGTCTGTAACACCGCTGGATTACCATCTTCCCCGTCGCCCAATTATTTGGCCAGGCGTTTTAATGCTCGGCCGTATTTCTTATACACTCGTTTCAACAATTTCTTGATTTGTTTCTCTCTGTCTTTCATAATGTCTTTCTTAATATCTTTCATAATGGAGGTTGACGGATTCGAACCGACCTGAATATCTTCTTTGCAAAAGAAGCGACCACTCCTAGCAGTCCCAACCCCCGAATAATGTGCCTGGTGGGATTCGAACCCACATGCCTTGCGGCAACGGATTTTAAGTCCATCGTGTATACCAATTCCACCACAGGCACGATCAAGTACGATCGATCGGCGAAGCAAGAATTTCTGCTATTCTTGCTACATCCTTTGTCAGTTCATCATAACGATCAGGATCAACCAGAGTGTAATTCACGGTTATATTGAATCCTAAATCAACTTTGATTGTATCCGTTGGATACTTCTTGCCAATTTCACGCAATTCATTAAGCATAAAGGAAGGTGCGGGACTCGAACCCGCATCGGACAGCACTGTGCCCGATAACTGTTTTCAAGACAGTCTCCTCATCCAGCCGGTTACCTTCCAAATTCCGGTTACTATTGTCCGGACATAGTTTTTCGTACTATGAGGTTTATCGACACGGTTCGCCCACGGCTTTGACCGAATTATTTACAGGCGGTGGTTAACATCGAAGATCTTTCGCTTCACCTGCCACTCAAAGAAGGGTTTCTGGATTGGTAACAGTGTTTTTGCTGCGTTGTAATCCTCATCCCAACCGTAATCCTCATCCCAATCAAAATGCCCGTCAGAATAGGCATTTTCGATGGCATCATTGATAATTTCATCCCGATCCTTCTTTGTCAGCAAAGGGGACTGGAGAAATCGCAGACCAAATTCCCCGCCATTTCGTTCAAAGGTATCGTGTGTATGGTTCACAACAGCATCACTAATATGAATAACACTATTGTTTACGATCAAACCCATACCAAGAATAGTTCCAGTAACAATAACAGGGTAGACAATCTTACGCTTCACAATAAACTCCTTTAAAAGTAAAATGGTTAATAGGGCCGCCGGGACTTGAACCCGGAATGGGAGAATCAAAATCTCCTGTGTTACCAATTACACTACAGCCCCATTTGTTTTAGATATTTCGTTTTGTCTCACGACGAGAACGGTGTGCCATGAGTCGCATTCTAAACTCATGATCCCTTTTCTCGATGATTGAAATTCTGGTCATTCCAATTGCAAACAGTGAAACAGCAAGAACTAAAGCACCAGTCATCCATGCATACGCATGAAAGATCATTACAAAGATTGCCAAAAGCAGGACAATCAAACCCAGACAATGATATACAGGTACCATTTCTCTGCTCATTAGATATTGCCACATTCGTTTCATTTGAAACCTCCATTGTATTGAATTGGGCCGACAGGACTCGAACCTGCTTAGACTTGGCCCCAAACCAAGCGACCACCAATGGCCCACATTCTGAATTATGTAATCAGGGTGAGAGGATTCGAACCTCCGATCTTCTGGTCCCAAACCAGACGCGATACCAAACTTCGCCACACCCTGTCTTGTGCATACATTATAGTATGCATTGTGTTCTGCGTCAACAGTCAAACACAGGATTTTTTGCAAAGGAGTGTCGATTAGTGGTTCAGTTCATCCCACAAAGCAACACCGGGGCTTCCACATTCTCGCAGGGCTTGCATCCCGATCTCCGCAGAGATCAACAAGATGCTATCTCCGGGACTGACAGAGGCGTAGGCGGCATGGGCCGCCCCGCCGACGGCGTAGGCGTATCCGGCAGCAGCATCAGCGGCGTGCCGGAGGGCATCATCGGCGTAATAGGCGGCAGCGGAGTAGGCGTAGTAGGCGGCGGTGTAGGCGAGTTCGCCGACGCCGGCGTCGCCGCGGGCGCCGGCGTCACGCCGGGCCCGGGCGTAAGCGGCTTCCTTTACCGCACTTGCTGCTACTTTAGCAGACGGAAAATCTAACGCATTGCGACACTGCTCCGCCAGATCATCTCTGTCGATTCCTTCCGCGACCTTTGAGAGGATCTGGCGGATAGTTTCCAAGATAATAATGCCCGTAAACTTCTTGTCATCAACAACGCCAGTCGAGCCTAACTGCCCTACGGATAAAGCCCGTAGCCCGCTCGCACGGGCCTTGTTGGTGGACCAGCCAGCATCGTTCAGACGGACCTTGAAAGAACGGACGCAAGGAGCCACGCACGGCGGCTCGTCGGAGTGCGGCAGGCCGAGAGCAAAGCACACCGCTGCCTCCACACACATCTGACCAGGAACAGGCCTACCTTTCCCGTGGCAGAGACCGGCATCCACTGTTGCCAACACCTTGCGAGCATGATCCACCGTGTACTTCATTTGTTTATTCCTTTTGTAAACAACGGCTTGACAGTAATGACCCTGGTGGGATTCGAACCCACGAACTTCTGATTGAAAGTCAGAGATTTCATGCCAGCAGAAACTACAGGGCCAAATAGTATCTTTCAACTATCTAACACGCCCATAAGGAATCGAACCTCATCCTCCATTGTTTTGGCCACAGAAAGCATTTTGACGAACTCAAAGAATCCGAATCTAAAGTTTGTGGAACAATGTTGTGCACCATACACCACAGGCGTAAACTAAGGCCGGTTACGGTTTCTCCGGCGCCTTTAACGCAAGGCCGTGGGAAGCGGAATTGTCTGACGCCCAATTCACGCAGCACTATACCTATGCACGGTTACATTAACTATATAAGAATATTTCTTTTCATAGTCAATCAATGATACACCTCATTTGTCTTTGAAATAAGTGATTTGTGTTTTTCTTACAGAACAAGTATAGCAGACTTATTTGAGAAGTCAACTCACTTGGATTGTTTTTCTTGTGTCTTTTTCGCCTTTTACCTTACCAATAGGGCGTACTGGATTCGAACCAGTGTATCATCGATTATGAGTCAAGTCCTTTGCCGCTAAGGTAACGCCCTAATAAATGTGACAGGCCGGATTTGAACCGGCGTCCAGAAGATTTTCAGTCTTCCACTCTACCCGACTGAGTTACGCGAGTGTGGTGACATGGTGTTGCAACACCCCTACCGGGATTCGAACCCGGACGAAAAGTTTAGAAGACTTTTATGCTGTTCCATTACATCATAGGGGCAATACCGGAAACAGGAATCGAACCTGCACGCCCGCAGGGGCACCAGAACCTAAATCTGGCGTGTCTACCATTTCCACCACTCCGGCAAATGTGTTGTAATGCTCCAAAGAGGACTCGAACCTCCACTCCGTGAGGAAACAGTGTTTGAAACTGCCGCGTATACCAATTTCGCCATTGGAGCAAATATGAAAAATAGGGGATGCGGGACTCGAACCCGCAACTTTCGGTTTAAAAGACCGGTACTCTAACCAATTGAGTTAATCCCCTAATAGAAATTCCTGGCAGGGAGAAATCCCTGCCAGATTATTCAACACCCGGTGGGATTCTCCGCTCCTTTTCGGCGTCGGGAGAATCCCACTCGGGAACTCTTTTCAATAAACGGGTATGCACATGTCAAAGAAGAAAACAAATTTTAAAGTCGGAGACAGGATTCGAACCTGCAGCGCGGCAAAGCCATCTGGATTACAAATCCAGCCCTTTCAACCAATTCAGGCACTCCGACATGGGTAAACTCGCCCATTATGATCGTCACCTTTCGGGAGCGGATCGACGAGTATGTTTTTTATTCTGTTGTTTCGTGGATATAGTATATATCGCGTTTCATCGTTTGTCAACCAACAAGACTCATTTTTTCCGACAATTTAAGATAGTAGGAGAACATTGTTATCTTCTATCTGTTCAATGCCAGTTTGTATAATGCATGGATCCAAAGACCAACAACGGCGAATTTCTCATGGGATCACACGGAACACTTTCACTGCAAACATTGTACCTAATCGGCAATTCCTTAGTCAAATATCCAACATGACGGGTAGGCCAGTCTTGGATAGATTTGCCCATCGATGTCAATGCAAGGATGGAAGAATTGTTTCGCAACGATCGCAGATCATGAAGCCTTCTCAACGGAGGCGCATTTTTATCATTTTTTTCAATCTTGGCCATCAACCCTATAGGCACCCAATCTGGACGATTGTGAATCTTATTCCATCGGGCAAACCGAAGTTTATCGCCGAGATAATAGGCACGATATGATGCAACGGGATCACCAGGGACTTTGTATTCGTCTGGCATAGCCAGAGGGTGTTCAGTCAATCCTGTTGTGCTGTTCAATCCCAACACATCATTGGTGTCCAGCATTCTTGGTACATGGAGCAGATATGGTAAAAGTGTAAAACACTTATGGACTTTGCCATATCGCAAGGCATATTCTTCAAGTAATGCCATAAAATGGTATAGGGTCCAAGTATAGTTTTCTGGTGTTTCGCGTACCCAAACAGAGCATGGATGGTTGATATGCGTAGCACGGTACAGAATCGAATCCTTAACTGGATCCTCTAAAGGGTATTTATTGTCTTTATCACCATCGATAACTCTATGAGCGGTACAAAGCAATTGTGCCGTTTCAAGAGTCATTTTCACCACATGCTTGTCGCAAAGCATGCGGGCAGATTCTACCGGGCATTTTGATAGTACAAAGATATTCATTGAAACGATTGTAGCATTTATCGTTATTCTTGTCAATATCATTTCAATCTTTTTATTCGCCACTCCGTTGATTCATGCTTATGGTATTTTTTATTTACCGATTTTTGATACCTCAACCATCTGGTGTCAAGTTTTGCCGTTCCATCCTCACTTTTGGCATTATCAAAGTCATGAATTGCCTGTGTTACAGGATCCTTCGGATCGTCATAGTTGTATGATCCACCAGCAATCCAACCACCGACTTTAATCTTCGGTAACCATTTGGACAGTATTTGTAGAGTATCCAGATACGAGTAGGTTTTACCCACATAGAGAAGATCGAATGTTTCATCTTCGATGTCGTCAACACAAACCGTTGGATCCGCATTAATGATATGGATGTGTTCACTGTCTAAATCAAATTCTTCTGTGTCTCTGATACTACCATCGATGACATAATACTCTGACAACAACAAACACTTATCAGTTAACAATTGAATACCTGCATGGTTCAATGAAATTTCACCGATCGCGGCTTCTGTCAAACCCCTTTTAGGATCAGAACCATTCAATTCCATAGATGCAAGAAACTGCACAACAGGATTATTGGCCATTACAGGACTACGAATCAGTTCATTAATATGATTTTTTTTGTTCTTCATATGATTTCCACCAAGTACTCGGACTCTGGTGTTTCTTGTTCGTTACCAGCAAGGCCTTGAATGAATTCCCATGTTCCTTTTTATCGGATTCGCTTGCCGGTTCCAGAACGACTTGTTTTTGCGGGTGCATTACCTTTACGCTTTGCGGTCCGCCGTGGTTTACCGACCTTGATCAGGTTCATGATGTACTTGTTTTGTGCTGATGTTTGCTTTGCCATAATCTACTTTCTCAATCAGTGTGAAGTTTCAGACCAGAACCGGCAGGACCTTGCGGAGCATCATTTGCAACAACAAGACCTGATGTAGATTGAATGTATTCGTTCTCGATGCCCTTTGAAACAGGCGCACTCCAAACAATGCAATTACGATTGATTGCAATGGGTGTATCATTTTCTGGAAGTTGTGCCCATGGTACAACTGCAACTGATCCTGGTTTCTGCGGATTTGGAACAATCATCACTGGTTTATGAACCGTTACGACTTCATTGGTCTCAGATTCAACTCTTGCCAGTACTTCCTCGCCGCTCAAAATACGAATTGCTTTGATTTCACTCATAGTATACTCCTTATTGGTACTTGTCTTTCAACATTTGTTTTATGTCTGATCGTTTCTCTTTAGGTTTACCACCCCATGTGGATGCCCGTTCACGAATACCGTCACGAAGGTTTTCGTGTTTTTCTTGTTTTGCCGGATTTGGTTTCTTCGACCGTTTCATCTTCGTCTGGATTCCATGTCTTTATGGTCTTTTCTCCGAAAAGTTTATCCATAGTCCTGTCGAAATTTGCTTTTCCATCTTTACTCATTTTTCGAGGTCTATCGCCTTTTCCAGCAGAATGAGATCCGTTGAACATATTATATCCTCCGTGTTGAATATGCCAATTACAGTCTCCCATAATTGGCATTGAATTCTTTTCAATATGTATGTTCAATGTGTTTCTTTTTTTTCTAAAGAATCGGACGGGACTTGAACCCGCAACCTAGCGGTTAACATCCGCTCGCTCTACCATTGAGTTACCGATTCTCGGATTGTTGTCGTACAATCTTAAAAACGGGGCCTGATGTCTCAGGCAAATTGAGCGGGATTGGCAAGCACAACTCGCTTCATCTGATACTGGGTAGTACCATTGCTGTTCTGCGAAGTTACAATGCGCCAGTTATCATAACGCTCAACCTGCTCCTTAATATCGCTCATTGTGGCACGAATGTTCTGAACACCATACAGATGCCGGGCCTGAGGACCAGTGATAGGACGACCGGACATGAGGTAATTCATCACCTTGCGTTTCTTCGAAAGACCATTATTCATTTGTATTCTCCTTGATGCTTCACTCAATTCCAAAGTAAAACACAGATCGCATCACTTCTATGTTTTATTACAATGTTAGTATAACACGAACACCTGCAAAGTCAAGTGTTACGAGAAAATATTATTCAATTGCCTATTCACGCG
>Ga0208019_1002015_pt1 | contig 10446 bp, 21 predicted proteins | sample CB_VirMetaG_5_FD_184540 | JGI IMG/M metagenome (GOLD analysis project Ga0208019, IMG submission 184540) | Freshwater to marine saline gradient viral communities from Chesapeake Bay - CB_1508_1D Viral MetaG (SPAdes) (version 4) | ecosystem: Environmental > Aquatic > Marine > Coastal | place: USA... | reverse complement strand
GTTGCGGTAAATTGTTTGCCCCACTGCTTCCAGCCGGTGTACCGTCGTTGCCATTATTTGATAGATCAAGGCAGGCATCGCTGGCTGCCTCCTCGTCTAACAACCACCAACCAAGTAGTGATCCGTCCTGACCACCGACAACTTGCGAAAGATCAATATCAGTTCTAGTAAGAGCAGGCATCAAACCGCCTCCATCGCAGCAATCGCTTCCGCCAGTGTTCCGCCAGATTCAATCACAGCAGCACCAGCAGCAACAGCCCGACTCCATTGATTTGCCGGTGTATTCCATGCGTCAATGACTCCTTGCACCGACTCGGCTGTTTCCAGCGTGCCGAGATAGGCGAGATTCTTGATTGCTTCCGCATCATTAACAGTTAAAGGCAACTGTTCATTCGCGGCAAATTCATCCAGCATCGAGCGCGTGAGAGTGTTCCCCACGTCAACGCCTGAATCAGACCTGAGGAAATTCCGCGTCTCCGCCACCAACGCATCACTCGCCGCCGCAGCGTCTAAGGTGGCAATCAAACGCCGCACAATTTCCGGGGCAAGTAAGGCAGACAAACCGAGATAACTCAATCGCCGCAGCGAAATCTGATTCGCCCGCCGTTCGGCGTTGATCTCACTGGCAATGGTGGCCGCGTTCTTCCCCTCAGCAAGTCGGGGAGCGATGTCGGTTGTGTAGTTCATATATCACCAATTGCTAAAATGACTCGCCAATGCCCCAAGAATGAAACCAATCCAATACGGTGTCGGATCGCTGCCGATCCTGTCTTTAATCACACGCGAAATAGTCACCCGACCGTAAAACAACAATGCTAAATCCACCGAAATAGCCAACGCAATTGCAATCACCGTGACTGCCATTGCGACTTGATAGGCGGTCACTTGCCAACCCACGCTGCTATCAGGTTGCCAAGTTGTGAAAGAATAAACCCACCAACCGTAACGATGATCGCAAACTTGGTTTTGATCTCCGTTACGTTCAACTTGACATCGTCGATCTTCTTGTTGGTCTCTTTAATGTTGGCGTGAATTTCAGTCATCACCTTTCTTACCTCTACGATCTTCTCGTCATTGTGTTGTTGCCGTTCTTCTTCGCGTAAACGCCGCTCCGTGCAAGACGCAACGTGAGCACCTAAGCTCTGCTCAAGACTGTTCAGGCGTGTAAAGATTTCAGCATGCACTGTGCTTTCTCCCACAACCTACCCTTTCGCTTGCCGTCTCTGCTGTCTCTGTCGCTGCTTTAACTGCCGAATAATCCACATCACCCAACGTGCAATCTGAATCGCTAGTATAACCTGCTGAACCCACGTTGCTGCGTGGTAGTTGCTTGCTGATTTCAGATGGTAGGTTGCCGATTCCTTGAGCTGTTGCCAATCAACGTCGCGTCCGTGCTCCACCGACAACGCATAATAGGACGTTCGCAGATACCCTTCTGCTGACTCTTTCAGTGATGTCGGTTGCGTGTCGCTCATGTGTTTCGCTGCCGCCTATTCTTACACCTCCGGACGGCTCGGATGTTCTCTTGTTTATCGTCTTGCCCGCCGCATGGCTCGTCGCTGTTCCGCTTTTGTCATTGGTCGAACATACCGCGGTGTGTAATAAGAACCCGCCGACTGGATACTTGGCGTTGGTGCGGCAACCTTGCCAGTCTCAACAGTCGGCGGTGAGGGAATCCTGGAACTCAACCATGCCTGTGATTGTGCTCCCACAAATAGATTTGTCCCGTCGTGCGTGGCTGGAATTGCCGTCACGTTGAACAATCGGGACAAGTGAGGGAATCGATCAATATCTACAATCTGTATTTTCGCGTCAAACGACGCGGACGGTTTCCACGGTGCCAGTGCCTGCTTGTAAGCCTGGCATGGTCCGCACCAATCAGCAGAAAAGACGATCAGCCGGTCAGGTCGACCCGCTTCGAGGAACTCGGCAATTGTCGCGAAGGTGTCGGCCAGTTCCGGCTGATCGTCCGAGGGTTCCGGCGGTAGCGAAACGCCAGATGCTTCCGTACTAGATACCTGGATCACCTCCTCTCGTGGTTCCTGCGTGGTCGGAAAGAGAGACGACGTGTCAGCAGGCTGCAACACCTCCCGCACGTCCTGTAATTGATCGGCAAACTCACGGTCATGTGGTGCGATGACAAATGCCAGCACTCCAAGAATCAACGGCAACATTGCATTTGGTCTCATTGCCACAACTCCGGCTTGATCGCAAGTCGATTGCGACGTGATTCCTTCAGCCAGGACAGATCACGCGGCTTTGGATTCGCCATATCTGACAGACCGATGCAGACCGTCCATTGGTTACGCAACATCGCCTGGAATGCGGACGGCGTGATGTCCAGCCAGTAATTGTGTGAGTTGGCAAAGATGAGATTGCCGTTTCTTCGATACCCCAAACCTGCGATTGCATGCCCACCACCACCGCGTGCCGCTGCCGTTGCAGTTTTGCGTCCGTTAATTGTCTCAATCCGTGGTGGCCAAGAAATGCCCAGCGAAAGCACACCGCCGCCGCCGATCCATTCTAAGGCTTGTTCATGGCTGCGAATTCCTACTGACGATCGGACTTTATACGGTGCCCCCGCTGCATAGTTAGCTTGGCTAAGAATTGTTCGTTGTTGATTGCCGTTCGGATAGCGAACCGGATTCGGATATGGTGCGTTAGCGAGCGGACAAATCCCGTTTTCCGTTGCAAGCTTGACGCCACCGCTGATCGTGCTTCCCCGATCACTGCCCAATAGTCCATCGATCTTTTGCGTGGCCAAATATGCAAAGATGTTGCTCAACTGCGTTCGATCGCCAGCCGTGGCAATGTAGTTCAGTTGCTCTGTGCAAGATGCGATTCCGTGTCCCTGACAGCTCCCCATCGGACCCTGATTTTCAAGCTGATGCGATTCTTCCAACAGTATCTCAGCAGGTCTGGAAAACGTCTTGAATGCTTTCGGCAACCGTGGACGCCGCAATTCTTTCAGGAACGCTTTGTCCTCTGCCTCTCGCAACCAACCGTCAATGCGGACGTCACTCATTCCAGGACCTCCGATGTGCGTCGAAGGAGTGCCGCAAGCCCCACTTGATCATCGTCAGCAAGTTGTTCAATATCGTCAGACAATGCCTTATCAGCCGCGTGTGCCGCTCGCTGAAATGCAGATTCAATCGCCGAGTCCACTTCTGGAAGTGTCTTGCCCTGATCAATCCCGATGGCCACCGCTCCAAGGTCATGTGACAGCGACACGCGAAATGCTTTGACTAGATCGTGCTCCGTTGCAATTGGTGGAGTTGGTACAGGCGTTGGAATCCACCCACTGTCGAACGCCTGCAACGCCAATGCAGCAACAATCAGCACGATCGGAAACGCACGGTTCAAGCTGCACCCCCGGACCTGCTCAGAATCGTCGCCATGTCTTCCGCGATCTGCTGTGCCTCTTGCGTGGACAAATCGTACGTGTTGCCCTGAATCGTGACGCGAACAACGGGAATCGCTTTGCAGTTTGATGGCTGCTTCGTTTCACGTGTCGTCCACCAGACCTGCACCATCGGCACTACGTACCAGATCCCGGCAATGGCAATCAACCCTAGTGACAGCAGGTCATTCGTGCTCATATCAGATTGCCTGTCCACGTCGCGCGAACACCAACACCGCGTCAATCAACGCAGCAGCTCCGTAGCGTTCGATCCAATCCGGGACTCGCTTATTGTCGATAAGCTTGGCGAGCGTCGTTATCAGCGTGTCGCGGTGCAACTCGATCTCGTGCTCATCGAGTCCGTCAGCCGCCGAGATAATTACCGCTCGCAGGTCAGGTGGAATGTGCAGTGAAATGAGAGCGACGCCCGAATACAGCAATCGCTTTTCGTCGGCCTCGCCCAAAAACGGCAGGTCGAATTCGGCGTTGAGCTTGTCGGCGAGCTGGTCATTGAAATCCGCAAGAGTCATGGCTTCACCTGCAAAAAGAAAACCGGCAACCCTCTCGATTGAGAAGATTACCGGCGTTGGTCGGTCGCTTGATCACTGGACTTACGTTGGCCAGTTATTTACCAAGCTTTATACTAGTTGCCGCTGCGTTTGACAATAACAATCTCCATTCTGCCGTCGGATAACGTGCGAATCGTGCAAAACTCGTTGGCTTTTAATCGCACAACTTTCACAACTCGCTCGATCGGTTCCGTGTTGTTGTTTGACATGCTGCTACTCGATTCCATGTTTGTCCAGAACAGCGTGAATCTCACTTACTGCTTGTGGTGGCAAATCGACAATGAGTCTCCAATGTCGTTTTTCCAATCTTTTCCAAAGCCTTTTAGACTCGTCTTTAGCGTGAATTGCGTTGAAGTAGTCTTCTTGTGTTGGATACACATCAAAACCGCAACCGTTTGCTCTTGCATTTTCGAAAGATGGATGGTGGCTATGTCCTGTTTTCAAGCAGAATGCCTTATCTCCAAACCCCTTTGCAAGATATGCGTACTTCCTTCCAAGCTTTTCTACTGGAATGTACTCACCCTCTTTTGTTGCTGAGTACCTTGCCTCTTGAGGCTGCACCCAGACCTTATCACCGACTTTCAGATTTTCAAACATGCCGCTACTCCCAGATCAGTTCGATTAAACCGCACAGTTTGCGGTAAACTCGCACATCTTGCGGGTTCATTTCCGATACACAAAAAGTATTTTCATCGGCATTGTAGTATACACAATCGCAATCGCTTTCACGTTGGTATGGTGTTCCCGCTTCATCAAGCCACCATTCCCCAACGGAAACATCGGCAAGAGTCAAATCCTTGTGTTCTACGTTCTGTCTCAAATCTAACTTAGGCATCTTTGATAAACTCCCCGTTAATGGTTTTGCCTGTGCGGTCCTTGATCTGGTCCCAGGCGTGGACTCGTTCAACGTGTGTCATTCTTTTCCGCTCCTGTTCATATAATTGTCACTTTCCGCATAAGTCAAAGCCACTCCCAACGCTGACCAAACGTGCGACGACACGCCGTACAGTGGCCCCGGTTGTTTTTTTGTGCCGATCTGTGGTGTCTTTCCTCCCCCTGTCGCTGGGAACAGGTCAATAATTGCCTGTCTAACATTGGCGTCTTTTGCTCGTGGTGATTGGCACAGATGCAACTTGACGTCCTTGCGATAGACAAACTTGCCGCAACCAAACGCTTCAATGAACCTACCAATCCATACGCACGTCTCGAAAACCTCTTGGCCAACTGGCATGCCGTAAGAGGCAATCATTTCTATTGCTAGATCATCACCCCGCCAGCGTTCCCATGCGATGCTTCTGACTAAACTTTTGTTGTCTGTTATTCCGAAGTCTCCGATCTGTCTTTCCTCTGGCGTGTACTCAACCCACGCCGATCGGTGAGTTCCCGGATCAATTGCAATTATCGTTTTGCTCACTTACTCACCTCGCCGCTTAACTGCTCAAATTCCCTCAGGAACTCAGCGTCTGTGATTGAATAGTTCGCCGCTTTTAACGCCAACAGTTGCAATTCTTTGCATCGCCTTTTGCGTTCTTCGTTTTCTTCTGTTGTCCGTTCAATAGATTCGATAATCTTTTCTCCTTCACGCACAGTTGCACCACACTTGGACTGAAACCAATCGTACACACGTTGCCGTTCTGCCGTGTTGCATTCATCCCAACGTTTCAAGGTAGCTACGACGCTGCCAATACCCTTGTCGATGAATGAAGCTGGATTTGCCGCCTCTAACAACGTCCTGGATGCCAGTACAACACCTAGCCGAACAGCTTGAGCGAACAATTCGCGTTGCTGTCGCGTCTCCCGTTGCTTCGTTGTCTCAGCGTTATCAATAAACATTGTGCGTCCGTGTTCAAGTTGGTCGTCGAACTGGCAACCCTTCAAAGTCGTCCAGTGTGGTGTCGAATTGTTCGGCAATCGTCCTAATGGGAACACATGACGCCGCTATTTGCGCAACGCCCCCCTCCCGACACCGCTGTTTGTGGAATCAACCACTGGCACGCAACGCTCACCGTGTCAATTTAGCCGGGTGAGTCCTCGCCATCGGGAAAGTTATGCAGCCACGCCAGCCCGGACTAATTCGGATCAAACGGTCTCTGCGAATCCCAGACTCCATTTGGTACGCATACCCAGGCGAGTCCCGCTTCCTGTCTGCCAATAAGGGCTATGTGTTTGATCGGTTAAAACGGAACATCATCCTCATTAACCGGCGTCGTCTCTGGTGCCGAATAGCTCGAATCCTGCTTTCTCGGCTGCCCCCCCTTGCCGCCGATCATCGTCAGCGATTCGCCCATAACCTTCAGCTTGTAACGCTTGGCCCCGGTCTGCTTGTCATCCCATGAGTCCATCTGCAAGCGTCCTTCCACAAGTAGCTCCCTGCCCTTGCCAAGATACTCGCTAGCAACTTCAGCAAGTCGCCCAAAGAATGTCACATCGACAAACGTGACCTCTTCCTTCTTCTCGTTCGCGTTCTTGTCGAACCATGTCCGATTCACTGCCATTCCGATATCCGCAACCGCCATCCCGCTCGGCGTGTACCGCAGTTCAATCTCGCGTGTCAGGTTGCCAAGCAGGATGACTTTATTGAATGATGCCATTTTCTCTGTCCCAGTTGTTGTGAATCCAGTCGTATTCGTTAATCGTCGCTAAAACGTGTGCCGCGTGATCTGCTGGGAACCAAATCTCTAGCGTCCCGCTCGTCACGCTGGACTTAATCACTTCCTTGCAATCTTTGCATTCGAGCCGCTGATAAACTTGTCGCCATGTGTCGATGTCGAGTCGGAAGATTGTTGGCTGCATTACTCGCAACCCTGCAAAAATATCCACTCCACCGCTTCGCTCCATGTCAACGGCTCTAAATACTCGTCATCAACGAAAACAACTAGAACCGTATTTCCAAACCTATCAGCAAGATGTGTAATCATCTCGGCAGTTTCGTCGTAACCTCCATCTTCGTCCACGCCTATCAGCTCTTCGTAATCAAAACGAAATCCACCTTTCGATCGTCCATCTGGAGCAAACAACCGATAGTCTCCGTTTTCAACCTCATACCGAACTGCTGATTCTGATTTACTACCCATTAGAACGTCACCGTTTGATGTTGCTGTTTGACGAGGTAATCTCCGCCGTGCGACCCGTTCACTACAGGGTAAATCGATTCCACACGCCGCCCTGAATCTGACGAACTGAAGCTAGGCATGTAATACTTCCGTCCAGCAATGGTGACGGTTTTCGGTATCTTGTAATTGGTCCCTTGCCGCTTGTTTTCACTTCTGAAAATGCCTACGCATTGACGCCACGTCCGACCCGTTTTACCGGCCCGGTAGATAGAGGAAACCATCAATTCCTCTGGCGTCTTGAGCTTCTGTGTCGGCCTGTCCTTTTTAGTGACTTCCTTCAATTCTGTTCCATCAAAGTCCAGACCTTGCGACTTTCTTTCCTTTTGTGTCGGCTCGTAGTTGCAACTGTTGCACTTACCACCACGATAAATTGCGGAACAATTCGGACATTCAATTGTTGGTCGCGTCGCTGCTTCGCCAGGATCTTTGGTCGTCACGTCCAGTGACCAATGCACCTCGTCCTCAAAGAAAGGCATGCCGCGTTTCAGGTTTCCGCCGTGGTCCAATACAATGCAATCATTCTTTTCAGGATGCCGCCGCGAACCACGCCCGATCATTTGCAGCCAACGCTTGCGGCTTGCTACTGATACGCACATTTGCACGCAACCGATTCGTGGTATATCCGTTCCACGCTCCACAACTTGCACGTTGCAAAGATAATCAATCTTATGGTCATTTAATTGGCCGAAAATTCGATTGCGTTCCTCGTCTGGAGTTTCACCATCGACGTAGGCGACTCGCAATCCTGCTTCAGTCAAAAGAGTTGCTGCGTCCTGTGCGTGTGACCGTCGCGGAAAGAATCCAACTGTCGGACGTCCTTCCGCAAGTTGTTTCCAATCTCGAACCAGATCGCCCGCCAAACCTTCCATTGCCTCCGAAACACTGCTGTTTGTGTATTCGCCACCACGCTTCTTAAGCTTATCAAGTTGCCCCTCGGTAGCCCGGAAATAGCGGAACGAAGACAGATAGCCATGCTCAATGAGCCATGATGTTGGCGGACCAAGTACAATCTCTTTGTAAACGTCTGCAAGACCGTCGGCTTCTGGAGTTGCCGTTAACCCAACAACGTAGGCAGGAGGCATGCCCAGTTCTAAACGCTTTGCATCGTGCCGCAATAAGAATCGTGCAAACTTCGGATGATGGCTGTGTGCTTCGTCCCAGACGATCAGGTCGAATGTATAGTCTAAACTGTACTTGTCATCTTCGATAAACCATGACAATAGCGTGTCGATGGATGCAACCTGCGTCCGCTTGCCCCACATAGGTTGACGCCCTGACATGATTACGCCGTGCGGCAAGTATGGATCTTCACTGAATGATTTAACGGCGTTATCGACAAGTCCACGCTTCTGAACGGTGAATAGGCTAAAACCACTGCACTTGTCGTTACGCTTCCTGTTTGCTGCTGCACCAAGAATCCACTTGGCCGTGCGAGTCTTTCCAGTTCCTGGAGCGGCACACAATATCGCCCTTCCGTGCTTGGCAACTGAAGCCCGAATCTTGTTACGCATGTCCTCTTGGTGTTGGAACAATTCGGGAAGCTGTATCATTTCCAGTTCCTCACAACTTCCAAGATCCGCTTAGTCTGGTCGATGCAAACGCCCTGATTCTGGCGTCGTGGTAGCAGCGTATGCAGGTCGTCAATGGCCCGTAGTAACGACTCGCATGTCTTTATTGTCTTTGATCGCTGCAAGCGGAACTCTTCGTTGCGATCGCGTTGCGTTGGCTGCTCTGGTTCCGGTTCCGGTTCGCTCGCCTGTTTCGGCTTGTCGTCAAAGAAGTCCTTCACCTGCTGCTGTGGTGTCGGCTCTGGCTTCGGTGCGATTTTCTGCCGTTCTTGCTTGACGTTCTTTGCAGTCGGTTTTTCACCTGAATCGACGACCGACCTTACAACTTCAGCTTGCTGTTGCGGTTCAAGCTCAGAGATTTCCCGTGTGGCTCGCTCGGAGATTTTGGGAACCATGGTTCCCATTTGCTCAGCCAGATTGCCGATCACCTCGATATATTTAATCTGGTAATCTGCCCAACGCTTTGACTTGCCGATCCGATCCGTGACGTATTCGTCGAACGTCGCAAACTCTCTGCGGTATAGCCTCTGGTCCCTGATCGTCTGCAACGCCTTAGCTTGCAGTTCAATCCCTTTGGCAATGTCTGCCTCGCACGCTTCAAGCGTCCGTTGCTCTTGAAGCGACAGCTCCCGCGATTCCGAAACAATTACAACTTCACTTGGCATGAAAAAACCCTTCTTTGAGTCCGCTGCACCAACATGCACCAGAGTACATATTGACGGACCCAAAGGAGGGTTTCTCGACAATACTCTGGGCAATGTGTTGGTGCAAGTCACATTTTTACGCAGAATTCCTATCTGTAAATACCAATCCGGCACTTCTATTGCTTTTGTCGTAAAATGTCGCTAAGTGGCTGGCTTGTAGGCGTAGATAGAATCCTGGTAAATGTCTTTGTATGTAATCTTCGAATACCATGACCGTTCTGATGTGTCAAAGAAGTGAAGCTCACCGTTTAACTCAGCCACTCCGTCTTCTCTGGCCTTTCCCAGGTACACGAGTCCAATCGCTTCAGCCTCTTTTCTTCCCACGTCGCTGTGCTCGAACCCATCAGGCAGTTGATAGCCGAACTCGCAGGCCACGATCAGATCCGGCTCAATCCCGCGAAACTGCCAGTCGAGAACTTCCTGCTCGGTAAGAGGTCGGATCACTTCGACGATGTCGTAATCTGATGTTTCTGTGTTATCACGGAAATAGATTCCGTTTTCCAGTACGGTTTCATCGCAACCATCGGCTCGGCAGGAAAATTTATACTCACTGTTTATGTTACGCTGCACATGCACAACATTACCGGCCCGCGTCTTGGCAATGCAAGGCCCGGTCAAAAGCGGTTTAGGCTCATCTGGTTCAGCTTGTGGTTCATTCCGCAAAAATGCTAACGCTTCTTCCATTAGCTCGATTAAGTCATTCCTGTTTTTCATCACGCATCTCCCCTGTTTGTGGTTGTCAAAACCTGTTCACGTCGCTTGAGTCCGCGTGTCTGCTTACTGACGTTGCTGTGTGCCGTTTTCAGAACTTCCGCAATCCGCATTGTTCCGTATCCGTCGCGGTACAATGCCCGAATCAGCAGCCGCTTTTCCATTTGCAGTTTTGACGTCTTCGCCTTACCAGGTCCAATGATGTCGCAACTGTCAACATTGCGACGAATGCAATGTTCTTTGATAAATTCCCTGATCGGTCGTCTCATATTGCCGCCCTAGAATAGTGATTGTTGCCGTGACTCTTCGATCGCCTGATAGCAATGTCGAACTGCAATCGGATAGTAGGAGTCTTTCAGCTCAAATCCGACTGCCTTACGT
>Ga0208019_1002013_pt1 | contig 10455 bp, 12 predicted proteins | sample CB_VirMetaG_5_FD_184540 | JGI IMG/M metagenome (GOLD analysis project Ga0208019, IMG submission 184540) | Freshwater to marine saline gradient viral communities from Chesapeake Bay - CB_1508_1D Viral MetaG (SPAdes) (version 4) | ecosystem: Environmental > Aquatic > Marine > Coastal | place: USA... | reverse complement strand
GAGCTGAACATCACAAAAAATTTGCAGAATTATTTTACGATTATTTTAAATCAAAATTAAAATAATCTTCTATGCGTATTTTCCTTAGATGGTCTTGTTTGGTTATGAACAAATCCAATCTATCTTGATTGTTTTCTCCTGTAGCAACTCTTTCTAAAATATTTTTATTTTTAATTTTATTTTTTGCTTGTAAAGTAAAATTATTTTTATATTTTACATTAAGCACATCTGGTGAATTTAAAAAAGCCCAATGATGGTCAATACTGTTTTGTTTTGCAAACATTTCTATATTGTCAAAATCTCCAATATTAAGAGCACTAACAGTGGTCCATAGATTTATTTTTAAAAGTTTATATTTTTTTTGTAATTGTTCATATTGACTTAGTGTTGTGAGATAGTTTGAAAACTTAATAGGCCATCGTACGTAATTGTGAACCTGTGCTGTACCATCAAAACTTAACGTTATAATAATCATTATACCTTTGTTTAACAAAGTAACTATTTCATTAATAAATTTAGAACCGTTAGTGTTAATTCTTACTATTTTTACACTGTTAGGAAGAGTAGTTAGAAGTTTTTTATAGTTTGGACTAGCAGTGGGTTCGCCACCATTTACATCAACTTCTAATATTCTATCTTGTGGTAACTTGTAAAATTTTTCTAAGTTGCTAAATTTTAAATAATTTTTTGATTCAAGACTGCCTATTTTGGTGCTCAATTTTGAATTACAGGTTTGACAAGCACTGTTACAGATATTATCAAGAACGCCTCCCACCACAAGATATTCTTTATGTTTAGGATATAATATATTATGTCTTGCAATACTTTTTATTCTCACACTGTCTTGCATTACTGCTTCAGTTTGAGCACATCTTTTACATTCATCCGGCCAAATGTCGTCTATCATTTTAGATTCTAAATTCTTAAGCCAGTCACTAGATTCTAATTCTTCTATGCTGTCAAATTCTTTGCCAGCAATCATATGACCACACTTGCCTATCTTACCAGAAGGTTGTAATCTAACAAAATGTTTAAGACGAGGACAGTGCATATTTAAATTCTTCAATTATGGTTTTAAGTTCTACAGTTTTTCCTAGGTACCTATATATTAATCTTTGATCTGTCTGAATATAGTTTTTGTGCCCAATAGATAATATTTGCTGTTTCCTTTCAGCAGTTAGTTTGTTAATGTTCGGTGCATCTCTGTTAGGAATTATATTATATAATTCTTCAACTGGCAACAGTTTAACTTTACCCTTAAAATATTTTAATAAATGTAATAACCAATACACCTGTGGTATAAAATGCCTATTATAAAAATTTAAGTTTTCTATTTTTTTTAAAAACGCAGACACATCAATAACATTTTCAAACTCAATCACAGTGTGAACGCCAGAAACAAATCTTTCTTTGGGATCTCTGAGAAACACAGTAACATCTGTAAGTTCAGACAGTTGTTCATTTTTAATTACTTCTAATTGATTTTGTTGAGCATATTGTCTCAAACTTGAACGGCCGTTCTTAAAAATTGGATAAACATATTCTCCATATGGCATTTTAATAACCGAGCAATCGGTAGTAAAAATATTTGTCCAGTTTTTAAACATTTTAAATTGGTATTCTTTTCTTTGTATAGCCAATAGATATTTCAGAAATTAAAATATTGTCGTTGTGAGTAAATGTATCAATTATACTTTTTACCCAAACCTTTACATCTGCTTTGTTTGTATTATTCCATTGTTCCTGTGTTGCCACCCCGCCTGGTTTAATAATTGATATTCGCGGCCAAACTTTTTTAAATTGTAATTGTCTAGACGCTTCTTCAAGTGCTATTTTTTGATTACGATACGCACTCATAACAATATCATCTTGATTATCTGGACTTGAATTAATTGGCATTTCTGTCATCATAGTGGATATATTCCAAATATATTTTTCTTGCCCTTGCCATCTTTTCCATACTTCATAGAACAGTTCTGTTTGAGCATATTGAGACTGGGCATTATTAATAAACAGATCGCAGGATTCTATCAGCGATGCTGTGTGGAGTATTCGTCTGATATTTTCACCACCCCTTCTACTTATTCCTACAATAGTATGATCTCGTTGAGCAAGTTGTTTAGCAAATTCTTTACCAATTCCATGCGTGTGTCCGGTAATTGCAATCTTCATTGTCAAATATTTACATCGTTCTTTTTCGTATTAAATATTTCTAGATGAACACAATACACACTATTGAACCAGCATATCATCCAAAAAGTAAAATGGGTTTTTTAATTGATTGGTTATTGACTCTAAAATGTAACTACAATTGTTCTTATTGCCCAGTAGGGCCGTCTGGGCACGATAACTCTACACAGCATCCACCATTTGAAAACTGTATCAGTATGCTAAAACAGATGTACAAATATACTGATGTTTATATGCAGAGCAAAAAAAATGCTTTTAAAGATGCTATCTTAAATGTATATGGTGGCGAAGCATTGTATCACCCGGATATAGAAAATATTTTAAAAGCCACCTCAAAAGAATTTGAATTATATAGTAATAGTTGGCGTTTACGCAGAAGAATAACAACTAACGCTACTGCAACAGAAAAAAAATGGAAAATCATTTGCGATCATATTGAAGGAATTACATTCAGTTATCATAGTGAAAGTGCAGAAAAAATGAAAACACTTTTTAAAAAAAATATAGATTATGCCATAAAAGAAAAAAAAGAATATGATATTATTGTTTGTATGTACCCGCATTCTTTATATTGGCAAGACTGTCTAAAGTTTTTAGATTATTGTAATAAAAATAACTTAAACGCAAGACCTAAACTCCTAGACGGTCCGTTGGGTGTATACAATGAAGAAAAATTACAAGAACTAATGCCATACATTAAGCAGTTTAACGAAATAGATGCAAAAAAAATTACAGGCGATACTCGAATAGATAATCAAGCTCGTGGATGTTGTGGAGGAAGATCTGTGTGTACAAATAGAAATATTAAAGAATATACAACACTGGTTCCTCGAGAATTAGGATTTGAAGGGTGGTATTGCTCAGCAAATCAATTTTTCCTTCATGGTAATAACGTTGAAGGTACGTATTATACAAATAAAGATTGTAGGGTGACATTAGACAAAACAACCGGACCAATTGCAAACATGGACACTATGGAAGAATATATAAAAAAAATTAAAGAACAAACTGAACAAAAAAATATACCAATTTTAAAATGTGTTCAAAAAAAATGTTTTTGTGGTACCTGTGCACCAAAAAGTTTATATAAAGAAAATTTAAATAATATTTTAAAAATCTATAATACTAATTAATCTTGTAAGTAATTAAGAGGTTCTTTAAAAAAAGTACAACTTAAAACAATTCGCGGAAATTTACATTTTTTTTTAAAAATTATATTGTGTGCCAATTGACTATTAAAAACAATTGGTTTTGTACACTCTACTTCTCCCAAAAGATTTAATTTAGAAAAATCTAAGTTTTTAAAAAAATAATAGTTTTTACCAAACTCGTTTAGACTTGGATTAGTTTTAGACATTATTTCTTTGGGTATTTTATACCATTGATTAAATGTATTTTTTGTATTTAGAATAGGTATGTTGATTTTTGCAGTAACAGGTAGCTCATCTATGTGTAGTGTTACGTCTTTGTTATCAGTCAATATAGTGAGTGCTACTTCTTTTAATTTTAAATTTAAAAATAAAAAATATTTTTTTATGGAAGGAGCCGCTGTTAACAACTCTACAATATCTATCTTGTTCCACAATGATTTACTATTCAATAGATTTTTATTTTTATTTTTAATCCAGTTATAAACTTCTTTTTGAATATCTATTAAATTATAGCAAGGTAATATATAATAAGGTTTCATATTTGTTTTTTGAATTGTTTAGTTATCATGGTTGGCATTTCAATTATAACTTTTGTTTCATTAAGTTTTAAAATTTTTTCTATTTCGTTAGTACAGAGCTGATAGTCTTTGTTATTATTATCTAATACATCAATGTTTGAAAAATCTTTGTAAGTATTCCAGTTAGTTATTCTATTAAACCATAATCGTTCGGCACCGTATTGTTTCGCTAGTTCTATCATTGGAATCATATCTTTATAATTTTCCAGTTGTACTACAAAATGCATTACAAACTTAAATTTATATTTTTTTTTTAATTCTTTTACTGTTTGTAAGTTTTCAATAATTTTTTTATAAGAACCTCCCCGCCTAAGTTTTTCATATGTTTCTCTAGTTGCACCGTCAATACTAATATTTAATATTTCTAATTTTTCAAATAATTCGTTGTAACGTTGATACATTTTTTTAATTAATAAACCATTTGTTTGTATTGTAAATTGGACGTTTGCAATATTTTTTATTTTTTTTAAAAAATATCTGTAGACTAAACTTGCAAAAGGGTCACCATCACTGCCAATGTGTATTTTTATTACGTGTGATTGAGTTTTTACATAATCAATAACTTTATCAACCAGGTTACAACGTTTTTTTAAAATTGATTTTTCTTTTTCAAAAATAATTTTTGTTCTACAACTAGGACAACTTAAATTACAAGAATCGTCTATTGCTAACCTAATATTTTTTATTTGTACATTGGGTATTTTTTCACTCCATGGCACACTTTCGTTTCTTGCATCTAGCAAATAAGAGCATTGTTTATTATTACAGTATCTATAAGAACCGTCTAAAATTGAGTCTCTCAAGTTCTTTGCCACTGCTGATTGTAATATATTGCTTAAAGATTGTAGGTTAAGATTTCCTGCACTTTGTGGTAACCAACTGGTGCATTCGCAAATGTAACAACTACCCTGTTTGTCTATTAGAACAGTATCAAATGGTCTAGGACAAATATTTTTAATTTTTAAATTTTTTTTGGTATCTATACCATACCATTCAAACAATCTAGAATTAATCATAATTTAATAATTTATTTTTTTGTACAAAACTATAAATGAGATCTGCCCATTGATGATGTCCAATCTGATTAGGATGGCCATCTTGTGGAGATTTGGTACAGTTATTTTTTACACAGTATTCAAAATGACTTTGACAGTAATCTGTGTTATCTAATACAATTTGATTGGTAGATTTTTTAAACCAATCAAACATAGTTAAGAGGTTATTTTTTATAGCAGGTGCTGGCTCAAAATTGTAAAAATGATTTTGATCTACTTGATCTTTTAATAACTGTATGTCTGGATCTAAAGGTAGATCGTTTGATAGTGCCCAGTAAAATACATAAGGAATTTGATGCAGTTTAAAAAAGTTTTGCAGACTGAGAATAGCAGTTAGTGTTTTAACCGCCGCTGTGTGTTCAATATGTAGATCTGGATCCTGTAGAAAGAACTCCTGTTCCCACGATCGCCAAGAACCCCATTGATAAGAAAAATCAGCCACGGCTCTTTTAATACCAGGCACGCCACGTTCTATCTGCTCTGCAGTACTCAACTGATGGACATAGTCCCAACGATGAGCAGAACTCCATCCAACAGAAACAAATGTGTCTTTTAATCTTTCTGGATTACGATAAAACCACAGCAGAGTGGTATTAGCAATTCTCTCATTGCCGCGACCGCCTTTGGCCAGCATTACAGTATCATTCAATCCTAACAGAGAACCTAATCGCTGATGAGCAGATTGGTAAGTTTTTTTGGTTGAAAATGAGCAACCATTGGATAGGTGATTTTGTACGGGCATATCCATATTTAATAAGTATGCATATGTCGGCAGAATTTAAACAGCGTGAGGTAAATCAAACCTATCAGTTCTGTCGACCCTATCTAAAACAATTCCGTACAGCACTAGACATTGGATGTGACGAGTTTATGTTTGCTGGTGTGTTAGAACCAGACTTCAACACCATACACTGTTGGGACTTTCGAGATAAAACCAATCAAATGAGTCGGCATGTTAAGGACAAAAATAAGGTACACTTCCATCATACTGGGTTGGGAGAAACCGATGCCACTCGTTATACCAAACCAGGAGTGGGCAGAGTCAAAGGTACCGAACCATGGGGTAACAGCACTCTTGCAATACCAATTGTGCCACTGGATTCTTTTGGATTGTACGATTCCGTTGACTTTATCAAGATGGATGTGGAAGGCTATGAGCCACTAATTATTCGTGGTGCTGTTCGTACCATTGAAAGCAGTTGGCCGGTTATTCTCTGTGAGATCAATCGCGGAGACTTCACTGCTAAAGAACTTTTAGAAGGTATGGGTTATAGATGTGTGGGTATCTATAAAAAATTAGGTGTACCGCACGACTACCTGTTTGTTAAGAACTAATATATTTTTGATTTTCTCGAATGATACCCTGGTTCCATTTGTCGTCCCACTGGAATCGTGCTCTGCTACAAGTATTACAGATCATGTTATTTTTTCTATCATTGTAGGTTTTGCTGTACACCAGGTTATGATAGTCACTTAACTGTTTCCATACGCCAGCCACGCCTAGTTCAAACACATTACCAAAATTGGTCTGAGCAGTGGCATCATCACAACACAGTACTGCTGTGCCATCCACCATTACTTCTAATCTCCGTAAGATTTTGCCATGTACCATGGAACAGCCTTGGACAAAGTTTTGTTCTGATATAGGAAACTCTAGTCCGTCATCGTCAAACTTGTTATAGACCAATCTGTTTTGCAACCAATTAGTTTTCTTTTTTACTCGTCCTAGTGTTAGTTCTTGTATCTGTTGTACCACCGGTTGATAATCTTTCTTTTTTGGATCTTGCTCTTTGTGTTTCACACCTATGTTCATTTTTCTACTCAATGCAGGATAGCGATCGCGAACCATCTGTAATCTTGCTTGAGTTACTTGCCAATCCAGATCCATCCATTTGCGAATTTCTTCAGCAGTGTAGCCGATAATGGAAATATTGATTTGATCTAGGTTATCGATGTACCGCATCATGAGATCACATTTCTTTTCAGAAAAACTAACAGCATTGGTGGTTAGCACCACTCTTAGATGGTGTTTCCGACAGAGTTCAAAAATTAATTCTAGGTCTCGGCACACCAATGGATCAGAGTATCGCCACGGTTGCACAGAGGCCTGCATGGCAGGCACACCGTGACGTGCTACTCCTTCTGCAAATTCAGTTATCAGTGTTTCAATCTGTTGCTCCGTCATCCGCTTGCCTCTGTAGGCGGGATCTTTTTCTAGGTAGGTATAAGGACAGCAAAAACAGCGAGCATTACAGAGATTGATCGGTTCAAATGCCAGTTCAACAGGAGTGGGCAGAGTTAGATCAAACATATCTCAGTATCCAATCGTCCATGCCATCATAGTCTATGATAGAATAACTGTGTGCTTCTAGCCAACGCAGTGCATCACCGTAACGACCTTTGCCGTAGGTTTCGGTGGCATGATTCTGTTCAATAACTATCAGTGGTCGTTGGTCAGCCAGCGTTTGCACAGCACCTTCCAGCACAGCAACTTCATCGCCTTCCACATCTATTTTTAAAAAATCTATGTCTGTGAAACCAAAACTATCTAGAGTACGAATAGGTGACTCGGTTATATTGACTCCGGGTACTTGTACATTGGTTAGTGCACCAGAATGCTGAACTTGACCGTTATAATTGCCCAGAGCACACTCATATAGTTGACATCGATCAGAGTCAAGAGTCTTCCATTGTGTTTTAGGTCTCATATCAAACATTATGACTTGATCAAAGTCCTGGCACATATGTCGAGCGAATGCACCTTTTTTACTGCCCACATCCACAGCAGTTCTGGTGTGTTGTAAGTATGGTAAGCATTTATTATATGTGTACCCACAGATATCTTCTATTTCAGCAATAGCAGTGTCAGACAATCTTGTAAAATTTTTATCTAGCATTTAAAACTCGTAGTTGCCCAAACGGATATCCGCCGCATTTGCCTATATGGATAAATGTCAAACGATTTTCAATACGTATTGCCATGATAGCGTATTTAAAGAATTTTCCAACCAAACTTTCAAGTATTGATCTTACGCAATTTACGCTTCGCTGTTTTTTAAATTTACGCTAACGCAGATAAAAATTACGCTTACGCTTTACCAAAATTTTCTAACCTATAACCTTTTGAATCATAGCATTGCACATATTCAGAGTTATTGGAATATTTGATTGTGCCTTGACCCCAAACTACATCATGATCGTGATAAGAAAATGGTCTAGGTATTGTGATGTCTATGTATTGACCGTTGCCTATACCTAGTGTAAGAAAAGTCACATACTTGCCACGATCACCTTTAAACACTCGGCCATTTGCAATCATACCTGCAAATTCTACTTTGTCCATGTACAGTTGTCGTACGTACATACCAGGCATAAAACTTTGTGTAGACCACCAACCATACTTTCTATATTGAAATTCAGGAGTGTCCCACTGATCTGATTTGGAAGGTGTAACCACCGGTATGCCTACTCGTTTGGCTTCTGTTCTGTAGACCCAACGTCGATAAGATCCATGGCAGTGTTTAAGACAGGCTTGCCAAAACTTTTCTGTATTATGTGCTTTTTGATAAGCCAATGCCCAGATCAATCTACCTAGGTTAACTGCGTGTGCTCTACATAATCCAAACCCAGACAAACTTTGCAACATTTCTATAATAGAACTTTTTTTTGGATGATTACCTAATCTGGTTGTGAATTCTAATATTTTTTCTTCATTTTTTTTGGCAAACGCTCGACGATACATATCTGCCTCATACTTGTCTATGTCTAATGCTTCTGCTATTCGAACAATAGCATCATCCTCATACACGATAGTATCCTCCATTCGTTCTTGACTCCAGTCATGGAACATAGTGGCTTTCTTTCTACCTGACACTGCTACAGGTCGAATCAGTGCTGTGGCAAATACACAGTCTTGCATAGACTTGGGTTGAATAGCTCTAAACAATCTTCGCATGGCTGGTGATTCTGCCTGAGTAACTCCTAGCACATCTCCTCGACATAATAGATCAGCAGTGGCTTTGTCTTCTGCAGGATAATCAGTTAGTCGAGTAACCGGATCAATCTCCAACAGTTGACTCAATCCTCGATTTGCTAGAATATCAACTTTTAGGTGTTCTAAATCTTCAACTTCATTTTTGTCCAGCAGTATTTGATTCTCTGCTGTGAATAAACTTTTTGGTAATGGTCTTGTAAACATCAATATGCCTCCACAGTGTTTTGATATACATCTTTTCTTGCCCATCAGTTTGCGTTCAATCCTTTTGGCTTCTACCGGATCCACACCAACTGATTCATATGTGAACCTGCGAGGGAGTTTACCTTTTGCACCCAAACGTTTGGCCGCTTCACGCCGAGCCGATTTATCTTTGAATAGCACGTAATTAGATATACGAGCCGAGCGTCCAGGCCAATGTTTGAAGATTCTGTTCATGACTTCTTCCTGACGATAATGAGGGAAATCAATATCTACATCAGGTAAGTCATCTCTAGAAGGATTTAAGAATCGTGCAATAGGTATGCCCCACTTCACAGGATCCACATCTGTTATGCCAAGTAGATAACAGACGAGAGACGATCCAGCCGAACCACGAGTCATATGGGTGATATCTCTCGTAATTGCTAGTATGTCACATATTTGGATGAAGTAGTCTACGAAACGTAGTTGAAGGATAATACGAGTTTCCTCAGCGAGCCTTTGCGTGTATTCTTCTGTGCCTGGGCATTGCCTAATAAATCTATCGTATAGCCTGGTTATGTCGTTCAGTTCCTTGTCTTGTTTCATGCCTATGTTTGCCTGTTAGTGCCTTGAGCAATATTAATTATCTGGCTTAAAAATTAGGCTGTGGTTTTTTGGTGCTGTCTAAGTTTGCTTTTTGGAACCGTAAGATCTCGTTGATCGCACACTGCTCGTATCACACAGTTTTGACAGCCAGGTGAACTGGATCTACAGACCAATTTTGCGTGTGTAATCAACCACATATGAGCACCATACTTGTAGCGATCAGGTGTAGTGCTGTTCACAGTGATACTGGCTTTGGCTTCATTTAGATTGTCCGCCCAACCCAATCTCCACAGCAGTCTAAACACATGAGTGTCCACTGCGATGTGCGGTTGCCCCCAAACGAATCTCATCACAATATCTGAACTTTTTCTACCCACTCCGGGCAGTGTCATTAGTTCTTCCTGTGTTTGTGGTACTTGACCGTTAAATTTTTCAATCAACATTTGACTGGTAGCAAGAATGTTTTTAGACTTGGCTTTGAATAAACCAGCAGGTCGTATCGCTTCTATAATCTCTTCCTGTGTAAGTTTAAGCATATCTTCCGGTGTGTCTGCTAGTGCAAACAGTTGTTTACAGGCCACAGCAGTTCTTTTGTCCTGTGATTGAGCAGACAGCATCACACCAATTAGACTGGTGTATGCTTTGGAATATATTTTTGCTTTGGGTTTTTGATTAGAATATTGCGGATAGGTTTTACT
>Ga0208019_1002011_pt1 | contig 10457 bp, 8 predicted proteins | sample CB_VirMetaG_5_FD_184540 | JGI IMG/M metagenome (GOLD analysis project Ga0208019, IMG submission 184540) | Freshwater to marine saline gradient viral communities from Chesapeake Bay - CB_1508_1D Viral MetaG (SPAdes) (version 4) | ecosystem: Environmental > Aquatic > Marine > Coastal | place: USA... | reverse complement strand
TGTGAACATTTGACGACTGAGCACCTAATGACTTTCGTAGGTTGTAGTATGCCTCAGCGTGGCTTCTGATGGGGTATTCAGGGTATAATTTGCTCCCCAATTGCAGTTGTGCTTCAAATTCACCATTTTCGTCATATTCCGGGAAAGTTCCCGTCGAAAAATGCATAGGGCTATAAAAGTCATTCCAAGGTTTTCTGCCTAAGTAGTTTTCTGTTGACCCCACGCTTTTATCGAGTGTAATGAAGACTTTGGCTAACCTGCTCAGTGCCCGTGTTACGTTCAATCGTACCTTTTGCTGTCCAATATTTACACTAACGTTGTTTACCATTTGCGTTGAACCCTGTATTGACTGCATTTGTGATACATAAGTGTTGAAATTGAGGGGCATTTTACCTCCGTTTAGCAGAAATTCAGTGAAGGAGTTTTCGAGGTGATTATCGAGTACAAGCAAATCACATTTCGCCTGTACGTTTTGAATTTGCCATGATACAGAAGTGTTGTTTACTGTGAAACTAGAACTAGAATCGAGTTTAGATATAATTGGCTCTGTTGCGTCGTGAACTAGCTCAAGCTCAATTGTGATTGGGCAATATCTGAGAGGAATCATTTTTTTTTGATTGAAAAGTCCTGACAACGGTTTGAATAACGCAGTTCGTGATTGTCCCTCTTTGATGCCTGGAAAATTATCCTTGTTATACTCTTGTGCGTCAGTGATACCACCAGTATCTTTACGGATGTCCCAACGTTGACCAAAAGCTTCTGCGTCTACGTTATCGCGGGAATCTGGCGATGTAAGAATTGAAAATAACTCATGGCAGCGGTTATAGTTATCTATGTCTTCCACAAGCTGATTTCCAGCGAGTACTCGCATTCGCCTGAAAAATGACCATGGTCCACCTAACGGTCGTAGCGCCACCGAATCAAGTGAATCTAGGTTGGATGATTGCATGTTAACCAAATCAAACATAATTCTAAAAGTGCTTGGATCCAAATAATGGTCTCCAGTCAATGAGATTTTGATTAGTTTCGTTCCAGTTGTTGAATAAATGTTAGATCCGGCAGGATGAAAGGTGGAAGATTTCCGCTCCTGGACGTAAGAAGATCCATTCTTTAGCTTATAAGTTAAATTGGGGATTAATACGTCTTCGACGCTTGATGCGATGGCCTCCATAGTTGCTTATATATATATGATAAGATAAAAAATAAAAATAATTAAATAATTCCGATTGTTTTAGCGACCGCTGCACCTTCTAATCCAGATTTAACAAAATCTATAGGTTTTGATGGGTTGCTATATGTACCATTCATTTTATGTAATCCAAGTGTGATGTCAGGCATTCCTGTCTGCGCAACTTTTTGAATGTTTTTCATCGAAGGCTCGGTAATAACATTTGCTATGTTTTTAACCGCTTGTAAATTAAAATCTGGTGCTTTAAAAGTTGTCTGAGCGTTCGTATCAAGCCGACTTACGGGGTCTCCAAACACTGCAAACCTCATCGGTCGTTTATCAGGATTTAGAATTTTCTCTGGGTCTGCTCTTTCAAAAACAGGGGCATTATACGTAATAGATGTGATTTTCCTCTCTGGGTAATTTTTTTCAAGTTCTAACGTGGCGGAGCCACCAGCGCTATGGCCGATAACAATATCTATATCAGGGTCGTTTTTAAACACAGGTTCAATATTCTTATAAATCTTACTGTTTTTAAAACTACCTAATGGTATCCTAATCCAATCCATAACATCGTATGCGTCGCGTGTTCCAGCAATGTACAGTTTATTACCATCTTTGAAATAACCTTCTGGTGATGCGTATGCCTTGTTCATATTAGTCTCATTAGTTTTATGAAAGGCTTTCCATTCTTCGTCTGTCTGCGGTCGTTTAAAAATGGTGCTTTTCTTTGGTGGCGGTGTGGCGGAAACACCTCGTGTCTCTGTTTTTTGTGGTTTGGGTTTGATAACAAGACCAGCATCATCTATTAATTTTTGGATTTTTGGAGATGTCCTTAATACGTTTTTAAGAACAGTGCGATTATCCCATGGGCTTGTCCTGTGTCCTCGTCTCTCTAATAATCTTAACTCCTCGTTAAAGTCAGTCATCGCAATATATATATAATTAAAATAATTATTTTTTACTTTATATTATATATAGCCTAAGCAGTGATGTTACCAATCAAGAAGGTATACGTTGATACCAAATATAAAACTAAGGATAGCAAAAGCAATGCGAATTTCAAATTTCAGCTACCACAAACTATGTATATGCCAGATAATACTGTCTTTTACGTTGATGACGTAGCAATCCCCCACAGTTGGTACACAGTAGAAGATTTCAATAAAAAGTTGTATCTAAGGGTTCATGTGTCGGCAAATGGACGCGACGATCACATTTTACAATTAACACAGCAGGTTTACAACGGTCAAACATTAGCAAACGAAATTCAAGCAAAAATCACAGAGACAGGTTACTCTGCGACCGCAACATACAACGCTGCAAAACAAACGATATCCATAGCTTTAGGATCATTTAATTTTCAATTATTAACCGACGATGAATTACAATCTCCACTCCCAGCTTGGAGCGGCACAAGCTATGACAAAAACAACTTACAATCAGCAAACGAACTAATCAAAAACACAGAAAACAGTTCCACTATTAATACCCTGGCAAACCCATTAGTAACATACATTGATTTACAACCAGTCAGAAACATTTATATTTCATCGCCTAATGTTGGAAGTTTCAACACGATCGGACCACGGGGTCAAACTCCAATTAAAAAAATACCTGTTACCGCTGACTTCAATCAAATGATCTTTGATAACACGCTTATTAGCAATGAGTTCCTTGATTGCAGTAAACAAACATTGAGAACATTAGAATTCAGATTAACTAACGTTGATGGTGTTGAAATACCATTTCACGGGAGCAACCTAAGCTTTAGTTTGGTTTTTGACAAGCTGGACAAAAATAGCTAATTCAATATGTAAATAATTATTTTCAGTTTGGAAAAAATATATATTGTAGTATATAACAATATGCCTCGCAAAATCAAAGTAGTTGACGTAGTACCAGATAACGGTTATGAAACAGCTATTGATAGCGAAGTTCAGCAACTTGAACTTGTCCAAGAAAACAACGAACAAACAGATACAATTGACACGCCTAAAAATGATGAAATCCAAAGCGTTGAAATTAAAGAAGGAGTTGAACAAACAGCTGAAATTGATAAACCAGTTGACGAAGTACCAAAAACAAAAATAAAAACTAATGAGTTACATGAATGTCCTAAATGTGGTAAGTTCATGACTTTGAAGACCTTGAAATACACACATGAGAAGACATGCGGTATCGTACGAGAACCACCGCCAAAAAAAGAGAAACCAGCACCTAAACCGAGGGGCAGACCTAAAAAAGAAAGCGTACAAGTCGAAGCAGAAGATGTAGAAGCAGAAGAAACACAACCACCAGAACCGGTGCCTAAAGTTTACTTTAAACCACATCAACCATTGCCTCAACTACTGAAACCAGTACCAACTTCAACCCCCGGTCCTACCAAAACATTCGAAGAAATGAGAAGAGAACGTTTAAGAGAAAGAGTTGCTTTAAGATCAGAACATATCAAAAAATTGTTTGCGCAAGCATTTTGAATAAAAATATTATTTTTTTTATAAAACATATTATATATAAGATTGATTGAAGATGGACTTAGAAAAGATGATAGCACATAAACTACATTACTATAAGCAATTACAAAAGCAAATAGACGCCCATAGAACAAAAGCAGCGTCTGCTCATTTACGAAAACAATGGCTTGAGAGACAAAAAGTAAATAATTATCAAAACGAGTATGACAGAATCAGAGGTATTATAGCGCAAAGTGTTGTAAAACATGGGCCCAACACTGTAGAGCAACTACAAGAAAGAGCAAAAAAATTAGAAGATTTAGGCGCTAAAGCCATCGACGAAATCGTTTAGGCAAGTGACGCCTATCTGATCTTAATAACACCCATCTGTTTACTAACCATAATAAATATTCATATCCTCCATTATTTTTTTGAATTATCTTATCGACTAGCCATTGACAAATGTCATCTGGCACACTGTCGCCATCAATTGCGAGAAATGTTGCTTCAACAATTGTTATCTCTGTGTCGGTTAACATTTTATATATTAAAATAAAATATTTATTTTTTATGTAGTATATAAAAACCAATCATGGCAACCGCAATTAACTACCAAGGATTAAAGAAAAGAGAGACATATGATCAAGTTGTTGATAACTTGCGAAATAGGCAAGAGAGGGTTAGATTTCCTAATAGGCTAGCAAAGCAAATTAGAAACTCTCCGCAATTAAGCAATCTATTAGACGGCGATGGTATGGGCCTTGTTGAGATGGAGAAACACCAATTGAACAGAATGAAAGAAGAACAAAAAGAACACGCTGTAAGACAAGCGGCAAGTCAAGAAGGCGGTACTGCGCAAGTATACAGAGCTTTAGGACCAAATGAAAACACAGAGTTTTATGATATTGTAACTGACAACCAATCGCAGGTTGATGATTTTCAAGATGCTATCAGTAATGTTGCTGCTGGTATTGAAGACCGCCAAGAGCAAAAGCTAATTGATGTAAGCGCAGAAAACTCAAAACAATTAGAGACCGCGATGGAAGTTGACCCAATCCATCAGGCAGTGAAGAAGCATCAAGCGATCCACCTCTGGTTTCAAGCGATCCATCAGCGCAAATAAGTGTACCAGCGCCGCCAGCTATTCCAGGAACGAGAAGTAAATCAGCGCAAATAAGTGTACCGATAGCGTCGCCACCTATTCCAGGAACAAGAAGTAAATCAGCCAATCCACCAAAACAAGCGCAACCATCACAATTAGGAACAAGAAGTAAATCAGCCAATCCACCAAAGGCAAGAGCAGTCCCAGATAAACCAGCACCCGAACCAAAACGCAACGAAATAGCAGGTGATACTGGTGGTCCAGATGGTCCCAAAAAAAGAGGCAGACCCCCAGGAGCTAAAAACAAGCCCAAGCCCAAGTAAATCCAATTAAAACTAATTTCTATTTAAACAAATGAAGTTATTATTATATAGTAGAGACCCAAACCTCTTCATATTATACTGATTTCATTCACAAAATGACGACTACACAGCAAGTATTCAACACTGATGATGTATATGTCTCAATTTACGACAGACCCAAAAGAGGCAAAGGCAGGCCTAAAAGCAGTTTGACTGACGAGGAGAAAGCACAAAAAAAAAGAGATAATCAAAAAAAGTGGTATAACGAGAACTGGCAGTACAAGTGTTTAAAGGAGAGAATACGACAAGAGATAATCAGACACAGTGCTTAAACAAAAAAAATATTTTTTTTGACCAGCCCGTAAAAGTTATTTTCCTTTTAAAGACTTGTCATCATTATTATATAGCAAGAGCAAGTGAGAGATATTGAAACAAAATATAATAATAAATATAAAGTCATGTCGGAAGTGGCAGCTTCTTACATGACGATTCCATCAATGAAACCTTATCTGGACTATTTACTGGATAATGGGGCAGCAGAGCATGTTAAAGTTAAGTGGGGTAAGGGTTATAGGTGGGTCGTCATTATTGGGGGTAAAAAGTATACTTACAAAGGGGGTCACGACATTAATAAAAATCTTAAAAAGAAAATTGTTCCATTATATATAAGTATGTCAGATAAAAGTTTAAATAATAATTCAAAAAATAAACTAATTATTGATGATATAGTGGCACCTGATGGCGATGACGATAAATATGGAATTAAAGCACGATTAAGCAAACCAGCGAGGCGATTAAGGCGTAAAACTCAAACAAAGGTAATTCAAAATTGGGTTAAGCAGAACAGGGATGATTTTAAACAGACTGACAAGATGATTAATGTTACAGTAAGCATCACTTTTGTTAACCCAAATTCTGGTGAATCATACACGCAAAGTTACACCATACCAACGATTATAGTCAAAGGCGGCAAGCGACGTGTAGCCAATGCAATTAGCAAGGCAACTCGCGAACTTGCTGATAAAATTGGTTCTTATCCACGAGAGATTGAAGATATGGTTTTAGAAACAGTTATTGTAAACGATGTGCCTCAAGACTTAAAACAGTTCAACGATCTAAAATTGTTTGGAACATTATTAAATTACCATGGCTATGGACTTATGGCAAATTTAAACGCAACTACCAAAAGTTGTGTGTTGGACTACATATTAGATATGCTAAACAACCCAGACGAAACAAACCGGAACAAATGCATTAAGCGCTTGACTAAGGAAGTTCTTATGCTTGAGCTGGGTATGCAGAACGAAAACGAAGGATGCTCACTATCACAATTAATGGTCTTCTTTGACAAACACAAAATCACATTCTACGCTGTTGATTTCAGATTTTTCACCGTTGAACACAACAAAGATAGAGGATACAGCCGCATGAACAACTACCCTATTCTGTATTTTATGGTTTCATCTAACCACCTTTACCCAATTCCAGATAAACACGTGCAGCTATCAATCAGCCAAATCAATAAATGCGGTGGCAAACCTTATGTACCCGCGCCAAAAGACTTAGTAAAACCTGACAACAAAAAGATACAGGTCCTCTACGAATTATCACATTTACGCTGTTTCATGCAAAACCCAAACTACAAAGGATACCGCATTATATGTACAGATCTTGGAGGGGTAGACAAATTATTTACAGACTTTGTAGTCAATGGAGATATTTACAATTCAGGAATTAAAATGAATAATCACAAAATCACAAGGTTTGAAATTAACGACATGATCGTTGAAGAAAACCCACAATACCACGCAGTTCAAGCATCGATAGATACATTGAATGATCATGTAAAATCAGAAAAAGACAAGTACCATTACAACGAGCATTCTTTACATTCATTAGCAGTGGAATACTTCAACAAAGAGTTTAACAATGACATTTTTAGTTTCTTAGCACCTGAGGTCATGGAAGTGTTAGAGTCATGCAAGAACGCACCTCCAACAGAGTTTTATAGAACCGACGCTGAAGTGGCATTTGACAAAAACAAATGTTACGCTAATATTCTGAAATGGGGTGATAAGTTCGGATGGCCTAAACTAACAGCAATCGATGAAATTCAGCCATACGACGGACAACCTATCAGTACCGGACTGTATTATGTTGTTACTGATAATGACATGCCATTTCATGGGAATGATTTTTACATTGATAATATTGTACAAAACGCATTAGACGCTGGACTCATACAACAAACTGACATTAAATACCAGATCCGAGCATCATTGAAATTAGATAAAAACCACTTTCACGCTTTCGTTGATAGTGTGTTCAAGAATTTCACAGAACCTAAACAAGCAATCGTAGCTTTCATTGGCGCAATGTTTGGTAAAAACTATTACACATACAATAGAGATTATTTCGAGGGAAACATAGATACAGCAATCCAAATGTATATGCAACATCCAGACGAAGTCAACGTAAAATGTATTTACGATACGAGTAAAATTCGACATGTTGATGGAGTGCATCTGTTAAGTACAGACAATGTAGGGGTAAGCAAATCAATCGCAGCATCCATTGAAAATAACCAAGCAGTTGCACCAGTAGCATTTCACGTTAATGTCAGCAAGAAAACTAAGCTGTTCATGAACGCTTTGATAATACAAAAGAAAATTTATGACAATGCAAACTGGGAAATGTGGGAGGCTGATCAATTGGTCAAAGCTCACAACCCCAATGCCGAATTGTGCGGAAGAAAAGTTGATTTACTCGCATATCGTAATATAACTAACCCAGTCCCAACATCTGACAGATGGGGAGATATTAAAAAGGTTAAGCCACCAAAAGTGAAATCAGAAAACATAGTCGAGCGGAAACATAAAAACAAATCAGATGTATTATCATTAGAGTTTAAAGCATGGAAATATATAGACGAAGTCAACATCGAAAACTTGCTTGAACAAGGCGGACTAATCACCGGAATGGCTGGCACAGGCAAATCGACACACCTGAAAAACTTTAAAGCTAAACTAGTTGAGACACGCAACGACATAGTTCATCAATTGTGCGCAGTGTGTGCCCCTACTCATAAAGCATGTAAAATCATAGGCGGTAAAACGATTCATAAGTTGTTTGGAATTCATCCTAAAGATTACACGTTTGATTATAAGCTAATCAAAGCATTGGTTAATGATGGTATAACGCATATCTTGGTTGACGAGGTGTCTATGATTTCATCTCAGATGTGGTGTCTGTTGGCACACATTCAAAAGCAATACGGTTTCGTATTCATTGGCTTTGGCGATTTTAAGCAATTAAAGCCAGTCAAAGAAGAAACGATCAATTTTGAAAACTTAACCATTGTAAAGCAGTTGTTTAATTACACGCGGTGTGAGTTGACAACAGTTCATCGGTTTGACGATAACGAGCTGCTTCAAGATGCTCACGCGTGCGCTAATGGCGAAAGAATTGACATAACAAAATACGGCACGGATGAACACGATTTATGCTTAGCATGGAGTAACGACTGCGTAAAAGCATTAAACAAACGATGGAATGAGCATTACGCCCAAAACCATTCTGAAACTATAACAGTTAACGGCCACGAAAAAACAACAATTATATTACATCGCGACCTCGAACTGCTAGCATACCAAACACCGCCAGGTTGTTTATACTCCAATGCTGAATCACTCAAAGTTGTAAAATGGGAAACAAAACAAGTTCAAATCACAGACGAAGACGGCAAAACAAAAAGCAAAACCATCACAGAAATACATTTAGAGAACGATGACGGTTTGATCATTAAATTAGATTCCTCAAAGATGATAGACTTCCGCCCAGCATACGCACTCACAGCTCATAAAGCCCAGGGCGCTTCGTTTAACAGACCGTACACGATTTACGAACATGAAAAAATGAAACATGACATGTTATACGTTAGTCTTACACGCACGAGAAAAAAAGAATATGTTAATTTCGGTGATATCTCAACCGTGAAACCATATCAAGGCTCAATCTATAGAGTATCATTAAGCGGCAAGTCTTACATAGGATCTGCAAAGGATGTAAAAGAGAGATGGACAGAACACAAACAAGGGAAGGGACATAGTAAGTTCATCCGAGCATTACAAGACCATGGTCATAAAGCATTCAAGTGGGAAGTGTTGGAAACCATTTCATACAGTGATGTTAACGACCTTTACAGATTAGAAGACAGTTACATTGACGAATATAACAGCATTCAGTGTGGATATAACACAAGATATAACATTAAGCAACACACAACAGAAGTAAATGTATGAGAAGGACGGATAATTACGAATTAAATAAATATTGATATACTAATATACAAATACCGACATTGGTCTGACAGCATGGCGAACTTACAGAGGTGCAGTAAGTGTAAATCTGAACAGGAGTTGAAATATTTTTCAATTAATAAAAAGGGACAATATTATAAAACGTGCGATAATTGTAGAGAGAAACGAGCAAAAACATCATTGAAACGAACAGATACTGACTTTGTTGATGATAATATATCTACAACCACACCCGAAACAACAGAAGAAGAACATGTGCCGCAGGAACGCAAGAAAACATATAAACGTTCGATACCAATTGATGCAACAGACGTTGCCGCCCTTTTGGGATTGCACAAATACAAAACAAACCTTCATGAGATTGTTATGAAATATTGGGAACGAGGTTTTCCTATGAAATTTCGTGAAACGCACGACAAGCTTGAGAGAGAAGGTGTCAAATTCGTAAGTGTCAAAACAGCAGATGAACAAATAATGGAAGTATGTTCAGCGAAAGGGATACCAATCGATTTCGATGCACTTGAAGATGTAGATGAATTACTGGAACAACTTAACAGAGAAGATGAACTGGATGTTGATGCCGAAGACATTACTTCCTTTTGTAACAAACAAATGGGTATTCAATTTGAAAAATCAGCGATCGAACGATACGAAGAAACGTGTAACGTGAAAGTTGATGCTGTCGAAAGTTACGTTAAGCGTGTGTTCAAAGATGATGGCTTGTGTAATTGGATGGTTGGTGGCAGAGTTGATGGCGTAATCGGTTTTGATAAGATTATCGAAATTAAAAACAGAAAGAAAGGATTTTATCCTTGTATCCCTATTTATGAAGTACTTCAACTATATACGTACATGTTTGCAATGAGTATTAACCAAGCTTCGTTGGTTGAGATGTACGGTGACGATATTAAAGAAACACATTTTATTTACACCAGCGGCTACGAAACATACGCTTTAACTAAACTCAACAAATTCTGCAACTTCATGGAGGAATTCGTTAATGATGCAAAACTAAACGAGCAGTTTATGAAATGTAGCATCGACGATGCTAAGCAAGTTGAAGGTATTAACAACACGTTGTTAGAGAAGCTTGATATCAAACATATGAGA
>Ga0208019_1002010_pt1 | contig 10458 bp, 3 predicted proteins | sample CB_VirMetaG_5_FD_184540 | JGI IMG/M metagenome (GOLD analysis project Ga0208019, IMG submission 184540) | Freshwater to marine saline gradient viral communities from Chesapeake Bay - CB_1508_1D Viral MetaG (SPAdes) (version 4) | ecosystem: Environmental > Aquatic > Marine > Coastal | place: USA... | reverse complement strand
TTTGTACAATATCGACATTGCTGGCGGCATGCAGTCGTTGCCGCAGCCTGCACCGGCAGCACCCGTTGCGGCGCCCCCTGCAGCACCAGCCCCGCAAGCTCAAGGCCTTGGGTCCCTTAAGGCCCCGTCTGAGCGGGCAGAACCGGCTATAGCCCCGGCTGTGGCAGCCCCGGTTCAGGCAGTTGCGCCCCAGCCTGTGCCTGCATACCAGCCGCCTCCGGCAGTAGCTGCGCCAGTCGCCCCGCCGCCTCAGGCCGTGGCGCCTCTTCCCGTCCAGATCACGCCCCCTGTTGTCGATAGCGAAGGAATTGGGGCGGTGATTGACCTTCCGCCGGTACGGGTCCCGACCAACGAAGAAGAAAAGGCGCAGGCTGCGGAAGAGCGACGCCAGATTATTGCGGAACAGAACCGTAACCGCGAGCGACTAGAGGCGGAGCAGAGAGAAGTAGAGGCCCAGAAGGCCCGCGATGCGGAAGCCCGGCGTCAGGAAATTGCAGAGCAAAACCGCAACCGAGAAAGGCTTGAAGCAGAGCAACAAGAAGCCGAAGCCCAGAAGGCGCGGGACGCAGAAGCTCGCCGTCAGCTTATCGCAGAGCAAAATCGCATTCGGGAAGAACGGGATGCTGAGAGGCTCCGCCTGATCAACGAGCAAGACGAACAACTGCGGCTGCTTCGCGAAGAGCGGGAGGCTGAGGCTCAGCGACAAGAGCAGGCCCGGGTGGAAAATGTTCGCCAAGCGGCCCCTGCGGCAGCCCCGGTTAGCACCCCTGCTCCGAGCGTGGTTGATCAAATTGCCACTGGCGGAATTGGTGATATCCCCGTTGAGAAAGAGCTGGCGGATTCCATCACGGCCCTGACCGCGCCTGCCCAGACGGTTCAACCGACTCAAGCGGTGCAGCCCCAAGAGCCGTTCGTGTTCCAGATGTCTCCTGAAGCAAGGCAGGAAGCTGCTCGCAAATACAATGCGTTCCTCAACAGCGGCCTTGGTCGATTTGCTGGAAGAGGAGTCGGTCCTCGTGTCAGCCTCCAAGAAGGCGGCATGACGGAAGCGCCCAACCAGCTTGTCGAAATGACGGTCATGGCTATTCGGGGCGAGCTGCCTAATGGGGCGGACGAAGTGGTTGCTCAGTTCATTCAGGCCTACGGCAATGACGCATTCATGCAGCTTCGGGAGCAGGTTCTTCAAGAAGTTGTTCCCGGCGCCCAGACCCAAGGTCTAATCCGTGGCCAAGGTGGCGGCATGGATGACGAGGTCATGGGAATGATTGGCTCTAGCCAGCCTGTCGCGGTGTCACCCGGCGAGTATATTGTCCCCGCTGATGCTGTCTCCGGTCTCGGTGACGGAAGTTCTGACGCGGGTGCTGCACGACTCGATCAGTTGGTAGAGAATGTACGTAGAGCGCGGACTGGCACGGCAAAGCAGCCAGCTCCGATCAAGGAGTCTATGGGCGGAAAGGTTTAAACAATGGCGGAAGAAGCAGAGGTTCTCTTTAGCGGAGAAGAGGCTGAAGCAAAGCACGAAGAAGGTGCTGAAGAGCAGAAACGAGAAGGTTACGTAACAACGCTTGTACCACCAGAGCAGCTTGAAAATGTATGGCCGTTTATAACCGACAGGTTAGAAAAGGCTATCGAGCGCTCAAGAGGGCGGTGGTCCATGGAGGCCCTCTTCCAAGCGTTGCAAAGCGAGATGTACCACCTGTGGCTCGCTTTCGATGGCGACAACAATGTTGACGGAGTAGGTGTAACGCAGGTCGTTACTTACCCAAACCGTAGGATGCTGGCGATCCAGTTCCTCGGAGGGGAAAACTTCATGGACTGGGTTTGGTCCATGCTCGGAACGTTCAACAGTTTTGCTCGCGATATCGAATGTCAGGGTATAGAAGCGACCGGGCGGGACGGCTTCTGGAAATGGCTTTCAAAGGATGGGTTTGAGAAGGCCTATACAGTATTTGAGAAGAGGCTTGAGCCATGAGTAAAGGTGGTGGGGGCGGCAGCCCGTCTGAGGTCACTCAGGTAACTCAACAGTTACCGGAATATGCACGTCCCTACTACGAGCAACTGCTCACCAGAACCATTGGCGAGACTACCCGCCCGTATGCTCCCTATGGCGGACAGCGAATTGCTGAGTTTACGCAGCCTGAGATTCAGGCAATGCAAGGGATTCAGCAGCTGGGGATGCCGGGGCAGATTGAGCAAGCGTCTCAGCTAGCCTTTCAGGCAGGCCAAGGGCCCGGCGGCCCAACTGGAGCAGACATTGCAGCGGGCTTCCAGCCCGGCACCTACAAGCCCGCTTATGGTGCGGCTGAGATCACCAGCGGCTATGCGGCGCAGGCTCCCGGTGGAGCATTCACTGCTGCAGATTTTGCGCCCGGTTATGAGGCCCGGGGGTTCACGTCCGGCTATGAAGCTGGCGCTCCGGCAGGTCAATTCACGGCGCAGCAATACACCCCCGGCTATCAAGCAGGGGAAATCCTATCTGGGTATCAAGCAACTGGTCCTCAAGTTGGCTTTCAGGCTCAGGCATTCCAACCGCAGTATCAAGCCGGTCGCTTTGATGCTGGATATCAAGCTACGGGGCCTCAGGTTGGCTTTGAGGCGCAAGCTTTCCAGCCGCAATTTCAGGCAGGCCGGTTCACCCCCGGCTATGAAGCGGGGGCTATCCAAGTTCCCGGGCTGGGAGCTGCGCCCATTGACTACACGTCCCAGTACACGGGTCAGGCAGACCTTGGCCCGGGCTTCCAAGCTGACACCATTGCTGACACCGCAACGCTAGAGCAGTACATGAGCCCGTACCAGCAATTGGTTACGGATATTGAGAAGCGTGAGGCAGCTCGGCAGTCGGCCATCCAAGGCGCTCAGATTGGGCAGCAAGCAGCGCAGGCTGGCGGCCTTGGCGGATATCGTGAAGCGATCATGCAGGCTGAGCGTGAGCGCAACCTTGGTCAGCAGCTGCAAGACATTCAGGCCCGTGGTGGGCAATCAGCATTTGAGCAAGCTCAACGAGCCTTTGAGGCGGATCGGGCAGCACGTCTTCAGCAAGCTCAGCAAGAAATGCAGCGCGGGACTGCCAGCCAGCAGTTCCTCCAGCAGGCAGAGCAGATGCGCCAAGGCGCCTTTGGCTTGTCTCAAGAGGCCGCGCAACGTGGAGCCGGTCTCCAGATCGAGGCGTTCCAAGCTGGCGAGCAAGCCCGTCAGCGGGCCGCAGAGCTTGGGCTTTCCGCTCAGCAGCAGGAAGAAGCGTCCCGCCAAGCGCAACAACAGTTCCAGCAGGAAGCCTTCCGCCTTGGGCAGCAGGAGCGGCAATTCGGGGCAGAGCTTGGACTTCAGTCGTATCAAGCTGGGGAGCAAGCCCGGCAACGAGCAGCGGAAATCGGCTTGTCTGCTCAACAACAGGAAGAGGCAGCACGGCAGGCCCAGCAACAATTCCAACAGGAAGCGTTCCGGCTCGGCCAGCAAGAGCGCCAGTTTGGCGCAGAGCTGGATCTTCAAGCCTATCAAGCCGGGGAGTCTGCTCGTCAGGAAGCGGCCCGTCTTGGCCTGTCTGCACAGCAACAACAAGAAGCTGCCCGTCAGGCGCAAGAAAGCTTCCAGCAGCAGGCCTTCCAGTTTGGCCAACAAGAGCGCCAGTTCGGTGCGGAGTTCGGCCTTCAAGCATTCCAAGCTGGGGAGTCGGCGCGTCAAGAGGCAGCTCGCCTTGGATTGTCCGCGCAGCAGCAAGAAGAAGCTGCTCGTCAGGCTCAGGAAAACTATCGCCAGCAAGCATTTCAGCTTGGGCAACAGGAGCGTCAGTTCGGCGCCCAGTTTGGACTGCAGCAATATCAGGCAGGCGAAGCCGCTCGACAGGAGGCTGCACGTCTAGGCCTCTCGGCTCAGCAACAGCAGGAAGCGGCACGTCAAGCGCAAGAACAGTTCAGCCAGCAAGCAGCCCAGATGAATCTTGGCGCCCAAGAGACCGCAGCACGGCTTGGCCTTGCAGGACTGGGTGCTGACCAAGCCCAGATTCAACAGCAGCTTGACGCGGCTCGGATCCTTGGCGGCCTCGGTGGTCAGCAGCAAGAGATGGCTCTGCAGCGACTGCAAGCACAGCAAGCCGCCGGGCAGATCGGGCGCGAACAAACGCAGCGCGGTCTGGATATTGGCTATCAAGACTTCCTGCGTCAGCAAGCGTTCCCGCGTGAGCAGCTTGGCTTCCTAAGCAACATCCTTCAGGGCCTTCCGGTCGCTCCGGGATCGACTGCAGCTAGTTACGGGATGCAACCATCTACCACGCAACAGCTACTTGGAACCGGGATCGCAGGCGTTGGCTTGTACAACGCGCTTAGAGGGGGCGTCTAATGAACATCCTTGAAGTCGAAGACATGATCAAAGGGATGCCCGACGAGTCCCTTTTCCGGGAAGCTCAGCAGCCCACGGGTCAGGTCCCCCAGTTCCTTGTGATCTCGGAGATCCAGCGCCGGTCTGATATGCGTCGCCGCTATCAAGCCCAGCAAGAACGACCCCAAGCCACGGTCAAAGACCAGATCATGCAGGAAGGCATTGGCGGCATGGTTCCCCAGCAGATGCGCCAAGACCTTGGTGGCGCTCCTCAGCAGCCGCCCGCAATGCCTCAGCAGCAGATGGGCATGCCTGCCCAGCCCGGCGGCATGGGCGCCCCTGCAGGCGCTCCTATGCAGGCTCCGATGCAGATGAAGGAAGGCGGCATCGTTAAGATGCAGAACATGGGTCAGGTTCCCACCGTGTCTGGCGGCTTGATCACTAATCTGGAAGCACAGCTTGCTGGCATTGAGAATGAGCTGGCCTCGCTTGGACCGTACTCTGGCAGGTTCGGACCCTTTGGCCGTGTCGGGGTTATTTCCCCTGAGTCTGAAGAAAAGTATGCGCGGATCGATCAGCTAGAAAACCTGCGCCGGGACATCCAACGCCGTCTTGGTTTAGCTGGCCGGTTGTCTGAAATGGAGCCGGGATCTGAGCTACCGCCTGCTCGCCGCGCTGGAAGCTTCCGTGAATCACCGGCCCTCGCTCGCATCCGGGGCGAGGATCTTGGGGTGCTGGCAGACATGGAGTCCCGTCTTACTATCGATCCCACGGTGGCAGCGGCTGCTTCAACTGCTGCTGCCGCTCAGCCCCAAGGCATTGCGTCGCTGTCTCAAGACGATGTGATTGAGGCAGGGCTTCAGTACACGGGCCCATCGCAAGTTGCAGCGGGCGCTCCCGCGCAGGCGCGTTCTCAGCAAAGCGCTCCGCCTGCTCAGGTCGCTCCTCGCCAGACCGCTCCGGCACCGCTAGCTGGTGCAGGCGGCACTGGGCTTCCTTTCACGACCCAGCAGCTTATAGAGGGCGCCGTACAGCCCGGCATTGACCCTGCCATGATGGGTCTTCGGAATCTTCTTGCTGCACAAGAGCAGCGGCAGTCGGTGAGTTACGACACGTATAAGGAGAAGATCGAAGAGCGTAGCGGTACCCGCATGGAGGAGGCCGAGGCGCGAGTCAAAGAGCTTCTGGGTGAAGCCGAAAAAGAAACAGGGCAGCTTTCCAAAGAAGCTCGCCGTGATGCTATGGCTCAGGCCCTCATTCAATTTGGCGCAGGCATTGCTGGCGGAGATATCAGCAGCGGCCTTGCGAAGGCAGGCACTACAGCATACGCCATTACCGCCAAGGCACGTGACGAGGCTCGTGACCGCATGCGCGAAGCGCGCAAGGAAGGCCGGTCTACCATGGACGCGGCCCGGGCTGCTGCGGACGGGGCATTCAACACCATGCTTGGCCTTGATATGAAGACCGAGGAAGGGCGGGTTGCTGCAGCTAATGCCCTTCAGGACAGCCGAAACAGCATCCTGACGGCAATGGCAGAGCGCGCTGGTGGCATTGAGTCCGAGCGCCGTTCGATGTTTGCGAACCTTGCTCGTACAACCGCAGCTATTGAGCAGGCAGCTATCACGCGCTTGACCGACCTAGCCAAGACCGAAGGCCTTAACAAGCGAGCAGTCCTTGACCTTGTTCAGGATGTTCTTAAGGACAACAGCAGTCTTCTGCCGCCGGATGCAAGTGCAAATGAGATCGGGGATCTTGTTGCAAATATGGCAACCAGCCTTGCGTTTAAACTTGGCATTGATATCGGGGAATTACCTGATGGAAATGTCAGCCAAGAAAGCGATAATGAGTTTGCTGGATTCTCTGCAACAAGGATCAAGTAAACATGGCGGAGCCAATCTTTCCCCCGACGCCCAGTGATTTAACGCTGGGCCGCAGGCTCAATAACCCTCTGAATATTCGCCAAAATAACCAAGGGTTCTTGGGTGAAGCGGGGGATGAATCAGGGTTCGTTAGATTCGAAAGCCCTGAGTATGGCTTGCGCGCAGCAGACAGAATCCTCAACACCTATGGCCGCGACTACGGCATCAATACGCTAGAAGCTCTGGTGAATCGTTTTGCGCCTCCCAGCGAGAACGACTCAGGCGCCTATCTTGACTTCGTTTCGTCCCAGACTGGCATTGGTGCGCAGGACGAGATCGACCTCACCGACCCGCAGGTCCGTGGCGTCATCCTGCCTGCCATGGCCCGGATTGAATCGCGCTCGGACATTACCCCAGAGATGCTTGGCTCTGCCCGATCACTAGACCAAGAGCCTCCCGGGGATCAGGAGGCGGTTAGTGAGCAGCAAGCTCTAGAAACGATCCTGAAGTATGAGCAGGAGGCTGATCAGAAGCCGGTAGTTACGCAGGTCACAGCACCGTGGGGGTCGGTATACGAGATCACCCACCCTGCATCGGCTACTGAGCGAGACATCTTCCGCTATGTCCAGATGAACCGGGACAAGCTTGATGCTGTAGAGCAAGCGCCTCAGGAAGAGCTTGGGCTTTTGGAAACGGGGGTGGAAATTGCCAAGGCGCCGTTTCGCGGACTTGCCTCTGGTCTTCTTTCTGTCCCTGCTGGTATCGCGGAACTCGCCGATGCAGCAACCAACACCGTTGGCCTTGAGGGCCTCATTGATTCGGGCGAAGAGAACGCCCTTGTTGCGCTCAGCCGTGCGGGCCAAGAAGCGATTAGTGATTCGTTCCTTGCGCGTGACCCGAGAGCTGCGGATTCCTTTGCAGTTGATGTGGCAGAAGGCCTTGGCTCCGTAGCCACCTTCCTGACCCCCGGCGTTATCGGGCGCGTCGCAGGTCTCACCGGCAACGCATTGAAGGCAGCTGCCACCCGTGGCGGCATGGCCTTTGGTACGGGCTTTGGTGCAGAGCAACAGCAACAGATGATTGCTGAGGCCCGGGCACAGGGCATTGACGTATCTGAAGGGCAGGAAGATCTGGCCACGGTCCTAGGCGGGGTCGTTGGCCTGTCTGAGGTGGCGCTTCCCTTCCGCTTGTTTGGGCGCATCAAACAGACGGCACCTCAAGCCTTCAAAGACAAGGCAATCTTCACGATCAAGGAAGCCCTCAAGTCTGGTAGCACCGAGGCCGTCCAAGAAGCCATGGCGGGCATTGCCCAAGAGGCAGTGGCCAAGGGCGTCTATGACGAGACCATCAGCATTGGCGACTCCTTTGCGCAGGACTTCACCGTTGGCGGCGGGGTCGGTGTGGTGGCAGACCTCATCACCTCCGCTGTCGGCGGGCGCCGGTCCAACGTCATCACTGATATTGAGCGCCGGAAGGAAGAGGAGCTGCGGCAGAAGCGGGACGCCGAGATCGCTCGCATGCAGCAAGAGCGCGTCACGCCGCCAGCACAGAAGGTGGCAGAGTCCGTTGCTTCCATCGATCCGGCATCTATCGAGCCCAAAGATCTTTCCCGTCCTTCGGGCATCAGCCAGTACGCCATAGATATTGCTCGGACCATGGGCTACTCCTTCCCAGAGCGTGTACGGTTTAACGTACAAGCCACTGGCGATGGCGCCATGGTGGTGGACGAGAACGGCGTTCAGTACGGCGTAATGCTCCCGGACCCGGAGCAAGCATTCCGTTTAGCCGGTGAGCTAAATGAGCAGCTGGTGGATCAGGCTGTACGCAATAACGTACTCACTGCCATTGATCTCGACGCTAACGTTCCCGAAGACAACATGAGCACGGCCCTTGAGTACGGGCGCCGTGTCCTCGCCCCGTCTGAGAACACCGTGAACGGCCTTGTTCTGAACGATCTGGCCGGGACTACCCAAGCGAACGGGTACCTTGAGTTCGTCCTTGAGGAGGACGGTACGCCGGTCGCAGCCACCCTTGCACAAGCCCGTCGCCGTAAGCGCAAGCTGACTGCAGAACAGCGTTTAAATGCTGAGCGCCGCAAGAAAGGATTGCCGGAGACCACCAACTTCACCATGGAAGAGGTGCGCTCTGTCCTTGGTGACGAGATCGGTGGGCTTGTGGACCGGGCTAAGCTGTCGCCCGGGGTGCGCAGCGTCCTGACCAAGAAGAAGCAAGGCGAGAATAAGATCCGTCGTCTGCTCCAGTCGAAGAACATTACCTCTGACCTCAACGCGCCGGAAATGAAGCCGGTATTTAAGGCGTTAGTTGGCAAGGAAAGCCTTTCCGATTTCAACGGCAATGACCGAGCGCTCCTATACCAGCGCCTGTCTCAGATGCCCCGCTTCGCCGAGCCTCAAAAGCTGCCTGACTTCCAGCCTCGGATCTTCACGGCAGAGCAGGTCAACCGGGTAATTGATGCTGGCGCCCCCGCTACTGTGGACGAGGTGCTTGAAGCTGCCCGCATCCCTGAAACCGACCCGGATCGGGTTAAGAAGGCTGAGGCGATCATTGAGGCGGTCAAGGCGAAAGGTCTTGAGCCTAGCCCAACTCTCCTTCTACCTGCGCCCGAGGACTATAAGAGTCTCGTTGACGCAGCACGAGCGAACCTTGATCAGGCGGGACTCAAGGACATTGGGGTTCGCATTGTCCGCAGCCTTGAGGAAGGGGTTGAAGGACAGTTTGATCCCGTTGCCAAGCAGATCTCTGTAGCCGTTGAGGCCATCGATCCTGATGGCACCTTGGATGAGGCGACCCGGAACCAACGCATTGCGGACGTGATGGGGCATGAGACGTTACATGCGCTGCGTGAGTACGATCTCTTTGAGCAGAACGAGTGGTCTAGCCTTGAGAGCGCAGCGGTCAACCTGCAGCGTCCTGATGGGGCTGGGACGTACCTCGACTATGCCATGGCGAACTACCCTGAGCTAAGCGCCACCGAGCAAATTGAGGAGGCTGTCTCCGAAATTGTAAGGGACGGCCTCCAAGGGCGGCTCCCGGTAGCTGGGCGCCCCCGCTCCCTGATCCAGCGGATCGTGGAGTTCTTCAAGAACATGGGGTCGGCTATTGGCATGTCCAAAGTTGATTCCCTTGAGGGCGTGATCAAGCGCATCGAGACCGGCGAAGTGGCTGGCCGGGAGCGCGGGAAGATCCGTACGCTATTGCGTACCGAGCAGGCAGCAGGCCTTGTGCCAACCCGCCTTAGCGGTGACATCAACCGTGCGTTGGCGGAAGGAACGCTGGACCAGCAGGCGGTTCAAGAGATGATTAACCGTGGGGTTCAGCGTCAGGTCGAGTCTGGCAACGTCTCTCCTGCGGACCCCAACATGGTCCCAGCATGGATTCCCCGGACGAAAGATGCTCGGGTCTTCGCTCTCAACAAAGATCCCATTACCCAGAAGCAGAAGGCTGAGAAGGCAGGCTTTGATCCCACCTTCACGTGGTATCACGGGACGCTCACTGAGCGCCTGATCGATGAGGAGGTTCGCCTTGGACTGCCCACCGGGTTCCTTGGCCGGGGCTTCTATCTCACGTCGTCTATTTATGATGCGGAAAACAACTACGCCAGCGTCCTTGGCCCTGATCAAGCTAACAAGATTAGCAACGAAAGGGACGTTGTCAGCGACGTTATCTATCAAGAAGTTTTGGAAGGCGAGCCCGGCGAGATGTCCTTGGGCTTCTTTGATAAAGCGGCACAAATAAAGGCGGCTGCCGACGATATCTACGGGGACTGGGAGATCGCCACCCGGGAAGATATTGAAAACATTGGGGACAAGTGGCGCGAATACGATCCCGCTGACTTTGAGGCGGACATCGATCCCGCTGAAGTCGAAGAGTTCCTTAGCAATACCTTCCGCTATCAGGGCCCGGATGCAGATATCTTTAATGCTGCGCTAGACCGAGTGGCGGCTGATTCCCTTGGCTTTGACTCGGACGGCCTCGTGTTCCCTCTGTACACGAAGGGGCGCTTTGCAGTCATAGGTCAGCCTGATCAGTCATACATGGAGGGAGCTGAGCGCTTTATCACTCCGCCAGAAATCGACGTAAGCCCTGAAGAGTTTGCGCAGATCGTGGTTGATCTGATCGACGAAAGCTACACGTTAGAAAACCCGGACAATATAAACACGTTCTTCAGGAACATGGAGCAATACGAAGCTGATGGTACTCCCATGGATACCAATCAGGTTTATGAGGTTCTTCGTAACTCCTTTGGCGGCGGGGTAACGCTCAA
>Ga0208019_1002009_pt1 | contig 10458 bp, 20 predicted proteins | sample CB_VirMetaG_5_FD_184540 | JGI IMG/M metagenome (GOLD analysis project Ga0208019, IMG submission 184540) | Freshwater to marine saline gradient viral communities from Chesapeake Bay - CB_1508_1D Viral MetaG (SPAdes) (version 4) | ecosystem: Environmental > Aquatic > Marine > Coastal | place: USA... | reverse complement strand
CAAGCAGCGTGTGGCCAATATGACGGGTGGTATCGGCATTATTTACGTCGGTGCTGACTCTGAGATCGAGCAGAAGGAGAAGAAGGACCGTGTTGACGACGCTGTGTGTGCTGTTAGAGCCGCCATGGACGAGGGGATCCTTGCAGGGGGAGGAGTCGCGTTACATAACGCTACTTCAGTCGTTGTCAAGTCGACCTCAACAGCCTCAAAAATCATGTCCGAGGCGTTAAAAGCGCCAATGAGGCAGATTTTGAAGAACGCTGGCGACGATTGGTCCTATGTAGAGGGTCAAATGAGCGAGCCAGGGCTCGGTTTCGACGTCAGAGCGCAACGATATGGCGATATGATAAAGATGGGTGTCACTGACCCTGCGAAAGTGACTAGAACGGCCCTACAAAACGCTGTGAGCGTAGCTACGACCATTATGGGGACAAACGTTATTGTATCTAATGTAAGAGATTTATGAGCAAATTGAGTGGAGTTACGGCCATTGGCCGCTATATCTTGGTCGAAGAGGTCAAGGAGCAGGAGAAGACCACGGAGAGTGGGCTGTATTTTGGTGTAAAGGAGAGCAATGAGCTCCGATACAAGAAGGCTACTGTTCTGGCGGTGGGGACTGAGTGCCACCCTTCTTTGAAGGAAGGCCTTCTTTTGTATGTCGATAAGACCGCCGGCCATCCGATTTTGGTAAACGGTGTCTCTTGTTATGTGATTCGGGAGCAGGACGTAGTTCTTGTGTGTTGATCATACGCTCACGCATTAGGTTGTAGTACTTCACGGAGTACTCACCGCCTTTGAAGCGTGGCATTGACTCTTCGCCGGTCAGTTTACGGTACATATGGGCGACGATGCCCTTAGCATGTTGAGAGAGTGCGTAGCGTGCCTTTGATCGGTATGGTACGTGCTCTTTTACTTTTATGATAAAGCCTTTGTTCATGACTTCTTCGAAGATCTTGCGGTCCCAGGACATGATCTCGCCTATGATGTCGAAGTCACCACGTGTGAACCAGTGTTCGGAGTAGAGGAACAGGAGCATATCAAGCTCTGAGTTTTTGAGCTTGTATTCACGGAGTATCCATATACGGACGGGCCTCCAGAATTTCATGAAGTCGTATTGCACTGTATCAAATTTTAATTTGATGCAAAGGTACAACACGAGGGCATTGGTCAGACTCATCAAATTTACATTTGACGAGATTACGTATATTTGCTATATGAAATCTCGCAAACCATCGCCTAGAAAAAGTGCAGACTATACCATTGGCACATCATATGGGGCCAAGAAAGAAAGTTCTCTTGGCTATATGATGTCAAAGCTTGACAAAATAGAGGCAAAGCAGGCTAAGCAAAAGGCAAGAGTTGAGACTCGTGCTGCTAAGAGTGCATTTCGTGAGGCAAGCAGAGCGGCAAAGGTTGGTCGAGGTTCTTCTTCTCGGGGCGGATCTTACACCACAACTCCCGACAACAAATATGTTTATAAGGGTTCTTATAAGACAGCACAAGAGGCCCCTGTGTACTCTAAAGGTGTTCGATTGAACCAAGAGCAATCACGCACAACAAAGGTTGAGTATACTAAAAACTTGAGTCCTAAATTGAGAAAGGCAAAGAAGGAGCTTGTTTCTGATGAGCGTTTTGATCGTAGCAACTTAGGTGTTACCAAGCAAAGCAAAAAAGTTAGAGGTATAAACGCTAAAGAGGCAGCTGCTCGTACACTTGGCATGACCGGAAAGGCTGATCGCCTTAGAAAAAGAGGAACGAGAGTAGAAAATCGCCCTGGAAACGCTGCTATTAGACAAGCAGACAGAGCGTATGCTGCAAGTGGTTTTGTAAAGCAACCTGGTTGCGCACAGCAAGGAGATTGTTATGCTGTTGGTGCTAATAAGACTCGTTTTGATAGAAGAGAGAACAGGCAAAAGGCTCGTTCGATTGTAAAATATGCAAGAAAAACAAACCAAAGTGGAGCTGGAAAAGTGCTTGAAAGTGCGGCTAGCAAGGTAAGTCGTAAGTTGGGCGCACAGGTAAGAGGCGTTCAAAATCAAAAAATCGCCAAAGCTAAGAAAAAATACGGGCCTGCTATGGGCAAATCCAAAGGAACAAGCGCTTTGATAATCGGTCAAGGAAACTTTGGTGCGAAAAAATCAATGAAAAAACGATGAAAAGTAAAGGCTTAGGCGACACCATCGAGAAGATGACCATCGCAACTGGGATCAAGAAGTTGGCTGAGAAGTACACTCAGGTCACTGGCAAGGACTGCGGCTGCAACAAGCGCAAGGCTGCACTAAACAAGGCGTTCCCATATGGCAAGGGCTAAGGGTTCGGATGTTGCGTTCAAGGCGAAGCCTGTCGTACGCAGACCTGGTGTTCATGCCAAGACGAAGATGTCCAAGACCAAGAGTAGTAAGAACTACAAGAAGATGAGCCGTGGACAGGGCTGTGGTCGGCGGTAAGTCAGACGTCGTCTCTGACGACGCAGTCGTTAGAGTCAGACCTGACAAATAAATATTTGCCAGGAGTACGTATCTTTGCATCATGGCATACCAAAAACTTCAATCGTCTAGAGCTGCGGTAGTTACTCCTAGCGACACTGTCAATATTCCAAGCGTATCCTCACAAGACGGATCTGGCAACAACGGCTGCGTATTGTACGTAGCTGGTGCCGGCAACCTTCGTGTATTGACTGTCGGTGGGGATGACGTATTGTTCTCCAACATTCAAGGAGGATCATTCTTGCCCGTGCAGGTCAAGCGTGTATTCTCAACCAACACTACAGCAACAGGAATCGTAGCCCTCTGGTAATGTTTATCGGCATTGCAAATATCATTGGTCAACGCTTTGGTGGTGGTGGCGGTGGTGGCTTTGATGCCGACTATCAGGCCGTTTTAAACTATGCCACAACGCAAGGTTATACCCTACCAAGTGCATCGCAACAAGCGTTGCAAAATCAGTTAGTTGTTGATTTGAAAGCCGCTGGAGTTTGGTCTAAACTTGACACCTTTGCCGTGTTTGCAACGGACGGAGATAGTGACTTTGCTTTGATTGATTGGATAAATTTAAGTCAATACACAGCAGTTAATAGTCCTACGTTTACGACTAATGGAGGCTTTACGGGTAATGGAACGAGCAGTTATGTTAATACGAATTATAACGCATCAACAAGTGCTACGAATTATCAGCTAAATAATGCAAGTAGATTTTATTGGGTTGATAATAGAACGGGTACAAATTGGGAAGATAATTTATCAGGTCGAGCAATTAGTGGAAATAACAATTCAACATTAATAAGAATTAACTCTCAAACTACTTCATTAAATTCTGCTGTTGATATGAGAAGTGACGGTTTTAAATCAATAAACAGAACTTCATCGACAAATGTGGAAGTTTTCCAAAATACTACTCAGTATTCGAGAACAGCAACTTCAGTTGATATTGATGGGGGGACTCAAGTTTTTTTAAGGGCAGTAACTGGTTATAATGCGTCCAGATTTAGATTCTATGGAATGGGGGCTTCTATTGTTTCTGAAAATACCGATTTTTATAACGCTTTAAACACTTACATAACTTCATTATGATAGTACTACATCCCAACACCGAACAATACAACGCTTTAAATGGCTACAAATACAAGTCAAGCGAATTGCTATTTGTAAAAGACGGAAGTGATAGATGGATAGTGGGACTTCAAGTTTTAGACGATGTCAACTTTTTAGAAATACACGACCAACTTGAGCAACTTGAAAGAATAGAATACACACCTTTCCCACCCGAACCAGATGCCTAAAGACGCTTGCTATAGTAAGGTAAAGAGCCAGTACAAGGTGTTCCCTAGTGCAAGGGCCTCTCAGGCTATTGCCAAGTGCCGGAAGGCCAGCGGCAATGTCAAGAAGACCGAGAAAGGTACAGCATTGAAGCGTTGGGGTGCTGAGAAGTGGGTCGATACCAAGAGTGGTAAGGCCTGCGGTGCAGGAGGCAAGAACGAGTACTGCCGTCCAACCAAGCGTGTAAGCTCAAAGACTCCAGTGACGAAGGGAGAGATGTCTGCGTCAAAGCTTCGTGCCAAGAAGGCTGAGAAGAGCCGTGTAGGCATGGGCAAGCGTGTAAAGCCTGTTAAGTAATGCCGAAGAACAAGATCATAGGAAAGAACAAACGCCTAGGGTCTACCAAGGCCACGGGCCGTGACTACTCCAAGGAGAAGGAGTACCAGTCCTCTCCCGCTCGCAAGAAGTATCGGGCGCTTCTCAATAAGGCCAACCGAAAGGCTAAAACATACGGAAATGGCGACAATATGGACATGAGCCATACCAAGAGCGGTAAGCTAGTCAAAGAGTTACAGAGCAAAAACAGAGCTCGTAACAGAGGAAAGAAGTAAGACTTACAGATGCAAAAGGTGGCTCCAAAAATAAATTCTTGGAGCCTTATCTTTGTAAGGTGAAACTACCTGTATCATTTTCCGAATTCTCTAAGGACCCATCCAAGGCGGTCACGTATTTGATGATTTTTGCTGTTATATTTTTGTATGTACGTATGGAGAACCAAGACAAGCAGGTGAACAATGGTTGCGAGGATCGCCTGACCCGTTGCGAGCAAAAGCTGGACCAATTCTCTAGCATGCTCAAGACGCAGGACTCTATCTCCTCTGCTCTCCGTGCTGAACTGACCACATACCAAAAACTAGGCATCATCAAATAATGAAACACATCATCCTATTGTCTACGCTTGTACTGGCCTCCACGCCAAAAGCGCCACAACTCTCTTCTACGGATCCATACAAGAAGTACGACATGCAGCTTGACCACGCTCAGGCCAGCATCGCAATGACCAAGGCCGCCATTGAGGAGGCAAAGGTCATGAACGAAGAAATGATCGAGAAGACCGTTGCTAAGATGGACAGCATCAAACAAGAGGCCGAGCAGGTCAAGGAGAAGGTAGAGCTGATGATGGTGGTACTTGAGACCAACAACATTGAAGTTCCAAAGAATCGTGAAGAGTGGTTTGAGGACTCTGTCCGCACCGCCAACATGATTGAAATAAATAAAAAATGAAAACATTCATCAAACAAATGTTCTCCTCCAAAGACGGAGACATCTCCCACAAGCGTATCCTAGGAAGCATCGGCTTCTTGGCGTTGGTATTCACTATGATCGCCAACTCTTTTTCTCCTGTAGAAGTAGCACCTAGCCCTGAACTGGTTAGCGCAGTTGAATACTTGGTTATGTCAACTGTCTTCGGTTCCGTGCTTGAAAAGTTCGCAAAGAATGCCTGATAAGAGCAAAATGAAGTGCAACGTCCCACGGCCTAGCACACGGCCTGGGAAGAAGATGATGGTCAAGGCTTGCTCTGGCGGGCAAGAGAAGATCGTCCACTTCGGTGCCAAAGGATACGGACACAACTATAGTGCTGCTGCTCGTAAGAGTTTCAAGGCACGTCACAAGTGTTCAAGTGCAACAGACAAGTTAACTCCACGCTATTGGGCCTGCAAGAAGTTGTGGGCTGGTCCCGGAGGATCAACCAAGAGTAGTCCAAAAACACGTAAAGGAAAATACTGATATGAAATACGGAAAACCATGCACTACTAAGGTGCAATCTGCTGTTAAGAAACCAAAGAAGTAAGATGCGGCTACTCAAGTCTATTCTAATCGCATTGCTTCTTACCTCATGCTCTGCCAACTGGCACATGAAGCGTGCAGTACAGAAGGAGCCGAGTATATTGACAGAGCGAGTAATCTTTGATACTATTGTTATCAAGGAGGAGAAAATCCTGCATGATACATTTCATACAACAGAGTATGATACGATTACCATGGAGGACTCGTTTGTATATACCCAAGTGATACGTGAAAAGGATATCATAAAAGTATATACCAAGTGCAAGGCTGATACGGTACGCATTACAAAGACTCTTCCTCCTCAGGTCAACTACATCGAGAAGAAGAACGACTGGAAGAAGAGCCTTGATTGGCTTCTTATCATCTTCGGTTTGTTAGCCTTGACAAATTTGCTTAAATTTGTAGGCAAATGGATAAAGAATTAGAATCAAGTGAGTTTGAGCAGCTCAAAGTGCTCGTAGACAAACGACACAACTTGGAGCGAGACATCGCACAGGTTGAGTTGCACAGACTAAAAAAGACAATCGAATACGAAGCTGTCATGGAAGAGTTAGGAACGTTTCAAGCAAACCTCCACTCCAAGTACGGTGACGTAAAGATTGACATGAAAACAGGACACATAAATGACTAAGATCTCCTCATACGCTGCCGTCACTCCCACAGGGACTGACCTTCTCATTGGAACCGATACCAGTGCATCTGACGCTACCAAGAACTTTACGGTATCATCGTTGGCAACTTTCATTGGTGGCCAAATGACTGCCACTCAAGTATTGAACGCTTCTAGCACAGTTGCTCAAAACCCAAGTGGACTAGACACCGCTCTTCAGGTTTCTTTTGGCGCAGCGCAAGGCACAGCGTCTGATCCTGTCATGATTGACGCAGCTGGAACTGTAACCTTCAATGAGACCGGGTTGTACTTGGTGAATGGCATGGGCAACATTCATCGCACAGGTCCAAGCGGAATCGCTTTGTTGCTGTTCCGTGGCTTGGTGAATGGATCACAGGCTGGAATCATCAAAGGATTTGAGTTGGATACTGCAGATGTAATGATGCCGTATGAGATTACTATTCCTTTCTCTGTTTCTGTTGCTGGAACTACGTTTGCTTTCCAAATCATGCGTGACAGCTCTGGTGCTGATGATGGAGGATTGATCCCTCAAGTCACCGCCGGTCCTTGGGATGATATCCCATCTGCTAATATGCAGATTTGGAAGATAGGAGGATAATATGGACATCCGCAAAATTTCAATCGGATCTGACTACAAAAACGCTATGAACTACGTAAAGGGCCAATCGGTCCTTTCGGGTTCGTATACGATCAACCACATTCGTAGGACTACAGACGGAGAGTTCCAGGTGTGGATTGAAAAAGATAAAGAGGTTTTCTTATGGAAATCGTTCACGGTCAACATGCCGTGCTCAGTTGAATACAATATCGAATTTTAATATATGCAATCGCTCTACTATTTTGTGGTAGAGCCTGTTGATGGGAAAAGGTACACTAATACCAGAAGCTACGGAGACAAAGAGTTCATTATTAGCACCTCGCAAGAGGACCACACCGTTACGAACAGGCTCGCAGAGGTCGTCAATGTCCCCTTTGGATATGGCGGCCCTATCGCTATTGGTGATCACGTCATTGTTCACCATAATGTTTTTCGCAAGATGTTTGATATGAGGGGGAAGGAAATCGACTCCTACTCATTCATCCGTGAAAATCTATACTACCTTGACGACATGCAGCTGTACGCCTACAAACATCCAGGCGAGGACTGGGAGCCTGTAGGCCGTTACTGCTTCGTAGAGCCAATAAAAGAAGAGAAAGATACCATCATAGCCAAGAAGGGTGCGAACGTCGCTCTATGGGGCTCTATGGTGTATCCTAACGATAGATTGCGTGAGCTTGGCGTCTCACGTGGAGATGTTATATCCTTTCAGCCTGACTCTGAGTATGAGTTCAGAATTGACGATAGGATTTTGTATAGAATGTATGACTCAAACATATGTCTCAAACAAGGAAGCTAAAGGAAGAGATCATAACGGCTGGCGAGCACGCTGTCAAGGAGCTAATCAAAGTGGCTAAAGAACCCATCGTAACAGGCGACATTGAGAGCGACCTGTCGGCTGACAGGCTCAAGAACGCTGCTGCCGCCAAGAGGCTGGCCATCATGGACGCATTTGACATTCTGCGTAGAATAGACGAGGAGCGGAACCTCCTCACGGCAGAAGATTCTGTCGTGTCCGAGTCAATCACATCAACCAAGGGCTTTGCGGAAAGACGTAGCAAGTGAACTATGGCTTATACCAAATAACGGATATCAAGTTACCCAAGCGGAAGCATTGGGACTATGGCTACGTGCCTGAGCACGACGTGGTGGTCATCTCTCGTGACGGGACAGTCGGAGAGGTGTACGAGATCAATGGACTGAAGGTGGCGCTCCCAAAGGCTCCCGACAAGATTGACAAGACCCATAACAAGTGGATGCCAAAAGACTTGCCAAAGGAGCTGGACAAGGTCAAGAGCATATTCGAGTGGAACAGGCGTGACAACGCCTTCAAGGCCAAGTGGGTGGACTACATCGAGCAGGAGTTTGACAGACGTGACAACGGGCATTGGTTCATGAACAATGGCAAGCCAACCTACGTTACAGGATCGCACTACATGTATCTGCAGTGGACAAAGATTGACGTAGGTCACCCTGAGTTCCGTGAGGCCAACCGCATATTCTACATATACTGGGAGGCCTGCAAGGCAGACACGAGGAGCTTCGGCATGTGCTACCTCAAGAACCGTCGTTCGGGTTTCTCATTCATGTCCAGCTCGGAGATAGTTAACCAAGCAACAATTACTAGAGATTCTCGCTTTGGTATAGTATCAAAGACAGGTGCTGACGCCAAGAAGATGTTTACCGACAAGGTGGTGCCAATTTCTAGTCACTATCCGTTCTTCTTCAAGCCGGTACAGGACGGTATGGACAAGCCAAAGACAGAGCTTGCCTATCGTGTCCCTGCGTCCAAGATTACACGCAAGAACATTGACAACAGAGAAGAGGAGGATCTAGAGGGACTTGATACTACTATAGACTGGCGCAACACTGACGACAACAGCTATGACGGTGAGAAGCTACGCATGCTCATCGAGGACGAGGCTGCGAAGTTGGAGCGTCCGAACAATATCCTGAATGGTTGGCGTGTTCGTAAGACATGTCTTCGTTTGGGTAGTAAGGTCATTGGCAAGTGCATGATGGGCTCTACCTGTAATGCATTGGACAAGGGTGGTGACAACTTCAAGAAGCTGTACGAGGACTCGAACCCACGTGAGCGCAACGCCAACGGGCAGACCAAGAGTGGTCTGTACGCCCTGTTCATACCCATGGAGTGGAACTTCGAAGGTTACTTTGACGAGTATGGCTGGCCCATCCTTGAGGTTGAGCCTGGTCAGCACGTAGTAAACTCAGAAGGTAACTACATGGATATCAGCGTGATACAATACTGGGAGAACGAGGTCAAGTCACTCAAGAGCGACTCTGACGCACTGAACGAGTTCTATCGTCAGTTCCCACGCACAGAGGCACATGCGTTCCGTGACGAGAGTAAGAACTCTCTGTTCAACCTGACCAAGATATACCAACAGATAGATTACAATGATACACTTATTAAAGAGCGTGTTCTCACACGTGGCCGCTTCCATTGGCGTGATGGCAAGCAAGACACGGAGGTCATTTGGACGCCTGACCCCAGTGGTAGGTTTCTCGTTTCTTGGCTACCGGCACAACACCAACGCAACCGAGTCACAACAAGAAATGGACTAAAGTACCCGGGCAATGAGCACATGGGCTCGTTCGGATGTGACCCATATGATATCTCTGCTGTTACGTTTGGCCGTGGCTCTGCTGGGGCTCTTCATGGTATGACCAAGTTCCACATGGACGAGGGGCCAAGCAATACGTTCTTCTTGGAATACGTGGCAAGGCCACAGACGGCTGAGATATTCTTCGAGGACATTATAATGGCCATACACTTTTATGGCATGCCAATCTTGGCGGAGAACAACAAGGCACGTCTGCTGTACTACATGAAGGAGCGTGGCTACAGGCCGTTCTCTATGAACAGGCCAGATCGTAAGCTCAATATGCTATCGAAGACCGAGAAAGAGTTGGGTGGTATACCAAACTCATCGGAAGATGTGAAGCAGGCTCACGCCACAGCCATTGAGACATATATAGAGAAGCATGTCGGTTTTGATGCGGAGGGTTCATACCGAGAGCCTGACGAGATTGGTAACATGTACTTTTCAAGGACCTTACAGGACTGGGCACGGTTTGACATAAACAACCGTACAAAATATGACGCAGCCATTAGCAGCGGATTGGCATTGATGGCAAATCAAAAGTTTATGTTGGACACAAAGCCAAAGAATGAAAAGATTAGCATCAAGTTTCCAACGTATACAAATAAAGGGTATATTAGCGAGATAAGGAAATAGCCCTATCTTTGCAGAAAACAATGGCGGATCAGAAAATTATTCTTCCATACGTATCGTTCCCGAACCAACTTGCTACCGACGCTGAGAAGGCATCGGAGGAGTATGGCCTGAAGGTGGGCCAAAGCATCCAATACGAGTGGTTCAGGAATGGTGGCGGTTCATGCCGCTACTACGATCAATGGATTCAGTTTCACAAACTCCGCTTGTACGCACGTGGTGAGCAGCCCGTTGGGAAGTACAAGAATGAGTTGGCTGTAGACGGGGACTTGTCCTACATGAACCTTGACTGGACGCCTGTTCCTATCATTCCAAAGTTCGTTGACATTGTCGTCAACGGAATGGCTGATCGGTTGTTTACGGTTAAGG
>Ga0208019_1002008_pt1 | contig 10469 bp, 17 predicted proteins | sample CB_VirMetaG_5_FD_184540 | JGI IMG/M metagenome (GOLD analysis project Ga0208019, IMG submission 184540) | Freshwater to marine saline gradient viral communities from Chesapeake Bay - CB_1508_1D Viral MetaG (SPAdes) (version 4) | ecosystem: Environmental > Aquatic > Marine > Coastal | place: USA... | reverse complement strand
AATCGCCGCAGATAGCACATTTACCTTCAGCAATCCACCTAGCTCTGGCCGTGCTTATGCTTTCACGCTGGAACTGACACACACAAGCGGCGTTATTACTTGGCCTACATCAGTCAAATGGCCTTACGATGTAACGCCACCATTGACCACTGGCAAAACTCATCTGTTTATGTTTGTCACCAAAGATGGCGGCACTCGCTGGCGTGGTTCTGCCCTTGTTGACTACGTGGATTGAGCCATGAGAAACATTGCGCAAGGGTTGATGGCAATGGCAGGCGGTCAAACCGCATTGCCTGGGCAAGTGGCGTTCACAACCGCAGGCAGCCATAGCTGGACTGTGCCGTTTGGCGTGACGAGTATTTGCGCCGTCTGCGTTGGCGGCGGCGGTGGTGGCGCAGGTAACGATGGGACTTTTGATCTTGGCGGCGGTGGTGGCGGCTTGTCCTACCAAAACAACATTGCCGTTACTCCAGGGCAAACGGTAACAATTCAAGTGGGGGCTGGCGGTACGGGAGGCATCTCCTCTGCTGGTACGGCAGGGGGCAACTCCACTATCACCTACGCCAGCTCAACAGTTGTGCAGGCAAATGGCGGTGGCGGTGGTATTGGTGCGTCATCTGGAGTACTAAACAATGGAGGCTCAGGCGGGGCAACCTTGGGCTATGACGGCGGCGGAGATGGCGGTGGGGCAGGTGAAGCAAGCGGTAACTCCGTCGGTGGTGGCGGTGGTGGCGGTGGTGGTTACTCCGGCGATGGCGGCGATGGTGGCACCAATTTCACTGCTCCCACTGCAGGCGCTGGTGGAGCTGGCGGTGGTGGAGATAGAGGCGCTACCGCTGGTGGAGGCGGTGGCGGCGTCGGCATCCTAGGGGAAGGCTCAAACGGTGCAGCAGCCACTGGCGGCGTTGGCGACGGCGGTGGCGGTGGCTCGGGTGGCGATAACGGCTCCGATTCTGGCAATGTCAACGGTGCAGGCATTGGTGGCCTCTATGGCGGTGGCGGCGGCGGAGGTGACAGCGCTGGCTCCGATGGTGCCAGCGGTGCAGTGCGCATCATCTGGGGCGCCGGCAGAGCATTCCCGTCAACGAATACCGCTGACGTGTGATCGCTAAGCTGGCGAAGTAGGCCACTGCTGCCATGATTGAAGTCATTGCCGCAGTGGCCGGCGCATCTATCTCAGTCGCCGCGATGGGCGCAATGGGATTTAGTAGAAAGTCTGATGAAGCACGCGATGCTGTGATCAGGCTTACAAGTGCCGTGGAGCACATAGCCACACAGCTTGAGGTGTTACATAAGGACATCAAGGAAGATCGAAAAGAAACATTTGGTCGGCTCGGTAGCGTTGAGCAGCGCGTGTCCAAACTGGAGGCAAAATCCTGATGAGCGTCGTTCATTCCACTGATTTCGGCACCGGCTACAAGCTGGAACAACTCGAAAATGAACGTGGCGAGATTTTCTACCGCGCGTGCAAGGACAGTGTTTGCCGCTATGCAGAAGATGAATACATCGCCCGCATGTACTTAGAAAACATGGGCTGGGACCCTACGCAACAAGTCCCCCGGTAATCCAAGCGACAATCGCATCCTCCCGATGCGGTTCCCAAAAAGGCTGGTCCCTGTACCACTCCAGCCAATCTTGGGCTGACTTCGAAATGTTGCATCCAAAGCAGCAAGCTACCAAATTTTGCTGGTGCGTATGCCCACCTTTGAATTTCGGGTGCACATGATCTAAGGTTGCCGACCGCCCAAGATCTGTACCACAGTATGCACAAGAGTTATTCCAATGCTTAAGAATTGATTGTCTAAAGCGGGCCTTTGCTTCTTTTTTGTTTAAGTATTGGCCATCCTCAATACGATGGTCCATACCCAGCGGTGGCTACCCCGAATGTAGCGATAGAAACTATTGCGTGCGCTGGATCTCTTTTCTAGTACAGCTACACTTCATACAGATCTCCGTATCTGCAATGGACATCATCCAGCATCCAGCCTTCTGGATCGTCGTGGCCGCCGCTTCCGAGTTGATCGCGCTGTCGCCTTTGCGCGACAACAGCATCATCCAGCTGGTGTTCCACGCTCTTCGCGCCATCAAAGGAAAAAAGCTCTAATCGCTTTCGGTAAACCCGGCTGGCAACGTCGGCTTGAACGCGCCATCCGTCAGTGGTGGTTCGAGCTGACGCTACCCCGCAAAATTGACGCCGCCGAAAAAGAATGGCTAGCCGCTCAGCCTTTAACACCAAAACCTGTTGTGGTTAACGAACCACCCAATGACGAACTACAAACTGCCAAAAGCCGCCTTCTGGGTGGTGCCATGACCATCCACTCCCCTTGGTCCGATGCCCAACAACAAGATCCGCCTGATTGACCTTTTCCGTTATTACAAAGGTCTTCCGCACCAGATGGCTGCAATTACGGAACTGGAGACCGTAATTACAAAGGCGAATCCCCATATCTTGGGCCGCGACCAGGACTGGTTCAAAACCTGGTCCGTCGCAGGTAAACAAACTAACTTTCCCAACAGCTGGGAAGGTGTATTGGAGGCCGCCCGCGTCGCTGGTGCCAAATTCCCCGAACTTGTATCCGCCCAATGGGCACTGGAATCCAACTACGGCAAAATCGTATCTGGCCGCAACAACTTCTTCGGACTCAAAGGCGAAGGCACCGACAAAAAAACCCAAGAGTTCATCAACGGCCAATGGATCACCATCACCGACAGCTTTATCGACTTCCCAGATCTGCTGTCCTGTGTGATCTACCTCGTAGATCACTGGTACAAAGATTACAAAAACTACAAAGGCTGTAACAATGCCGCCACCCGCGAAGAAGCCGCGAAGTGGTTGCACAAAGAAGGCTACGCAACTGACCCCAACTACCCTGGAAAGCTGATCCAGCTGATGGAGCAGCACGCCGGCACCAAACCCGTCGTACCGCCAGACCAGAAGCTATTAAAAGTCCCCTACGAATACCAGCTCGGATCTGACGATGGCCCGAAGGGATGGCGCCAGTGTTTCAGTTCCAGCTGTGCGATGGTGGCCCGCTACTACGGCAAGATCTCTGGAGACTACGAGTACAACAAGTTACGTGCTCGCTTTGGTGACACCACCGACCCAAAAGCACAGATAGCTGCCCTCAAAGCACTGGGACTGAACGCCATCTTTGAAATGGACGGCACAGTCGAGGACTTAGAGACAGAAATCGCCAACGGTCACCCCGTCCCAGTCGGTTGGCTCCATCGTGGACCCGTATCCAACCCGAGTGGCACCGGCCACTGGAGCGTCATCATTGGGTACACCGCGACGCACTTCATCCATAACGACCCTTTTGGCGAAGCAAATCTTGTAAACGGTGGTTATGTGAGCAACAAAGGCGGCGCCGGCATCGCATACTCCAGAAAGAACTGGCTGCCTCGCTGGCTCATCGAAGGCAACGACACAGGCTGGTTCATGCGAATCCGCAAAAACTAGCCATGCGCCCAATCGAACACTCCACGGAGTCTCGCTTCCACAAAGCCGCCCAAGACAAATGGCTGGTGGAGCTGTTTAACAAACAGGACTATCGCGGCCTCCTTGAAGCTGCCCTCGTTCTGAACACTCTCCACCAGCTGGAACGCACAAAAGCGGCCTGGGCTATCCGCGAGGCAGCGGATAACCTGGCCGAGCAGTTTGGTCTAGACCGCGATTCCGCCTAGCTGGCTGTGTACTTCTGGTACAACCCGGTGTAGGTGTCGTGGAGCGGATGGTCTTTTTTGTCCCGTCCGTCCCAGAAGTAGAGCTTCTCTAAGAGGTCAACGCGGTTTTGGTCCACGATGACCTCACCCCAGCACTGACGTGCCCAGTCAGCAATCTGTGTGCTCACGCTTTTTCTCCACAAGTTTGAGACGCTTCCGGGCCGCTTCACGTGGCCCATTTTTCGCCCGAGCCAGCTTAGGTTTCTTCGCCGCCGCTGCGGGCACCTCAACCCTGCAGTTCGGGTAGCGATTCTCAGCAAACGTGATCGCCTGCTGGAGCGACTCCGCCCGCACGAGATCCCGCATAGCACCTTGACCAGGCAACCATACCTTCAGCTCAAATAAGTCGGTCTTATCTGAGCTGGTGCGTGAGACACCTTCACCGAGATTGAGCTGCGGATCCAGCTGCTCTTGGAACGGCACTACTTCCATGACCGGGGGTAGACGGGTTCTTCAACGCAATGAACAGCAGCGTGAGAGTTAGTGCACTCAGCAACAACTCTCGCCGCAGCGACAGCCCTCTCGTACGTGACCCAAGAGGATGCGTCCTCCTTGGATCTGGTGAAGCCGATTCCTTTACCAGGGCCGTAAACCACCGTAACCCAGCGGTCTTCGACCATGACGACATAGCGCGTCATCGCTTTGTGTGCGTGTACTGTGTAAGTCTACAAGCAGGGCCTACCCTGCCGCTGTATGTGACGAAACACAACGGAGTCTCATGCGTCAGTTTCTGACACTCTGCCTTCTTGCCTGGAGCGCATCCTTCCCTCAACCCGCCTTTTCACCGACTCGCGCCACGCGGCCTCATCTGCAGCCTGCGCCGCCTTGTATTCAGACGACGGCAAGGCTCTCTCCAAGGCCGTATACACCATCTCCCGCAGCAGCGCCGTCACCTTCTTGTTCTGCGCCACGGCAAGCTGCTCCGCCAACTTGTACCGATGCGGGTCAAGCAGCAGTTGACAGTAAAACTTGTTGCCGTGGTTCAGAGGCATAACCTGCGGTCTAATCTGCTACACAGTAGCACAATGCGACACAGTAGTCCTACCAGCGCACATCCTCATCCACCCGTTTCCGCCAAGCATTCGCCTGCGCCACCCTGGCACCACCACGCTGCTTGGCACACCCTTTCCTGATCCCCCGCGCCCACTCCAAAAAAGCCGCCGCCCGCTGCAAATCCGCAGTCTTAGCCTGCCGAATCTCCCGCTGGAGCCACTCCAGCATGATTTCTCTCCCCGTGCGGGCGCGACTCATGCGACTAAATCTGAGACTCGCAGCACCGACTGGGGCCTGTGCTCAGGGCAAAGCTCCAGAGCCTTCATCCTCGCGGCGAAAGCATCTGGAGCAACAACAAAGAGATCGTGCGTACCACCGTGGCGCGTGTGCATCCGAACGCGGTACTCGAACTCTTCTGCCTGGATCACTTGGCCTCTTGCCAGCTATCACCGACCTTAGCTTCGGCAAGCGGCGGAATCTCACCCAACCACCGCGCTTCAGCTTCCTCCATCACGGTCTGCAGCTGGAGCGCCCAGGTCTCAGCGTGTTCTTCCTTTACGAGCAAGATGATCTCGTCATGCACCACGCCGGCCAAACGCACCACGTCTTCCCCGTCGCCGTGGAGTAACGGCCACAGTTTGCCGAGAGTAAGTTTGAGGACTGCGGCACCTGCCCCTTGGATCGGGGTGTTGCAACGAGTGGTGAGTTTGTTGTGCTCACCCGGTAAAAACCTCCGCAAGCCCGATTCGCGTACGCGGATAGATGGATTGTCCTTAGCCGCATCAGCAAGTGCAGCATTTGTACGCTGCCATTTGGCGATGCCTTCATAAGCAGCGTGGAACTTTTGCCTGACTGCCGCCGCCTCATCAAGATCCATCTGGATTCCCATTGCTGCGGCGTAGTTTCTGAGTCCTTTTGCACCGCTTCCGTACAGGAGGCCGAAGTTAGCTGATTTACTGACTTGCCGCTGCTCCTTTGTAACATCTTCCTCGCTAACCCCGTAAATCTGCGTCGCTGTAATCGTATGCAGGTCCTTCCCCTGCTGGAACACCTGAGTCATTAAGGGATCCTGCGCTTCTGCCGCAGCGAGCCGCAACTCCATCTGCCCGTAGTCCGCCACTACAAACTTCCACCCTGCTGGGGCCTGCACACAGGAACGAAAACGCGGATCCCGTGGCACCTGCTGAAGATTTGGGGACATACACGACATACGCCCCGTATCTGCACCAAGCTGCAGATAGCTGGCTCGAATAAACCCATCCGGGTGCAAGTTGTTTAACAAAGTCTCGGCCATCTGCCGCCGCTTCTCGATTTTCTTCCAGCGCAGGTAGTCCGCAATAACCTTGTGATCACCTACATACTCCTGGAGCGCCGACTTGCTGGCACTCGGCTTGTTGTTTTTCGTGTCCATCGGCGGCTCACCAAGCAGTGCAGTGAACTTTTTCAGCAGCTGCGCCGGACTGTTAAGGTTGAAGACTTTCGGGTCCGGTTTTTTACCTTTTGGACCCGGCTTTGTCTGGTACAACAACTTCCCATCTAAGCCCCGATGGAGCTTGTGTTCTGGCGGAAGCGCCAAATCAAAATCTTCAATAAATTTCTCGCCAACCTCGACGTTTTCGATGTCTAGGTCTTCGATAAGTTGAACAAGCATTTCCTTATTAAAGGGAAGGCCCGTTCGCCATAATTGCGCCATCGCCGGGAGCGCCTTGCACTCAAGCTCCCATGCTGGCATCAACGCACCAGTCGCCATCCGCTTGGTGATTGGCTCCCACAGCTGGGTCAGCACCACCACATCCTTAGCCGCATATTCGATCTGCTCCACGCGCAGATCAGCCGACCAGTCGCTCTTCTGCTCTTCCTTGGAAATGTCTTGGCCGAGGTAGCGGTGAACAACGTGCTGGAGCCCGTGCTTCAAATTCGGCAGCCCGTTCGTCAGGATCCGACTAGCCAGCATTGAACAGTAGATCTTGCCTTCCGGGTAAATCTCGTGCTCCTGCAACCAGCCGAGGTCAAAAACCGCATTGTGAGCCAGCCACTTCCTTGGAACGCAACAAAACTCCTCAAGCGTGATCCAATCGTCGTCGCTAAAACTCCAGCAGTCCAGCACCACTGGCGGCTGATTGAAAGTCGCCAGCTGCAACAGACGAAGACCGCCGAACTTCGGCTGAAGCCCAGTGGTCTCAACGTCAAACGCAACAAACGAAGCGTCGTCGAGCGTGTGAAGGTGCTCGATCCCTTGAAGGATTTCCATGCCTGGTAGGGCGTGTACCCTACTACTCTAGCAGGCTGTCAACCTCCCTAGCCGAGCACAGCACCGCCGCCGCGAGTGTCCCACCCTCGGGAAACCCCAGCAGACACCGCCGCCTCCAATGTATGCAGTTTTTGCATGGCCCCCCATCTTCTTGCGGCTTGTAACTCCGCCGCAATCGCTGGAACCTGTCTTCCTCCCGCCCTGCTGCACTGGAGCGATAACACTTCATGCACAGCACCGGGTTGGTGGTTTGCGTCCCACAGCCCTGGCACGCCCTGCTGTTTATCGAAATAGCCATCAGTCCGCCTCTTGGAAGTAGCAGCAATCGACTGCGTAAGGACCACCCGCCTCCGGGATGTCTAGGTCGCAGTTACCATTCCACCAGTGCTTGCAGTGCCGGCAACTCTGCTGGTCCTCGGACTCAACAGGTCGTTCCAGTGCCCTCTTCCGTGGAATGTCCGGCCACAGATTCTTATGAACCTGCCCCAGCAAAACTTGGCTGACGGTTTGATGTGTGACACCAAGCCTCCGGGCTTTTTCTGAACCAGAGCTCGGATCAGTAAGGATGAACCGCACGTCCTCTGGGGTAAGGGCGCGGTGCTTATCGGGGTCTGGAACCTCGTGACCCGTGTTGCGGTCTCGATAAGTTCTCCAGGTGTGGCCGCAAGTGCTGCACTTGAACCAGTAGGTCCGAAGGATGCCGTTGCGCCAGTTGTGGGTCGTTGTGACCTTACGAAAAGTGTGGGTGCAGTGGTGTTTCAATGGACTAGAAAAGAAGGAAGGCGGCCACGCTTAGAAAACACGACCGCTAAGGTAGCTACGTCCTTTTTAGTGGCACATCGCGTAACCCCTGGATCGCCCGGCAGGGGTAAGGCCACCACCTCGGGAGGAGTGGCCACCGGGCAACCTCTAATTTGAGTCAAGTTTGAAGTTTGTTAGCAGATTTCATTTGTCTGACTCTTCTTGCTTGATCAGCTCAGTCAAATACCACTGAGCTTTCTTGAGATCCTCGATGCCGTTCTTGTGCTTGGTGCGCCACAGGTATTTGATGCAGGCACCACGGCAGTAGTCCTTGAACCCATCGTCACCCAAGGCAGCATGGATTGCGTCGATACACTCCACCGCCCCTTGAGTGTAGTGCGGCGGGTGATTAACAATGTCAGTCATCCTTTGGAACCTTGAACAGCAATGTCACCTTGATAACGCCCAGTGAGCGCATAACTTTTACCGGGCAACATCGACATCTTGTGGAACACAATCTGCGCAATCCGCATACCCGGCCACAACGCCACAGGATGTAGGGACCTAGCGTTCTGCAGTTCCAGTGTCAACCGACCTCGGTAACCAGGGTCGATGTAACCAGCAAGCAGATGCTCAATCCCTTCCCTGGCACGAGACGACTTGAGCGCCAGCTGCCCAGCCACACAATCAGGCAGCTTGAACTCCTCCACCGTTTCCGCGAGCACGAACTGATGCGGATAGAGCAGGAACGGTTTCTCCTGCGTAGCCCCAGCAATGCTGTACGGCAGTAACGCTGGCACCTCTTCCTGCTCAACCAGCAGGTTCTCGCCGAGTCTCACATCAAGACTCGCTGGATTCACCATCTCCGGCAGAAAGGGCGCGACCAAGTTACGTCGCGCCAGATTGTGGATCTCGTGATCACAAAGAATGCCGCCCATCAGTCCACCACAACCTTGGCGGGCTGCTGGAGCTGCACATTCTTCCAGGTCTTGCCGAACTTGATGCAGTTGATCGTGGTGCTGTGCACCCCGAACTCCCGCGCAATCTTCGACACCGACTTGCCACCAGCAGCCAACTGGCGCTTAATCTCCAGCACCTTCGCCTCCGTCAACACCGCCCTGCCCTTGCGGCGAGACTTACGAGTCTTACTTTGAGACTTCGGCTTGCGTACGTCAGATGTACGTACAAGCCTTTCGCCTGCAGGCAAAGGAATGGTCTGCCTGGGACCGGACATATCCAGGTCAATGCACTGGTACGTGTCCAGCGCAAACCGTGCGTCGTCCAGAGCTTTGATGATCTGATCGAACTGCGTCGCAGAAAGGATGTACATCTTCATGGGTAAGAACGGGTGCAGTGTAGTAGAGAAGCTTAGCTTTGCAGCTCCAGCTTGATCGCCGCCTGAAAGTAACCGGCGATCTTGAGACGACGGTAAGCAGGACCGGCCTCCTCACCTTGCTTGTTATCAAAGGCGTCGTGCTCTCGGCGAGCCTCCTCCAGTGCGGCGAGCGTCTCGATGTTGAGCAGGTTCAACTCGTTGTCACTCAACTCCGAGAGCTTATCGAGGTAAATGTTTTTACCTCCCAGCAGGTACGAGCGGTAGAAGGGCACTGTTGCTGCATCAGTCATGCAAAGAAATTGGGATCCTGTTGGCGTATGCGGGTGAGATCCGCGAGTCTCAACTTGAGAATTTCGTGGATCGCGACCCGCGCCAGTGTAGTGGAGCTGATCGTGTCACTCATGGCGAACACGTAGATGAGATGGCGGTAAAGCTGGGTCAAGGTTTTGATCTTGACCCAGTGCGTATCCCCCGGTATGGGCTCTAGCCCTGCGTACCAGTCGTCATAGTCGTCTTGGTTACGCAGGTCACGAGCTTCACACGTCCCAATCAGACGTGTCGAGTGGCGCCCAGTCATCGACTCGTTCGGCGAGCATGGCCCGGAATTCGGCATCTGTCGCTGGGATCAGGTCCTCATCTGAAAAGTAGAGGGTGCCTCTGCACAAGGCAGGCCCCCACTCCGCTGGTTCGAGCTGCGTCTGCGGAATGACCACAACCATGTCGTCCACAACGGCATCGACAACAAGGCGGTCGCCTTCAAAGCGGAGTTCCTCAATGCTCTGCACCTGGCTCATTTGACCTCCAGTGCAGCTTGGCTCGCCTCGATGCGATCCATCCACTGGTCCCAGCTCATCTTGAGGAACTGCTCTAGGTCAAGCAGCTGCTGGGCTTGGTACTCGTCGTAGTTGGTCGGCAGGCTTAGCTCACGGCAGTGCTCGATCCGCTGCTCCAGTGCCAGACGCGCCCAGTGGACCGAGAAGTACCAAGAGCTGAGTTTGCAGAGGTCTGCGTCGATTTTGAATGTAGTGTCCATGTAATTCAGTAACAGGGTGCCCGGTTCCTCCGGGCGTGACCTCAGTGTTACACAGAAACAGCCCGACCGCAAGGCCGAGCTGTGATTTTTCTTAACACTCGCTGCGCAGCCATAACATAAAAACTTTTAAGTTGCCCAAAAATCCAGTCGTACCAATGGATCTCAGGTATTGGTGTTGACAATGATGTTGTCAATACTTGGAAGGGGCCGCCTTCTGGCGGATCAGACCAGTGCGCACCCCAGGCCCGATGCTAAGCAGAGCGGGAACCGGCTTACTCTGGCACCCCCAAGGCAGCTGGCTGGTACTGCGTGAGCACGCACACGTCAGCGCCTTGGCGGAGGGCTGTACCAACGATGTAGTGGAACTGGGCCGGGGCGTCGTCTGACTCCTC